>Ga0209933_1000570_pt1 | contig 61737 bp, 47 predicted proteins | sample ThiBiot_300_biof_FD_183944 | JGI IMG/M metagenome (GOLD analysis project Ga0209933, IMG submission 183944) | Wastewater bioreactor microbial communities from Cape Town, South Africa - Thiocy_cont_300_biof (SPAdes) | ecosystem: Engineered > Bioremediation > Thiocyanate > Unclassified | place...
CCGGTCGGTGGTGTAGTTTTTCAGATAGAACTGCCGCGCATCGGCTACCGAGATAGCCGAAACCGACGTTGGGGTTCCCGTAATCGGGTTCGCGTATGGGTGCCCCTCGTACACAAATCGGTTGAAATAGGAATTGACAACCCCGCGCGGACTTTCTTTCTGTTGCGTTAGTTGAAGCAGTTGACGCTGTTTGTACTTGTCGAATTCCGCCTGATCGAAGGTTGGTTTGGTAATCACATCCTGAAGAATATCGAACAGCAAATCCTGATCTTTCACGGCGAACGAAGCCGACAACTTAGCCACCTCTTTACCGGCATAAGTATCGATCGAAGCCCCTACGTACTCGGCTTTTTCCTCCAGTTGAGCTTTGGTGTATTTAGAGCTACCGAACAGGAGTGCTTCGGCCGTCATGTTCGATAATCCATACCGATTTCCGTCCTGTACAGCACCTGCATCGAACACCGCCGATACATTGATCAACGGTACTTCATGCTGCTCCATCAGGTACACAGTCAGCCCATTTTTTAGCTTGAATTTCTGATAAGGGGGCACCTTGAACGTCTGTGCCCACGACGCACCTGCTACCAGTATGGCAAGCAGGACGAAAGATAGTTGTCTCATTGGGGGTTAGTTATTTTTCGACGGATTCGTTTTGGGTTCAGGCAGTAAATAGCCTACCGTTCGATTCCGGGCGGTGAGATAGGTTCTGGCAACGCGCTGTACGTCTTCTTTGGTCACTTTCTCATACAGCGACGGGGCTTCATATAACTTTTTGTAATCGCCGAAATACAGCTCGTAGGTTCCCAGCGAATTGGCCTTCCCGTTAATGCTTTCCATAGTACGATAAAACTCCATGAGCTTCTGGTTCTTGAGTTTCTGTAGTTCGACATCCGTAATGCCTTCGTTAACCACCTTATCGATCTGATGCAATACAGACCGCTCCAGTTGTTCGGCCGAAATACCACTGGCAGCAATCGCATAGATAGAAAACAGGCTGGGGTCGAACGATTGATCCATATTGGAAAATACCCGTGAGGCAATGGTTGAATCGAGGACAAGCGACTTCACCAACCGGGACGAATTTCCGGAACTGAGCACCCCGCTGAGCAGATCGAGCGCATAGTAATCCGGGTGGCGGGTAGCCGGTGTGTGATAGGCCAGCAGAATATTGGGCGTAGCAACGTCTTTATAGGTTGTGGCCCGACGTTCCCCATTCTGAGGTGGCTCCACCGTCCGAAGACTATCCGGCAGTTTTTGGGCCGGAATTGGCTCAATGTATTGCTCGGCCAGTTTTTTCACCTGAGCCGCCGTTACATCGCCCACCACCACGGCCACCGCATTGTTGGGTGAATAGTAGGTTTTGAAATACTTTTCGAGATCGGCCTGTGTCCATTTTTTGATGTCCGACTCGAAGCCAATGACTGGAAACATATACGGATGCTCGACAAAGGCTACCGACTGCACCAGTTCGCTGATCACCCGGTAATTGCTGTTCTCCAGGCCCGTACTCCGCTCCGACAGCACCACCCCTCGCTCGCTCTCGACCATTTTTGGGTCGATGGCTAAATCGCGTATCCGATCCGATTCCAGATCGAAAATCGTTTCGAGCGCACCACTCTGAAACCAGTCGGTATAAACGGTGGTGTTCTCGGTGGTATAGGCATTGTTGGAGCCGCCGTTGGCTTCCATCACCCGGTCGAACTGTTTGGGACCGTATTTTTTTGCCCCGTTGAACATCATGTGCTCAAAAAAGTGCGACAGGCCCGTGATACCATGCACTTCGTTACGGGAACCCACTCGCCAGAAGGTGTAGAAGTTGGCATTGGGAATCGAATGGTCTTCGAGGACCATGAATTTCATGCCGTTTTTAAGCGTGAACGTCTGAACGTCCTCCGGTTTGGGCTTATTCTGGGCCAGCAGGATACTTGTCGACAGTATCAGGCCAGCCAATAGCCCGGTTCGTTTGTTCATGAGAAAATTAGCTTGGAAAAGGCTAAAAATAACAGCGAAACCGGGGAGCACCAAAGGTCTTCTGACAGGATTTACAGGATTGACATGATTTGATTTTTTTAAAACCATATCAATCCTGTAAATCCTGTCAAAAAACAATATTTTTTACTTGCATATTTAATTTTCTTATATATATTCGTACCAGTAATCAAGGCTATTTGCAACAGTTATATGGAACCCGTCAGTAGTGAATTTCTACGAGGAACATTGAAAACCATTGTCCTGAAGCTCCTTTCTGAACAGGATAAAATGTACGGCTATCAAATCACACAGGCCGTAAAAGAACGGACTAAAGGAGAACTCACCCTAACCTTTGGTGCGCTGTATCCCGTGTTGCACAAACTGGAGCAGGAAGGACTGTTGATAACCGAATCTGTAGAAGTGGAAGGGCGGCTACGGAAGTATTATTCGCTGACCGACAGCGGTAATGAAGTTGCCCTTCAGAAAATATCTGAGTTTGAACGTTTCGTCGACTATATGCAGCAACTATTTCAAACCCCTCCATCAATAGCCTATGGCCATTGATTTAGCCTGTTACGTTTATGGAAAAGCTAACACCCCAGCAAATTGACCGCCTTTATACCTATCTCCTCCAAAGTGGCCTTACCGGCGAACTGTTTACTGAGCTACTTGACCATCTGGTTTGCGAGGTTGAGCACTACATGTGGATCGGCCTTCCGTTCGAAGCAGCCATGCACAAGACACTGATGGAGGCCAACGCCGAATCGGTTCAGAAACTCCGCAAAATTTACCAGCGTGAGCTGACGCTGGCCGATGACCAACTTGCTGAAGCCAGCCTGGATGATATTCTGTTCCAGTTTCGCAATAAGTCCTATGGTGCTTACGCCATGCGGCAATCCTATAACCGAACATTGGTCTACGCGCTGTTCGGCGCTTTAGGTCTGGGACTGATGATGATTGCGTTCCTGCATCTGATCAGTCAGAAAACCTGGTCGTACTGGAGTCCGTGGGGAATGATCTGGATCGCTGGGGTGGCCGCCGTCTCGGTAGCCGTAGTCATGTATTTTCTGAAACAGGAACGCTGGCAAACCGTACCCGATGGCGAAGACGAGTTGTAATTTACGGTTTGAAGTCTGTAGTTTGAGGTCCGAAGTTGGTCGATGCGATAGCGCGCACGTCGGCCAACATCAACCTACAGACTTCAAATTCAAACGAACATGACTCAATCTCTTTGGTCGCTCAAAGGCCAGCGTGCACTCGTAACAGGTGGCACTAAAGGTATTGGCGAAGCAATCGTCCGGCAGTTTCTCGACTTGGGCGCTTCGGTTTTCATCCTGGCCCGCAACAATGAATTACTCCAGCAGCAATTAACCGGCTATCGGCAACAAGGGCACACGGTGGATGGCATGGCTATCGATGTCAGCCAGCCCGGTACTGCTTCGCAGGTCGTTGAAAAAGTAAAAGCTACCTGGGGAGGCCTGGATATTCTGGTCAACAACGCTGGCACCAACATCCGCAAGCCCACTGCCGAATACAGCCCGGCCGAGTACGATCACATTCTGAACACGAACCTCCGGTCGGCTTATGAACTAACCCAGGCAGCGTATCCGCTGCTGAAATCGTCAGGCAATGGGAAGGTTATTTTTATCTCGTCAGTATCGGGTCTGGCGCATACCAGCAGTGGCTCCCTTTATGGGATGACCAAAGCGGCTCTTCTGCAACTCACCCGTAATCTGGCGGTCGAATGGGCACCCGATGGCATTCGGGTCAACGCTGTAGCACCCTGGTATATCAAAACACCGTTAGCCACACCCGTATTAACGAATCCCGAAAAGCTAGGCGGCATACTGAAACGAACGCCTATGAATCGGATTGGCGAGCCGGAAGAAGTCGCGTCAGTAGTGTCGTTCCTGAGCATGCCCGCATCGGGTTACGTAACGGGTCAAACCATATCGGTCGATGGCGGATTGATGGCATGGGCGTATTAATTACACCCCTGCCACCATCGCTTTCATTTTGGCCATAGCTGTATTGGCTACGGTTTGTGCTTCCTGAGCGTAGTAGGCCTTGTTAAACACTTCTAACGATAGTACGATAGGCTTGTCAGAGCGCTTGATGAGCCGGAGTGTGTCTTTGATTGGTGCTACGCCATCGCCAGGGAATACGCGGTCGGCATCCGTGATTTTTTCGCGCGTGAAGTCGGCGGTGTAGCCGCCTTTGTAGAGGTGGTAAATATCCAGCAGTACACGAGCCGATGGATGCCCACTTTCAATAGCGACAAACATTACTTCGCCCAGGTGACTCAGGTTTGGCGAAAAGCCCCACAGTTCAAGTTGTGGAATGACTTTCGTTTTATCGCTCAATTCGAGGATTGTCCGATAGCGCTCGGCTGCTTTATACAGGTCGATTTTAGGGCTGTTGGGCGTTTGTGCTCCAATGGGTGGCGTCGCTACCCGCATGCAGCCTACTTCGGCCAGCATGTCCATTTCGCGCTTCATCTGGTCAAGCCCTTTGGCGCGGTCGGCATCGTTGTCGACGATCCAGGGGGCAAAGCCAATCGCATTCTCGACCTTTATTCCTGTATCGCTCAGTACTTTGCGGGCATCGGCCGTACTGGCACCATTTTTCAGATAGGTCTGTAATGTTTCGATCCAGATTTCGACCGAACGAAAGCCCGCTTTGGAAGCCACCTCCAGTTCTTTCACAAACCCGAGCTTATGCCCTCGGATGGTACTCATGTTCAGGCATAGCGTAAACGGCGATTGAGCAGTTGGCGCAGCCAGTACTTCAGATGATTTTGGCGCCAGGGTGGTTCCAACGGTAGCGGTCAGAGCGGCCAGGGTTTGACGACGGGAAACAGATTGGGTCATGAACGATAGAGCATTCAGGCGGTTTAGCACTGCCTATTAAATGCGAAAATGGCCCAAACCTACTGCTACGCAAAGTAAAGAGCGAAAGAGTGAATGAGCGAAAAAGAGCCAGCGCCAATAATTCACTCATTCACTCTTTCGCTCTTTACTCTACGTAGCTTCAGACAATCTTGACGCCATCGAACTTACGCCCAAGAACGGCCACATCGTCGGCACCCAGGTAATCGCGGAGAAGGGTGGCGTAGATCTGACGAAAATCGACGGAATAGCGTAAATCGCCTTCATCCAGTTTGTTTAGATTGGGAGCTTCGTTCAAGACACGTTTGGAGGGTAATCCACCCCCGATCAGGAATACGTTATTGGCCGTACCATGGTCGGTGCCGTTACTGGCATTTTGCTTTACCCGACGCCCAAACTCCGAAAACGTCATGACCAGCACATCGTTCTGTCGGTTGGTCGCTTTCAAATCATTCATGAAAGCCGCCACAGCTTCGGCATACTGGCCCAATAGTCGCTCCTGCTGCCCCGGCTGGTTGATATGCGTATCGAAACCACTGATCGACACGTAGTAGACACTCGTTGCCACATCTGACTGAATCAGTTGCGATACAACCTTAAGCCGATTACCCAGTTCAGTTGTTGGGTAGGATGCCGTAGTGGTATAAACCTTCGCTTTATCATACACATATTCGGCCGACGACACTGTTTCGGCCAGGGTTTTGTACAGATACGCTACCGATTCGGGTTCCTGACTGGTGGCCTTATGCTCTTTATTGAGCCCGGTCACTAACCCACTACGCGTCTGACCGTAAAGCTTTTTCGGGTCTAAAACGGCCAATCCGTTCAATTCGGCTCCTTTCATCGCCAGACTTAGCGTATCATCCACCTCGATCGTGCGAAATGGCTGCTGCGCTTTCCCGGCACAGGCTGCATCTAGGTACCGCCCTACCCAGCCTGTTCGCAAATACTTATCGGAATCGCTGGCCGTCTGCCAGATATCCATCGACCGGAAATGGGAGCGATCCGGGTTGGGATAGCCTACATTGTTGATCACCGTCACCAGCCCCTCATCGTAGAGCGCCTTCAGCGGTGTCATAGATGGATGCAGACCGATTTCATCGTTCAGCGTCAGCACTTTTTCGGGGCGAATGGCAATGGTTGGCCGTTCGCGGTAGTAAATATCATTGCGGTAAGGCACCACCGTATTCAGGCCATCGTTTCCGCCCGAAAGCTGTACCACTACCAGAATTTTACCGTTCGATGCGAGTCGCTGACCCAGCATCTGGGCTTCATAGGCTTTCAGAAAATGCGGAATCAACATCGTTCCCGCTGTCGTAAAAGCCGATTGTTTAAGGAAGTTTCGACGGTTCATAGTTAAAGAGCGAAAGAGTGAATGAGTGAAAGAGCGAAAACTTACTCAAGCTATTTTTCGCTCTTTCACTCATTCACTCTTTCGCCATTAGGTTAGCTGATACTCAGGCAGGCTCATGAGCGCTGCGGTGAGGGTATGAATACGTTCAGAACGCGACTGACTGGGTTTAAGCGGATGTTCGACTACGGTGCGTTGTTCGGGACGAAGCGGAAAGGGCAGCAAAGTACTCGCAATGGCATCAGTCAGGTCGGCGTCGGGGGTTTTGGCAAAAGCCGATTCAAAGCTGGCCCAGTCGACCTTGGTTTGAAAACGGTTTCCTCCCTTACGTGCCAACTGCTGGGCATTAATATCACCCTCATCTTTGGGCTGAACAGTCACTTCGGCCGATTTCAGCACGAAGCTGGGCAATTGCATCCGAAACAACAGGCTCGACGAATCGATCCAGTTTTTACCACCGGGCCAGCCTGCTACATTGGGCGGATAGAACAAAATCTGGCCCAGCGTTCGCTGTACAAACACCTGTGATTGCGGTTGTTCGAACTGCACGCCCAGTGTATGACGCAGCCCCGCCAGCAACTCGACCGGCGATTTGATATGGGCACCGATGTTTTTGGGATCGTAGAACCAGTCGGCCGTGAAGATCGTCTCCATCAGTCCGGCAATGTCGTACCCGCTCTTATAAAACTGCTCGGTCAGCTCATCGACCCGTTTGGCGTCTTCCGTTTCGTTGACAAAGAATCGGTACAGTTTAGCCGTAATGAATCGGGCCGTCTGCATGTTTTCCAGCAACATCGCAATCACATCGTCGCCTTTGAAGTTACCCGTTTTGCCGAAAATGGTTTTCTCTCCATCGTCGTGTACCTGCTGGCGGAAAATAAACTGGCCTTCGGGCGTAAATTGCCAGCCTGTAAACGCTCTGGCGGCTTCTTTGATGTCGTGTTCCGAGTAATTGCCCCGCCCCAGCGTAAACAACTCCATCACCTCACGGGCAAAGTTTTCGTTGGGGGCGTTCTTACGGTTTTGCTGGTTATTCAGAAACTGAAGCATCGCCGGAGATTTCGAAACGGCCATCAGCAAATCGCCAAACCGACCGAGCGCATTCTGGCGGACTACGTTGGCGTACTGCTGCATAAACAGCGGATTGCGCCCCTGCGTGCGGCAGGCAAAGTGACCATGCCAGAACAGCGCCATTTTCTCGCGCAGGGCGGCTTTGCCCGTGGCCATATGGTCGAGCCATTGCAGATTCAGGTCGCGTACTTTTTCGGCATTTTCCCGAATCCGCTCTTTGAGCATATCCCGGTCGAGTTGCCCGTTTTGAAACAATCCCTTCAGTTGCTTTTTGGTCTCGTTCTGGTCAGGCTCCACCACCTGTAAATCTGTTATGGCCTCGCTGTCCTTAAACAATTGTCGAACCGCCTTTCGCAACGATTTATGCGACGCTTCCGCCAACTCGGCTGGCGTAGCGCCAAACCCGGCCCGACTGTAGAGGTATCGTAGCCGGGCCATATCCTGGCTGCTTTTTGTGAATAGTTCCATCCGTACGCAAAACAGTTGAGCCTGTATGATTACGTAGAAAAACAAAGGTTTAACATCAAGTTGTTAAAATCGTGTTAATGTGGCAACGGATGGAGAATGCTGTATCACCCAAGCAGAGTCTATAGAATCAACCTTGAAAAAATTCAGTTATATTAGTGAAAAAATTCCTCATAGGATGGCTATAAACACTGCTCATCATTCCTTATCGGGCTGGGGCTTCTCTACCAGTGATCTTATTCTACAGGCTCGCCAACGGCTACCGCGTACTCGAATTGATCAAATAGCAGCTATGGGTGGTTTAACCAAGAAAGAGATCGCGGGTGTTTTAGGCATTACCGAACGGAATCTGTACAATCAGCATCAGGGCGATTTGTCGGTCCAGCTTTCCGAACGGCTGTTATTGTTAGAAAAGCTGTTTACTCATGGGCTTGACGTCTTTGATCACCAACAAGCCGTGTTTACTACCTGGCTACGAACTCCTGTGGCCGAACTCGCTACACCCGAAGTTGGATTCGCACCGCCCCAAAGCCCATATACACCCAAACCGATTGCCGAGATGGGTACGAAACAGGGGCCACCTGACTTGTCGGTCCAAAGACATACCCAGTCTTTACCCCGCTCTCAGCCCGAAGCTTCGGCAGTCCGTCCTTATCCAACCCCATTATCACTGCTGGATACTGTTACAGGTTGTAAGCTGGTCGATAATGTGTTTACTCGTATCGAAGCGGGTGTGTTCAGTTAACTAATGTCTATTCGCTTGCGTGAAAGTTTATCGCATTCTAAAAGAGCCCTACTGGCATGATCCCTTGTCGGTTATCGGCGCTGAAATAGCAGGTGGACGCTGGAATCCACCCGGCATTGGCATTCTGTACACGTCTACATCGCCTGCGCTGGCTTTGCTGGAAACAATGGTTCATTTTCCACGAGTGAGCTATGACCAACTGCCCCGCCTACGGCTCTTTACGCTCGACATACCCGATGGTGAAGTCCGCTGGATTCATCCTGATTTTTTACCCGCCGATTGGGCGCACCCAACAGCGCTACCTATTACCCAGCAAGTACTCATGGAGTGGCTCCAACATCCTGTTGACTTCGGTTTAGGTCTTCCTTCGGCCGTGATGGATTTGTCGTACAATATTTTGCTGCATCCCCGCCACCCGCTTTATCAAACGATTACCATAGTCGGTGAGCAGAACATTGCTTTGGACAAACGCTTATGGACGAGTTCGTAAGCCAATAGGCAAAAACAAACCAGCCACACCTCACTGGTATGGCTGGCTTACTCAGCTATATAGACTAATTACGACGTCTTGCAGGATAAACATCTATGGTGGTTTCACCTTTGATTAATAATGGAGGGAGAATAGTTCCAGTTTCAACGCCTTTGGCCAAATGCCGATAATTATAGCGCTTTACATCGTTAATTTTATGCTCATCGTGATAGATTAACATATTAGCTGAAGAAGAAAGAATACTATCCTGATAGTTTTTCCTATCACAGATTATAGCGGGAAAAATATAAACTGGCAGGATAAAAGTTATCTCTTTTTGAGGTGCTATTACTTCCCAAAACGATGAGGAAGCTTGTATCGATTCTTGCAATATAGGGCTTAGGTGTTGTGGAATACCGACGGATAGTAAAATATTATCTATCTTTTTGTCATGCACCGTAAATTTAGCGGAACCAATTGCAAAAAGGCAGCACGTGTCTAAGCCTTTAGCCCGATCATAGAACTGATCTCCAATAAACTCAAGTGGTGATGTAATCACTCTGAAAGATTCAGTTACAGCAGAAAAGGAATATATCTCTTTCTGCTGTGAGAAAGCATTCAACGTGATGAATGTGAGGTAATAGAATATAAAATATTTCATAAGGTTTTGTTATTTATAGATACGGAGGCCAGGCTTTTTATCTGTTATTCAGACTAATATTAAGCATTAGTTCTTCCTGAACGAATTGATTAGCGAATCCCTTCGCCTAAGTAAATCCTTATTTCGAACCTCAAACGGTTCATACATTTGCTCAATCTCTTTATCCGTTTTGTAAAGAAAAAAGTTGACAGAGGTAAACGGGTCTGTTTTGGCGTTAGGTATACCCTCTGGAATAGCCTGATGGATATTAGTTAGATTAACGACCATACATTCGCTTATGCGTAACGTATAAACAAATACCGTTCTCCCTTTCAAAAGTGGCTGCCAGGGGGAAGAAGGGCTTGAATAAGAAGCGGCAGCGAAGGTACGAAATGTTTTTCCAGCCTCTTTTTCAATCATTGAACGAAGGCTATCAAATGAGCAAACTTTATCCAAAACATGAAACTGATATTCCAGCACAGGGCGCTCATACATGTCTTCTGGACCTTCGTAAGAGTCTAAAGCAAATCGGCCTTTGCGTACTTCATTTTTCAACGTCAGATAAATTTTGGGCTTATGCTGAACTAGACTGGTATCCTTTACAAATGTCCCGCTTTCAAAGCGCATATGATATGATTTTGCAATTTGTCCCACTGTCGCCGGATACGGTAGGTTCAAATCCCCAAACCGAAACTCACCAGTAATACAAAGGGGCGGCAGGTGGGAGATTTTTTTGATTTTTATGCCGCCATTTAGGAGGACTAAACAGCCTAATAATATTTTTGAGAAGTTCATACGGCTTTACTTATGGCCCAGTTAGACCGTTCTCCAAGTATTCCGTCACTGGCGAAGTCCTAACAAAGATTAATCAGCTGAACGGGTTAAAGCAAATTAATTTCATCACTCGAAGTCAGCCGCAACATTAGTCACTCTTTTCTCGTATCTATACATACGCTTTCGTTCTTGATCTGTAGGCGGCCTTTTCCATATGCTTCACATTCTACGGTCTCACCCATACAGGCTACTTTCGGCATTTTTACTGGCAGGTATTCAATCCGTTGTATCGGCTCAGTCTATACCTTATTCGTCAGCGCAACGGCAGCAGATCACCCAGCTTCGTCAACTGATTCAGCAAGCCCATGATGCCAGCTACAATCGGGCGGTTTCGCTGGCCAAACAACTGGGAAGACCATTGCGGGAGGTACGCTCCAATGGGCGTATTGTTGAGCTGGTCGGCATCGATGATTTTGGGAATTTACTCTATCAGGGTACGACCATCGTAGGCAATGCGCAGGCGGCCAATAGCACTAAAACATCGTCGTTGTATTCGGGAGGGAGTCTGGGGTTGAACCTGTCGGGAAGCAGTGCATCCGTACAAAACAAGTTGGGAATCTGGGATGGGGGCGCTGTTCTGAGCAGCCACGTCGAACTGAAAGGCCGTATTACCCAAAACGACAAAGCCAGCACTGCTGTCGATGACGAAGAACACCCAACCCACGTAGCCACCACGATGATCGGTGCAGGGGTAAATCCTCTGGCACGAGGTATGGCATTTGGAGCCAAGTTACAAGCCTGGGATTATTCGAGCGATATATCGGAAATGACTGCCGCGTCACCAAACCTATTGATTTCCAATCACTCCTATGGCTCGTTGGCAGGCTACCAGTATAATCCAGATCTGACGGGTTCGACCCAATGGCAGTGGTATGGCGATACGACCGTCAGTCAGGTCTACGATTATAAATTTGGCCTTTATGACTCACGTGCCCGCAACTGGGATCAGATTGCCAATGCAGCCCCGTATTATTTGATCGTAAAATCGGCCGGGAACGACCACGGAGCCGATGGGTATCCAGGTGGAGGACAGTCGTACTACCTGGTCAATCACGGTAATAAACTCAGTACTGTAACCCGCGACCGCCAAACCGGCTATGACCAGATTTCAACAAACGGCGTAGCGAAAAATATCCTGACCGTAGGTGCCGTGAACGACCTGACTTATGGCTATAATCAAGCATCCGATATTAAACTCGCGGATTTTAGTAGCTGGGGACCTACCGACGATGGCCGAATCAAACCCGATATTGTAGGGATAGGGGTCAACCTGCTGTCGGCCAATTCCAGGACGGACAGTGCCTATGTGAGTTTGAGTGGCACCTCAATGTCATCCCCAAACGTCTCAGGTTCTCTATTGCTCCTTCAGGAATATTACAACCAGCTCAATGCGGGTAAATTTATGCGGTCGTCGACCCTTCGTGGGCTGGTGTTGCATACGGCCAGTGAAGCTGGTCCTTCGCCCGGCCCAGACTACCGATATGGCTGGGGACTTCTGAATATGGAGAAAGCAGCCCAGGTTATTGGCAACACCGGCCAGAACCACCTGCTCAGTGAACGTACACTTAATCAGGGGCAGCGCGATACCATTCAGGTAGTAGCATCGGGGCGGGGCCAGCTTGTTGCGACCATCTGCTGGAACGACCCGGCTGCTGCCGTTTCTGCCTCATTGAACAATCGAACTCCCAAACTGGTCAACGACCTCGATATTCGTATCAATGATGGCACCACAACCTGGCAACCCTGGATATTGGACCCCGAAAACCCGGCCAATGCCGCGACACGGGGCGATAACATCCGCGACAATATCGAACAGGTGTTACTAACCAACACCATTCCGGGAAAGACTTACACGCTAATTATTTCACACAAAGGTACCCTGAATGGAAGTAAGCAGGATTATGCACTGGTGGTGAGCGGCATCGGCGGGAAAGTATATTGCGAATCGAAAGCCAACTCAACAGCCGACACCAAAATCAGCCGGGTTCAGTTCGGGAGCATCAACCAGGCCGGAGCCGATGGCTGTACGTCCTATACCGATTTTTCACAGGTTAGCTGGGCACATGCGGGAGCGTCAAAAACGTCGTTGTGAAAGCGTTTGCCGACTGGAACCAGAACGGCAATTTCGACGATGCGGGCGAAACCATCGCGACATCGAGTGTTTTGCCGAATTCTGATCAGTTTTCTACCACGGTAACCATTCCGGGAAACGTTCAGAACGGACAGACGATTCGCTTACGAATTGTGGCAACCGAAACCGATAACCCTGCCAATGTGGTGGCTTGCGGCACCTACGGCAATGGCGAAACCCAGGATTATACCCTAACCATCATCCAGACACTAAACGACGTTGGTGCCACGGCCCTGATTTCGCCCGATGCCAATTTCTGTGGTCTGACCACGTCCGATCTGGCCATAACGGTCCGCTTGCACAATTACGGTTCTGTCGACCAGACCAACGTGCCCGTCACGGTAAAAATTACGGATACCAATAATACCGACGTAACGACACTGACCGGAACCCTGCCTAAACTTTCGGCTTTTCGGGATGGTATTTTAACCCTGAACAAACCAGCCAGTACATCACTGCTTGCCGGACAGACGTATCGATTTACGATCAGCACGAGTCTAAACTCCGACCAAAATACCACTAACAACAGTATCATCGAAACCAGAACCACAGGCAATACACCAACGAATGGGATCTTTACAGCTACCCGCTGCGGTTCTGATACGTTGGTTTCACTCCGAAACACAGGCGAGGGTACGGCTTTCTGGTACGATACGCCCATAGGTGGCAACCTGCTAGCAGCCGGTAATCAGACGTTTGCACAACGAGTGCCGTCGGCAGGACAGTTTTACGTGGCTCTCAACGACTTTTCGGGAACGATTGGCCCGGCTACTAAATCTGTATTTGGTGGCGGAACCTACTATGGTGCCTATACACCAGCCCCACTCATTTCTACTACGGTTCCACTACTTATTGAAAGCGCCCGACTTTACATCGGCGATGCGGGTCAGATTACGTTCACAGTCACTAAGTACGACAATACCACGATTTCAAGCGTTACACTGGACGTTACCCCTACCCGTGACCAAAGTCTGACCGCTACAACCAGCAATGGCAATTTACTGGACGACCCCAACGATCCGGGCGCTATTTATCCGCTAAATCTGCGTATTCCGGCAGCAGGCGACTACAAGATCACGATTTCATACTCAGGTGGAGCGTCTATCTTTCGGAGCAATAGTGGGGTTACTGGTGTTCCTTATCAACTCAAAGCGCAGAACGCGCAACCCATCGTTACCCTTAAAGGCGCCCTATTCAATAATGGCACCTCAACCGATACGCTTACAACGTCCTGGTATTATTTCTACAACCTCAAAGTCCGGTCGCTGGACTGCCCGAACCCACAACGCACACCCGTAAGTATTTCGACGGGCACTTACCCAACTGCTTCCATCAGTCCATCGGGCTCAGCCAGTATTTGTCAGGGAGCCAGCCTAACCTTACAAACAACGAACGTAACCGGACTGACTTACCAGTGGTATCGAAATGGCCAACTCATTTCTGGCGCCACAAGCAGCATTTTTCAGGCCAGTACAACTGGTAATTACACCGTACGGGTAGCCAACACCTGCCTGCCAGTCAGTTCGTCGGCTATAACTGTTGCGGTCAATACACCACAAACTCCGACCGTAACGGCTAATGGCATTACGCTTACCTCCAATGCGGTTTCCACGATCCAATGGCTGGTGGATGGTGTACCGATCAGTGGAGCTACTTCCCCCAGTTACACGGCAATTAAGTCGGGAAGGTATGCGGTTCAGGGAAATGTGAATGGTTGCGGGGTAGCTACATCCAGCGAAGTCGTGATTAGTATTCTGGCTACGGAGCCCACCAGCGCCGAAGAAGGGTTGAGCGTCTACCCGAACCCAGCCACGAAGGAGATGACTATCTCCTGGACAGTTGCTACATTGCCTCAGCTCCCTAGTTTCCAACTCACCGATCTGCAGGGTCGCATTCTTCGGAGAGCCACGTTACAAAAGGATGGAAAAAGTTATTCAGCGGTAGTTGATGTAAGTGACTTGCCCGACGGTACGTTTTTTGTGGTTGTTGAAGACGACCGAACGCAAAGCGTTCAGGTAAAACGGATTCGCAAACACTAATTGCAACGGCATCTGGAACGGCTCTACAGGCACACGTCAAGTACATATTATAAGGCACAGGGCATGAATTTCAGGGGTTTCGGCCTGCTGCTGTGTATCTATGTGGCGTTTTTTGCAGGGGCTACCCATAGCTCTGCCTGGGCACAACGTTCTCAACAAAACGACGTACCGAATTGGCAAACCGATTTACTTAAACGATACGAAAAGAACCGCAAACAAACACGTCAATTTGCCCGTCGGTATCACTGGCCTATCCGCAAAAACTATTCCAATCAACGTGTTCTTACCCTGCAGGAAATTGACCCACTGGGGCAACCCGTTTATTATTCGCTGCATAATGTCGAAGCGGCTCAGGGCACCCGGACGCAAGCCTTACAGGCTGGCGGCTCTTTGTCAATTGCCTTGTCGGGTAATTCGACTTTAGTGGAAGGCCGGCTGGGTTTATGGGATGGTGGTCGGGTGCTCAATACACATCAGGAATTTGCGGGGACGCCCTATGGAAACGCCAAGATTATCCAGAAAGACAATGGAGCATCGGTTAACGATCACACCACCCATCTAGCAGGTACATTGGTAGCTCAAGGCATCAATGCCAGTGCAAAGGGGATGGCTTTCGGTGCCCAATTATCAGTATGGGATTATACTGATGACATTAGCGAACTGACTACTGCGGCTCCCAATCTACTGATTTCTAACCATGCTTATGGCCCCGTAGCAGGCTGGGTATATAATGACTCAAGACCAGGAAAAAATCCGGACCTTAAGTGGGAATGGTGGGGCACTCCATCCATTAACGCGACGGAAGATTACCTGTTCGGCTTTTATTCGACCAAGACTCAGGACTTGGACAAACTGGCTTATAATAACCCATTCTTTCTGATGGTTCGTTCGGCCGATAACAAACGAGCCGAAACAGGCCCTCCCGATGGCACAGCCTATTACCTGAAAAATACGGACGTACAGAGTACAGTAGCCCGGAGCCGAAATGATACGTATGATGTGATTCCGGCCGACGCCACCGCCAAAAATGTCCTGACAGTTGGCGCTGCCAATATTACGTATTCTGGCCCAAGTGAGCCTGTACTTGTCGGATCAGCCTCGTACAGTGGCTGGGGCCCTACCGACGATGGCCGAATCAAGCCTGACTTACTTGGCATTGGCACGAGCGTATTCTCGTCAGTAGGCAGCGGTGTGAACGCCTACGGCACCTATAGCGGCACCTCCATGGCCTCGGCCAATGTATCGGGTTCTTTATTTCTGTTACAGGAATTATATGCACGTCAGCGGGCTGCTGGTGCCCTATCGGGGGGGCAATTTATGCGGGCTGCTACGCTGAAAGGGCTGGTCCTTCATACAGCCGACCGACCAAACCCGGAAGTCGGCCCCGATTACCGCCAGGGTTGGGGCCTGCTCAATACCGAAGCGGCTGCCCGAATAGTACTAAATGAAAACCGGGCACATCTTTTTTTGGAACAAAGCCTGACACCGGGCAGCACCTTCACGAAATCGGTTGTAGCACAAGGCAACGAGCCACTCGTCGTTACCTTAGCCTGGACTGATCCAGAAAGTACTGCAACTAGTATTACCCCTGCTTCGGTCAACAGCCGAACGCCCAAACTGGTCAATGACCTTGATCTGCGAATCAGCGACGGCCAGCAAACCACGCTGCCTTTTGTCCTGAATCCGGCTCAGCCTGCTCAGGCTGCTACACGGGGCGATAACATCCGCGACAATGTCGAGCAGGTATATATTGCCAATCCGATACCTGGCAAAACATATACCATCACGGTTTCGCATAAGGGTAAGATGACTTACTCCAGCCAGCCTTACTCGATTATTGTCAGCGGTCTTTATCGGATAAACTGCCAACTGACCGCTCGCATTGTACCAACGCAGGATACTACCATCTGTCCAGGGGCTACACTGCTTTTACAGTCGGATACGGCTTCTACGGCTACGCAATACAAATGGTTTCGGAACGATACGCTCCTGACTGGCGCTACTAAGTCTACCTATCAGGCCACGCAGGCGGGTTCATATAAACTCCGGATTACATCCGAAAACGGCTGTTCTGCCACCTCACTACCCGTGACAATTACCCTTCGGAACGCCGAAATCAGCCTTACTCCATTGGGTAATCAGCTACTTTGCAGTACCAACAGTCAGGTACAATTGGCCGTGATCCCGATCAAGGATGGAACAGCCATTAACGACGCTCATTCCAGCACACTTAATGCGGACCAGCCCGGCCGATACCAGGTAAAGGTCACACAAAATGGTTGTCAGGCTGTTTCCAACACAACAGTCCTTCTGTCATCATCAGTCAATAGTCTCACCTTATTACCCGAAGAAACTGACTTATATCTGCCACAAGGGGCCACAGTAACACTAAAAGCCCCCATCGATACCTCGTATCAGTACCAATGGTATCGAAACGATCAGGCCATTGCCAACGCCCGTGAGTATCGTCTTGCCGTTGCTCAGGCGGGTGTATATAAAGTGCAGGTGACACAACACACCTGTGTAGGCTGGTCAACCGTTCGCTCGGTTCGAACAACCGCTCTCCTTACTGCTACTAACCCCGACCCAACTAACCTAATCATGTTTTACCCAAACCCGGCCGAAACGACTCTCTCGATTCGTTACGTGAATCCAGCGTCAAGACAGGTCCAAATTGGCATATTCGACCTGCACGGTGTTTTCCAGCACCACCAAGTATCCCTAACCGCCCCTAATGGTCAGTTTGAAGGAGCCATTTCGGTTGGCGATTTACCCCCCGGATTATACATCCTTCAATTAACGGATGGTCTCACCTCGCAAACCAGTCGATTTATTAAGAAATAAGCCTTTGCCCAACGCTAAGTCTCAATAGAGGCTACTAACTAAAAATGAGCAATGACCAATCTATAAGGCCATTGCTCATTTTCAATTAGGAGTTTCTCAACTATTTACCCTTGCCCGATGCAGCTTCCTGGGCAATCGCCAGTTTTACAGCCTCATACAGGTTCACAATACCGCCGGTTTTCGACAGCGTATTAAAGGCTACTAAATCACTGGATTCAGGCCGGGTTACTTTGGTGGTGTACGGAGTCGCCGATTGCAGAATAATGCGTTTAATATCGGCGTAGGTCAGCTTGGGAAAATAGGCTTTCAACACAGCCGCCACGCCCGCCACTACGGGCGATGCCATACTGGTTCCGCTATTGTTCTCGTATTTGCTACCCGGTACGGTGGAGTAAATATCCTTGCCTGGCGCAAAGACATCGACATTCTGCTTTCCATAGTTCGAAAAGCTGGCAATCAGTTCAGCGTTATTTGGCTCGGCACTGGCACCTACCGTAATCACATTTGGAATAGCGGTTCCATCCATAAAGCGCGGAGCGGGGTAATTGGCCGCTGTGTCGATGTCTTTTCCATCGTTTCCAGCGGCATGGACCAGAAGCACGCCTTTCGAAAGGGCATACCGCTCAGCATCCTCAACCGCCTTACGCTGGGGCGAATAGTCTTTCCCAAAACTCATGTTGATGATCTGGGCACCATTATCAACAGCATACCGAATGGCATTAGCCACATCTTTATCACGCTCGTCGCCATCGGGTACGGCCCGAACGCCCATGATTCGTACGGCATCGGCGACGCCCATAATCCCTAGATTGTTTGTACGATCGCCCGCGATGATACCCGCAACGTGCGTACCATGATCAGGGCGAGGGCCAGCAATATCATTGTTCCCGTAATCACGCTGATTCAGGTCATTCGGGTTGTCGCCAACAATTGAGCGTGCATCGAAATCTGGATTGTAGTTGTATTCGGCCCGCGACTTTAACTGCTCATTGTATTTTTCAAGCTCTTCCAGTACAACATCGGCATCGGGAGCCCCCTGCTGACGCAATAACCGAAGTACACCCAACACAGGTCGTTTCATAGCGGCATCGCTAAGCGTATCGGCAGCCTTGCGGAGGGTCATTGTGTCGAGCTTCGTTACGTGCAACATTTTTTTGAGGTTATCGACCGCCGACGAATACTGGCTATAGAATTGGCTGATACCCTGATATTCTGCCTTATATTTTGACTGGCTCTTTTCGACTTCCTCCTTCGCCTTCACATACTGGTCGTACTCTTTCTGCTCGTCGGGTTTCAGACTTTTCCGGTCTTTGCCTTCATACTTGGGCTTTAACTGGACATATAATCGGGTCACTTCAGCCGTTTCGTAGCTGACATTGCGCCCGTCTTTACCACCAATGAAGTTCCAGCCGTGTACATCATCCACATAGCCATTTTTGTCATCGTCTTTTCCATTACCGGCAATCTCTTTCGGATTCACCCACAGTATCCGCCGAAGATCTTCGTGCGTTGTATCGATCCCGCCATCGATAACGGCCACAACAACAGGCGTAGGTTTACGATCTTTCAGCAGTTCGCGATAGGTACGCTCCACGCTAATTCCGGCCGTATTATCGGTTTTATCTTGCAGATACCACTGCGTTTGCTGCGCCAGGGCTGCCAATGAAAATAGACAAGCCGACGCGCTGATAAGGAGTTTCTTCATGAATTGATAACAAATAATCTTCACAAATTACGAAGAAGTACCCTACAAAAAGGCTTAAAAGTTGTTAAATGATTATTAGGTCGACCATATAAACAATGGCCTTCGGAAAAACAGTGCATTCCGAAGGCCATTGTTTATGCGATCGACGCAGTAGACTATTTGTGACTGGTATTCTGATAATGCTCGCCCAATACGTCTTCGCCCCAATCGTTGGTCAGGTCCCGAACCACCGTATGGATATGATTAGCATTTGTTTGTGTGTTGTCGTACTCAATCAGAATGGTCGGGCCATGAATGCGATAATACCAACCTTTACCAGCGCCCAGCTCGGGCGTCAGATCACCGGCCCAGGCAAATCGGAGATTATCCAATCCAGCTTTCTCCAGCTTATCCATCTGCTGCTTGGCCAGTGTAATCCGATAAGCTGCCAGATAGGCTTGTAGTAGATCTTTAAACAGTTTTTTCTGCTGGGCATTCATGTCGGCGTACGTCAGCCCATCCATTTTTTCCAATGATGCTTTCCGCTTGTTGCTGGTCACAATTTCCGGGTAAGCCACTGGATCGAGGATCGCCTGTTTTCGCTGATCGTCGGAAAGTGTTTTCAGCAAAGCAAATGCCCGCTCGGTTTCCGGCTTCAGAATCTCTCTTCCTTTCTGGGGGAGATCTTTCACCCGTGGGTCCGACATGCGTTTATCGGCCATTTGGGTATCATACTGCAAAACACCAGGGTTACTGCCAAAAAACGTTGGCGTGTAAGCCAGAGCTTTTCCGTCGGCACTCGAAAAATTCAACGACAGGTGATGCCCCTCGATGCGCCAACCCCAGGGGTCTTTGCTGGAAGGATCGCCGAACACAGTAAACGAGTAATTTTCCGGATCGCGATAGGTATCATTGGGTGGCCGATTATCGATAACACGGAGAACATTTTCCATATCGATAATGGACGTCACTTTCTCATAGCCCTGCACACTCAGCCCTGTTTTGAGCAACTCCATAGCCGCCTTTCGCTGTTCGGCCGTCATTTCTTTCAGCGGCAGTCCCTTTCGGGTTCTGGGCACAAAATGCCAGTTAAATCGCTCTTCATCGCCAAAGGCGAAGGTAGCTTTTTGCTTCTGCTCAGGCGTGAGCATCGCCAGAAACGTTCTGGCAGCATTTGTCATCTCGTCTTTTGTTCGTTGTTGAACAGGCCGTGTGCTGGGCGAAGGAGCAACCTGACCCGATACGTGCAGATGCCCAGCCAATAGGCAGCCAACGAGAAAAAATACATGTTTCATAGGAGAAGGGCATTTATCCAATAAGTTGTAAAGGGGCTTTGCGGTTGCATTTACCTATTGACGATTGCCGGAAGGTTTACCATTCTGTCAAAGCGGGTTAATTATATCCCATTGTTTTCCAACAACCTGGGTATTTTCCTTGTTAAATGCACAACTCACTGTTACAAACTACGATCATGTCCACCCGGCCTCCGAACAACAGTACGGGTCCATTCGACCACCTATCCTTACGCTATTTGCGGCAGGCACTTGATATACCGCATCCAAGCGACGAGCCTTTTGTATTCAATCCGGTTGAATACCGGGTAATTCGACGTGCAAAACTCACAACCTTAACCATGGCAGCTCTACTAGGGGTGTTCGGTGGCTTATTGTTGTATTTGCCCCAGTACACCTGGCCTGAACTATTCAGCCATACAACGATAGGGTTGTTTGGAAACACTTACGAGTTACCCCTAATTACGACATTATACACACTGCTGCTGGTTTATCTGGAAATCAACTTATTGTTGGCTATAAATGGCTGGGGGACCAAGATTATCATGGAAGTCTGTCAGTTTCCCCGTGCGCATGATGCCCAGTACGAACGTCATTTACAGGCTCTGGCAACAGCGGCTTTCGAGAAATCGCAACCGGGCTTTCTTCGCTTCGGCATTGACCCTTACTTAACCATGCCTCGCTGGGGATTAACCCTTTTTTTCTTGCTCAATATAATTAAGGCGTCTTTAACTGCTCTGATCGTACGGTTTATAGCCCAACCATTTATTGGACAACCGGCTTCAGACCTTATTGGGCTACCAATTTACGCGCTATGGAATGTCTGGTCGTCCAGACAGGTATTACACGAAGCACAGGTACGCGTTATGGCCCCTATCACCATCCGCGAATTTGTACACGAGCTATATGAAGAATGGGGAAAAAATGATCAGTTTCGCCCACTGATTTTGGAAGCGCTACAGTACATGTCCATTCTGGACCGACCTTACAATTATGCCCATTTCCTGCTTACCGAAACACTGAAAGACCGATTCGAACTTCGATCAGAGACAGCCATTGCTGGTATGTTTACCGAACAAGCTCCTAAAGCCCCCGTTGCAGTGCGTCGTAGCCTGGAGCGACTTGTTGTGTTCAGTGCATTGATTGATGGTCGGTTATCACGGCTTGAAAAAAGTCGCCTTCATCGGCTTCGACAGATTGGCTTTATGACCTATTCCGTAAAAGAAGTCCGACAAATGAGTACGGATTACAATCAGGGCCGTGGTTTGTGGGTCTAGCTGTCGTAGACAAAGCCTATGCGCCATACTCTATAAAATTAGGCTATTGTTCCTGAGCAACCACATCGATTTTTCGAACTCGAACTTCGTTGATCCGTTTATCATCGGCCGAAAGCACCTGAAAAACGAATCCATCGTATGTAGTTTCATCACCTGCTTTTGGCAATCGATGAAACAGTTCGAGTAGTAACCCTCCCAGCGACTCACTATCTCCTTGTACGTCTTCAAACGTAGTGGCATCCACATTCAGGATTCGGCATACATCGGTCAAAGGCATCTTACCTTCGAAAACAACCGTCTGCGGATCTTCACGTCGGTAGCCTACGGGCGTTTCCTCATCGAATTCATCGTTGATATCACCAAAGATTTCTTCAATAATATCTTCCAGTGTCACCAGGCCACGGGTACCACCATACTCATCGACAACAATAGCTATGTGAACCCGACGCTTCTGGAAGTCCTGAAGCAGATCATCGACTTTTTTATTTTCGGGAATGAAAAAGGCTGGACGCAACAACGATTGCCATCTAAAGTCGTCCGATTCATGAATATGCGGTAGCAAATCTTTGATATAAAGAATCCCTTCTATTTCATCCAGCGACTCACCATAAACAGGCACTCTGGAGTAACCTGATGCGTTGATTTGCGCCAACAGTTCACCGAATGGCAACTGATCTTTTACAGCCGAAATATCGAGCCGAGTACGCATCACCTGCCGGGCCGTTAGATTGCTGAAATTAACGATTCCCTTAAGTATTTCTTTTTCTTCGACGGTTGCATTCGCCCCGGTCAATTCTACTGCCTGGCTCAGTTCTTCGACGGATAGCTTATACCCACGTCGCTGAATCCGTTTGTCTACCTGGTTACTTAGATTAACCAGCATCATAGCCAACGGACGGAAAACCATCAGGCCAATCTGCGCTAAAGCAGATGTCTGACGAGCCACGCTTAAGTTGTTTTGACTGGCATATACTTTTGGAACGATCTCCCCGAATAAAACAATAGCAATAGTTGTTGTCAGGGTCACCCCAATCAATATCCAATCGGCATTAGCTACCCCCTGCAAAAACTCCCATGTCAGGTAGGTAACAATAACTACAATGGCAATATTGAGGAGATTATTAAAAATAACCAACGAAGCTAACAGACGCTTAGGGCGTTCCAACAGCTGAGCAATTCGTTGATCAGGCGCTTTAGCGCTCTCCCGACACTGAGCACGGTCGTCGGGCGATAGCGAGAAGAAGGCGGCTTCGGACGCTGATACCAGACCGGCCAGCGTGAGCAGCAGTAAAATTAAAGCCGTGTAAGGGGCGTATAAATCAAAATAGGTGCTCCAGCCATCTACGGCTGGGAGCACCTGTCGAGGAAGTGGGTCACCAGGATCCATGTATATCAGTTCTCGTTCAACAATAGAGCGTCTGTGCGATGATTAGAAAGGAAGGTCATCATCACCACTGTTGCTCTCAAAAGGCACAGGCTCCGGCTCTCGTCGGCGGTCTGGTGTTCCGGTGGGCTGCTGACGGGGCGCTGGCGCAGCCTGCGGGCGAGGGGCATTCGTGGACTGAGCTGGTGCGGCCTGTTGACGGGGCGCTTCATAAGGCACTTCATCCGGCCGATCACTATTAGGGCTACCCAGCAACTGCATGGTATTGGCCCGAACACGCAGCGATGTCCGTTCTTTTCCTTCTTTGTCCGTCCAGGCTTCTGTTCGCAGCCGCCCTTCTACATAAACTGAATTTCCTTTCTTTAAATATTTTTCAGCCACTTTGGCCTGTTCATTCCATAATTCAATCCGAAACCACTCTGTCTGCTCTACTTTTTCCCCATTTCGGTTGGTGAATTTCTCGGTAGTGGCGACGTTGAAGGTAGCTACCACGGCTCCGCCATCCAGGTACCGCACTTCAGGATCGGCACCCAGGTTACCGATTATTATCATCTTATTAAGACTGGCCATGCTGTTTGTATTGTTGGTGTTACGAATTAACTTATGTGGCGTTAAAGAAGATTAAAGATACCCAATTATACCGACTTATCCAAACAGATCTTTCAAATAGTTTGTAATCAATACAGGCTTAGGCAGTATACTTACCTGTTCCTCATTAAACCAGTGTAAATCATTGGTTAAAAGGGAAATAGCATCTTCTGGCAAATCAATCAGGTAAAACTGGGCACGTATTCGCTGATGCGACAATAATTGTGTGACCTCACTGGGTGAACCAATCAAAGTTCCTTTCCTTACAGCGGCAAGGATTGGTTCAGGTAACGACAATTGTAACCAGAAAGATTCCAGATCATCCGCTAAAATACTTAGAGAAAGCGATTCGCTGGTTTCGCATAGGTAAAAGTCATAGAGATTCTGCCAAACGTCGCGAGCCGTTCGCTCCCGCATGGCAAGTTGCCCATTGTGCCGAAAAACCAGGTACGAAAAGAATCGTTCCCGCACAGGTGCTTTCTTCGCTTTTACCGGCAACAGATGTTGACGACCTGTCTGATAGGCTATACAGCTCTGCTGGAGCGGACAAAGCAAGCAATCCGGCGCTATGGGGGTACAATGAATAGCACCAAACTCCATAATAGCCTGATTATAAGTAGCCGGATCAGTAGCCGACTGAATCAGTCGGTTAGCCAACGTGGCAAATGTTTTTTTAGCTACCGTTGTTGTAATATCATCGGCAATGCCAAATACACGAGCCAACACCCGATATACATTCCCATCTACCACTGGCACCCGCTCGCCAAACGCAAAGGAGGCTACAGCGGCTGCCGTATAAACGCCTATACCCTTCATTTTCAGAAGCTCGTGATAAGTAGACGGAAACTTTCCATTCAATTGAAGAGTTACATAACGAGCAGTCTGATGCAAGTTGCGGGCACGGGAATAATAACCTAGGCCCTGCCAGAGCCGAAGCAGTTCACGCTCGTCGGCCCGAGCCATATCAGCTATCGTTGGATAAGCTTCTACAAAGCGTTCGTAGTAGGGTTTTCCCTGTGCAACGCGGGTTTGCTGAAGGATTATTTCCGATAACCAGATACGATACGGATCACGGGTGTGCCGCCACGGCAGGTCACGTTTATGAACCTCATACCACCTCTCCAATACGGGCGCGAAGGTGACTTCGGTTTTGTTAATGTCTGATTGCCAATCCAAAATAAAACAGAAAAATAGAACGTTAGGAGGAAAAATGGAAGACCGGACTTTTTAAATTTAGAGGAAAGCCCTACCTTTGTGCTCCCATTTTTGAGACCCGAATTTTCAACAACACAGAAAACGTTAAAGTTTAAGAAGTCGTGACGAAAGCAGATGTAATTGCCGAGATCGCCGATAAGACTGGCATTGATAAGGCAGAAGTAACAAACACATTGGAAACCTTCTTTTCAGTAGTTAAGGACTCATTGGCCGAGGGAGAGAACATTTATGTAAGAGGGTTCGGCAGCTTCATCAATAAGAAGCGCGCTAAGAAGGTAGCCCGGAATATCTCGAAAAATACCGCTATGGTAATTGATGAGCACTTTATTCCTAGCTTCAAACCTGCCAAGGTTTTTGTTGAACAAGTAAAAACCAGCGAGAAAGCTAAAGTAACCGCTGAGTAATCGACGTAGCTCCGACGGCAGAAGGGCTGGCTAAGCCAGTACAGACATTTGCCCGTGACGACCATCCATGATGAATAAATCCGTGCTGCTTGTTATCGTATTGGCTTCGGCCCTCACGGTAGGATTGTACTCCTTACCGAAGGTTGTCGTACGAAATGATAACAAGCAGCTTGGTGGTCGTGCCATGCAGGCTCCTGCTACCAATCCGTCGAAGACCGAATCACGTACGGCATCGGGTAATGGTGCATCTGTACATGAAAAACCATTATCGACCGAGCAGCAAAAACGGCTAACTACGCTGGAGACAGAATTTACCAAAGCTAATTCTACCCAGAAAGAAGCTATTGCCGAAAAACTGATTACCCTTTTGCATGAAGTTACCCGCTACGATAGTGCGGCCTATTATGCTGAAGAACTGGTCAAATCAGTGCCTAATGAGCGTAATCTGCTACGAGCTGGCGATGCGTTTTTCGAAGCCTACAGTTTTGCCGTTGATGAAAAGAAAACAGCGCTTCTGGGGCAGAAAACCCGTGAGTATTACGGGCAGGCACTCGCCAAAAACCCAAATTTACTGTCGGCAAAAGCGAATATGGCTATGACTTATGTCAATACCGACACCCCCATGCAGGGGATTATGCTACTGCGGGAGGTTATCAAACAGGACCCAACGAATGAACTGGCTCTGTTTAATTTAGGTTTACTGGCCATGCGGTCGAATCAGTATGAGCGGGCCATTGAACGGTTCCGACAAATTCTGGCTACAAATCCAGCCAGTCGGAAAGCGCAGTTTTATTTAGGTGTAAGTTTAGCCGAAGCGGGTCAGAAGGCTGAAGCCAGACAAGTTCTGGCGCAAGTGAAGAAGCAGGAGAAAGACCCGCAGATTCTGGCGGCTGTTCAGGAATATGAGGAACGGCTAAAATAAAGAATGTACAATGAACAGTGTAAATGGATCAGGATACATACTCCCGATCAACACATTCTACATTATTCATTTTTCATTATACATTGATTTTAAGGGCTAAACCGAGTGGTTTGGCCGACACGAATTTTCAACCATTAAAAACATTTATCGATTATGCCTTGCGGTAAGAAACGGAAACGGCACAAGATTGCTACTCACAAACGGAAGAAGCGGCTTAGAAAGAATCGGCATAAGAAAAAATAGGTTATAGTTTACGGTTTACGGTTTACAGTCTACGGTTGGCTGACGCTATAATCTATAGTCGCATTGGCCAACCGTAACCGGTAAACCGTAAACATAAAACTTATTTTATAGAAGCCTCGGCCGGTCTGTAAAGCCCGAACGTGGCTTCTATTTTTTTACTCAGCCATTTTCTAACCGTGTATTCATCTTGTGAGTAATGAATTAGTTATCAGTTCTACTCAGAAAGGTGATCGGATTGCGCTCTTGCAAAACAAGAGACTGCTGGAGTATCACGAAGAAGAGTTAGACAGCAGCTTCACCGTTGGCGATCTTTACTTAGGAACAGTCAAGAAATTATCTTCCGGTCTCAACGCGGCCTTTGTCGACGTTGGTCACGAAAAAGATGGTTTCCTGCACTATCAGGATCTGGGGCCGAATGTTAATTCGCTCAACAAACTGGTCAAAGATGTAATCGCCAAGCGCGTCACAACCGGGCGGCTCAGTGGTATGAAGCTTGAGCCACCTATCGAGAAAATTGGGAAAATCGATAAGGTACTGACGAAAAACGCTCCCATCCTGGTTCAGGTAGTTAAAGAACCTATCTCAACCAAAGGTCCACGCCTTTCCTGCGATATCTCAATTGCTGGCCGCTATTTAGTGCTGGTGCCATTCTCAGATGGCGTAAACCTTTCCAAAAAGATTACCGACCGTGCCGAACGGTCGCGGCTGATGCGGCTCATGTCGTCATTAAAACCGCAAAATTTCGGCGTTATTGTTCGAACGGTAGCTCAGGACAAAGACGTAGAGGAACTTGACCGCGACCTACAGAACTCATTAGCCAAGTGGGATCAGGCCATTAAGTCACTGAGCGAAGCTAAACCGCGCGATCGGGTTCTGGGCGAAATGAACCGGGCTTCGTCGATTCTGCGGGATATGCTCAACGAATCGTTCGAAAGTATTACTGTCGATACGCGTGAATCGTACGACGAAATCAGAGACTATATTCACACCATAGCTCCCGAGAAAGAAAAAATCGTTAAGCTCTATACAGGCAAAACGAAAATTTTTGAGGCATTAGGATTGGAAAAACAGCTTAAATCGCTGTTTGGCCGATCGGTGAGCTTGCCAGGTGGTGGCTACCTGATTATTGAGCATACCGAAGCGCTCCACGTGATTGATGTTAACAGCGGCAACAAGTCGAACTCCGAAGAAGACCAGGAGGCCACCGCTATTAGTGTGAATCGGGAGGCAGCCAAGGAAATTGCCCGGCAGCTTCGGCTGCGCGACATGGGTGGCATTATTGTCATTGACTTCATCGACATGAAGAAGGCAGAAAACAAAAAACTTCTGCAGGATATCATGCGCGACGAAATGAAACCCGAGCGCTCGAAGTTTACGATTCTGCCACTTACCAAATTCGGGCTGATGCAGATTACCCGTCAGCGTGTTCGGCCTGAAATGAATATTGTGACGCGGGAAGTGTGCCCAACCTGTGGTGGTACAGGGACCATTCAGGCTAGCGTGTTAGTGACGGATGTAATCGAAAACAATCTCGATTATATTCTGACCAAGCAAAATGAACGGGGCATTTCGATTTCTTTGAACCCACTTTTATATGCTTATTACACTAAGGGTATTTACTCCAAACAAGTGCAATGGTATATGAAATATAAAACATGGGTTAAAGTAATTAAGGACAGTTCGTTAGGAATTGTTAACTTTAAGTTCTTTAACAAGCAGGGAGAAGAAATCGAACTCAGTAATAATGCTTAAAAATGTAGTAAAATTTTACTACGTTTTATCAGAATACCGCCGAGGGATTACCAGACTATCTGGTAATCCCTCGGCGTTTATAGTTGATGGTAGAAGCGACTTAATACAGTACTTCCATTTCCATTAATTCACTAAACATCTCCCGACCTAAGAGTTCCTCAACTGACTCTACCTCAGAAAGATTCAGGAGCAAGTCCCGTAAATCTTCCGTAATCTCATAGGTCTGATACAATCGGCGGTCGAACAGAATAGGGGCCTCTTCCAGATCGCATAGCGTATAGCGGTTTTCATTGAAAGCGACCTGCTTCCGGTAACCCATATACGTCTTCTTCGCTTTTTCTGGTTCTAAAAATAGATGCACATAGTTCCAGCCTTCCCATTGGCCTGGATACTGCTTCAAAAATGGCCAGAACGCATCGTACAATTGTTGCATGGCCTCCTGGCAGTATAGCTCTCGATCACTTTGTGGAATCGGCTTGATCGACTTCAGGCAATGCAGCACATTGGCCATATCGGACCGACGATAGCTGACGACGGGTACGATTGGTACGCCCGCAGCGTGCGACAGGTAACCAACTCCTTTCCGGGTGAGCATCCGACGATGCCCAAAGCGAACAGAAAGAAATTGGGATTCTTCACCGGGTTTAGGACCCGTTTCGGGGCTCCCATCGACGTACACAATCAGCGACCGCCCTGCTTTTAATTCCCGTAGTACCGTAAGCCCAGCCGTAGGACTTCCGGCCTCAACCACCCGAAATACATTGGTAAGGCCATGTTTTTGCCGCAACCCTTCAATGTGCTCGGTCATTCCGTCCCCCTGATTGCGATTCATATTACTGCCAACCAGCAGTACACAATCGACTCCCTTACGAAACAGCACGCTGGTCAGCATCCGGTACGAACCGAGGTGATAGGTGCAGTAAATCCGGGGACTATACTCTTTTTCGAGCAGATGATCTGCTCCACGCAACTTTACCAAATCACCAGCCGTAAGGCACTGCTGATCGAATGAGGTGAACATCTGCTGCAACAGTAGCTCGCGGAACAACGTATCATGTTCCTGACGGGGAATGGCAGGCAGCAGGTTCTCGACATTGGCCGAAAAGGTGGTGTATTTCATCAAATACCCCCGTTCTTTCTCCAGGTCGATCTGCTCGAAGTGGGCGCGACAACGCTCCAACTCCTGCTTGTAAAGTTGACGTGTAGTACGCATTATGGTAAGAAATTAAAGCGAGAAAACGGGCTTGGAAAGGCGGTGGAAATCAAATGTTACGTTTTCGCAGCATCCACCAGCAGCAAGTATTCTATTCGATAATGTGTTAGACTCAGGCTGATTAACAGATTTAACAACAGTTTTGAGGATCTGGACAGGCTTGATTGCGAATTGTTTTTTCATGGCGATTTGTATCTTGTATAATTGATAAGCAGTTGCTTGTTTTTGATGATACAAAGCTACCAGCTCAATCAAAGGGCATCCATCGCTAAAAAGTCACAATTACGAGTTGCAATTAGTTAAATATTACCACTATATTAGTACGAGTTTTGATTAAGGCGACAGCATGAAGGAAATTCGACTGACCCGGAACTTCCTAAGTAAACCGGTAAATAGCCTATTTATAATGCTTAGCATTGTAATAGTTTATGAGGCTGTTTCTTGGTCGATTGGCTATAGAATAAAAATTCAGCATGTCGCTAATGAAGGTGGCGTATTACCTTATATCAGCAAGTTTTTTCGAAGCATCATTATTCCAGAATCAATAACTGTATATATTACGTTCTCTTTAATAAACTTCTATCATCGAGTTAGAAATATCTCTACAATCGAAAATTCATGGCGTTCGATTGGCCGTTACGAATTAAAATTTCTTCCGGTTTTCTTGATAGCTTTTTTATTTTTTAATCCTATTACACAGACTGTTCGATTCTTTTTAGAACAATATCAAGGTTATACCCTCAATGAATATATAAATGGCTACATTTTATATACTTTCACATGGTTGATGTATTTCAAATACCTCTTCCCTGTACTACTTATAGGATACTTAGCGCTAAACATTTCGTTACTTAAAGACTACCTAAATCAACGGAAAGAAGCTCAGGAGAAAGCAGAAGCCGATGCAGCAGAAGCCGCTCAGAAGTACTTGGAGCTATCCGAAACGTTCTTACCAAAACCTACTATACCTTCAAAATACCTAAGCTATCTCAAAGGCAAGAGTAATTTGGGAGAATTCGATTTCCCTGTCAACGAAGCATATTACTTCACGGTGGAAGAACGCGCTTACTATGCCGAAACGATCAAAGAACGGTATATGGTCAATAAGACCATTAATGAATTGGAAGCGGAATTGGATCCTTCCCAGTTTTTCCGTATCAAACGCGATTATATTGTGAACCGACAAGCCGTTTTGCACTACTCCTATTGGGAAAACGGCAAATACATTGTTACACTGAATAACCCAGGCCATCACGAAATCATCGTGCCGCGTGTACGCATGCAGGAGTTCCGTGAGTGGCTGCAAGGCCGGGATTCAGCCGGTAAACCTGAACCTGCAAACGCTTTATAAGGCAGTTTCTCTTCACAATCACCTCTACAACCCAGCCTTTAATTTTGGTATATCGCTTTTGTCATGCCGACGAAGGAAGCATCTTAAATGCGTCTTAACTGATAAGACGAAACTACGTAAGCTTCACTCCTCAAGCCTGACACCAGCCACATCCACCTATCACTGCATATACTACTTCGGCTCCCCTGAACAAAGATTAGTAGTCCGTTTAATAAACAAAATACCTATCGCCTGAAATCACTCATTTCGTGCGCGAAATCAACTATATAGTAAGTATATGTAAGCTTTCCTGGTCAGACACCTGTTTAAGCATCAAAATCTGATTATTTATCCAGACACGAAGCAACTTTAGGGACTCGTCCCCTCTTACTCACCGGTTTTGTATCCTATTCAGCATTAGTTCAGCCTTTCGCGTCTTTTTTTAGTGATTTCGTCCAGTGAAATGGTGATTTTACACATCTCAGGTTTGTTTCTGGGTCAATACATACTACTTTCAACATTCAACACCAATCTCCCTTATTGTATATACGCCTTACTGTAAATTCTGAAGGGACCAACTAGGACTAGCAATACTAATTTTACCTCTCTCATTTCAATACGGTACGATGATTGAGTAAATAAAAGCTCCAAGCCTATTATCGTGCATTAGCCAACAATAAAAAGTATCACCATAGTAGCTAAGGGACAAACACTTAAGTCGCTGAACAATCGCCTTTGTCTTGTTTAAGCGAGATAAAAGCAGAAGCTAAAAAGCCTATTAACTTTAGAAATTGGCATTGGATATTTATAATTGCTATAAGATATAGATCAGTGACAGACATTAAATAGAAACAAAATCCATCATGATCTGGATAATTATCACACAAAACTCAACAGATTCAGATAGGAATTGGGGGTATTGTAGTGGGGACTGATAGCACTTGTAAAACTTAGGCTATTTTCAATCATTGGTTCTCATGTGCAAGTATATAGAAGCAAATAGGTACATTGTAAAAACAATCTATTCAGAGTAATACATCATATTTAGTTATTATGAAGCTGGGATTAGTAATAATTGGTGTAATTGGAATCCTTTACTTTACATATAAGGCAGGTTTTATTGGAAGTACCAATACAACTGACAGGAGAACGTTAATACTAATTAGTATGATAGGGTTATACTTTATGATAAATACGTATTGAGTCATAGAAATGATGATCAGTAAATAAAACCTCCTTACTTCACAATACCCAAAAAATCAAGACATAGTAATTCCACGCACGAGGATGCAGGAGCTTCGTGAGTGGGTGCAGAAAGAAAATAAAGAATTACTTGAAGTAAGCTAACCTATCTAACTCATAGATAGTTCTTTACAGAGATACCATAGCGGGGTAATTCCCGGCAGCTTTTCAGGTTTAGCTTCCGGGCAATATGCGCTTTGTGGTTTACTGCTGTCCGATAGCTAATATTTAATCGTTCAGCAATATCAGCGCAGGTATCCCCACTCGCAATCATACGTAATACTTCCCGTTCTCTATCAGTCAGCCGATTGAGTTCTTCGCGTGTGTCGTCGGAAATGACATTAACGCCGAAATTCCGCAACAAGTCCATAAAACCGTTGCTGTAGTAGCAACCACCATTACTTACCGTCTGGAAGCAGCGATAGAGTTCATCAAGCCCGTCGGAAGCGTAAAGGAAGCCAAAAAAGCCCTTTTGCATAGCATATGCGATGGTACGCAGATCAGGCTTACGGGTGTATAGAATAAATCGGGTCTGCTGATTGGCACTTCGAGTTTGCTCTACGATATCCAGACTGCCCTGTCCTGAAATTTCTGATTCGACAATAACGCATTTAGGGCGTTTGACCCGAATCTGCTGTAGGGTATCTTCCATCTCGACCGCCCGGCCGACGACATTATACCCCTGCTCCCGTAAAAGCTGACTCAATACCTCGCAGTTGAATAACTCCGATTGAGCGACGAGAATCGAAAAGTCTCGCCTGCGAATAGCAAAGTTTTTAGTGCCCTCCTGGACACCAGTTGATTGGTTCATGATCGATTACATATATGGGTGCATGAAGGTAACACCAATTCTTCAATAATGGTAACACCATATAAACTAAATACTCCATTTTCAGACAAAAGTGTCCACTAAAGCTTAATTGTTAACAGTGATTTCACGCATAGCCTACCGTGACTTCAGACGGCTTTAGGCGTTATTTCACGCGAAATCCAGGGTGATTTCGCACTTTATGGGTGATTTCATACTCAAAATGGGTGATTTCACGCATGACCATTTGCTTACAGCAAGGGAACAGACATACTTTTGATTCAGTCAATCGCACAAACAGAAATTCTCAAGCAAGGGTGATGAATCAGGAGGAAGCAACAAAATTTTTCGGCTACGAAGCGTCGGCTGAGGAAATTCAGAAACTGGTTATGGAATGGGCAAGCGCAACGGATGCTTTCCATCGTCGTTATGCTAAGTTGAACCAGGTCATTCATTCATTACAGGCTTCGTCCTCTCGTCAATCGACAGTGAGCCGAACCCGCTTGCGGAAGTTAATCGAACTGCGTGAACAAATGAGCGACGTACTCATGACCCTGTTGTTCGATATGGCTCCCATGTCAAAGTCAGGCCGCTCGGCGCTTCCTTCCAAGCCCGGCCAACTGCATACTCATGCAAATCTTTTGCGTGAATTAAACCGTAAAATCGACGCCGAGCTAGTCGGCGTAATTGGCGCCATGACGGTCGCCCAGGCATAGCGTTCACCCTCTCCTAATGATAAAGGTAAGCCCTGGTTATAACTTTATAGCCAGGGCTTTTTACGTGGTAGTACCGCTTAACCGGAAATTACGGTCCCCAATAGCCCTGAAATTTGCATATCAATGCGCTTGTAGTGCATGAACTCCAGTAGAATCTGATCCGCTTCTTCGGGTGATTTATTACGAGATTCTCGCATTAACTGTTGTAGTTCGCCCATTCGCTTCTCAGCCATCATTTTCTTGATTCGAAGAATATTCCGATAGGCAGCGTCGGCTAGAATGCTTATTTCCTCCTCCGAAGGCACGAAAATCTCATGTTTTAACCACCCCTCACTAATCTCATACCGAGGGGTCGTTAGGTGAATAGCTCGGTTTTGCAAGTCCGTTTCATCCGTTATCTTACGATTAAGGAAATCATTGGCTGTTAAGATCTCGCCCCTGCTATAGGCTTCCCGAAACAGTGCCAGCATGACGTTGTAAGGGGCTGTCTGAAACTCTATTTCGTGCAGTTCATCAAGCACATACTGGCACAGTGAAATGCCAGGCTCCAATTCGCGAGCTCCATAGTTCATCAACAATCGAATACATTCCTCCTCCTGATAGGATATAGGCGTCCTGACAGCTTTTGAAAGATTAGCCGATGATTGCACTGGCGGGGCTGTATCCCCAAAGCCAGCCATTTCTGGAGCTTCTTCACTAAAGCCATCCAGGAGCGCATTGATGTCGTCCAGTGAAGGCTCACCAGCTGTTAAAGTATTACTTGAATTAGCAGAGGTCTTATTAGGAGAACTACGTTGCTGTTGTCGTTCGTAGTCCTTCTTATGCTGATCCTGCTGCTTTCTCAGTAATCGGTTTATTTCGGAAATAACCGATTGTTCACTCACATGAAAGACTTGGGCTACTCGCTGCGAAAGTGTCTGCCGTTTGAGTGGATCCGGAATTTTTGTAATACTTGCACATACATCTGAAATACCTTCGGCTCGTTTCAGCGGATTGTCACCTGCTTCCGTTAGCCAACGACTCGCTTTAAAATCAATAAAATCCTGCGAGTGGGTTTGAATGTATGACTTGAACGCTTCGGCTCCGACTTTATGCACATAGCTATCCGGGTCTTCGCCATCGGGCAATAGCAGGAGTCTGAGATTTAGCCCTTCTTCCAGCACCATATCAAGACCACGCAGAGCCGCTTTGATACCGGCCGCATCTCCATCATACAGAATGGTAACGTTTGGTGTAAAGCGGGAAATCAGCCGGATTTGCTCCGTGGTTAGCGACGTTCCTGAGGAAGCAACTACGTTTTTGATTCCAGCCTGATGCAGCGAAATCACGTCCGTGTACCCTTCGGTCAGGTAACAGACATCCTCCTGCCGGATGGTTTGTTTAGCCTGATAGATCCCATACAAGACCTGACTTTTATGATAAACAGTCGTTTCGGGCGAGTTGAGGTATTTGGGTTGATTCTTATCCGTTTTCAGGATTCGGGCTCCAAACGCAATGACACGCCCTGATACATTATGGATCGGAAACATGACCCTTCCCCGAAAACGGTCAAATATTTTACGGTCTTTACCCTCGGCTCCTTCTTTACTTAAAACAAGACCAGCCTTTTCCAGTAACTCCACACTATATCCTCGTCGCTGGCCTTCCTTCAACAGCACATCCCACTGATCGAGTGTGTAGCCCAACTCAAACGCTTCGATAGTGGGGTTTGAAAAACCGCGCTCACGAAAATAACTGAGCCCTATACTCTTCCCTTCATCGGAGTTGAGCAGTGTTTCCTGAAAAAACGTTTTGGCAAAATTGAGGACGATCAGTAGGCTTTCACGCTCATTCTGGCGCAGTAAGTCCTCGGGCGTTTGCTCCTGCTCTTCGATTTCAACGCCATACTTTTTAGCCAGATAACGAAGGGCCTCACCATAGCCAATATTTTCAATGTCCATTACAAACCGAACCGCATCGCCAGCCTTTCCACAACCAAAGCATTTGTAGATCTGTCGACTGGGGTTCACGTTGAACGACGGCGTTTTCTCATTATGAAAAGGGCAGCAGGCAATATAATTGCTACCGCGCTTCTTCAGCGAAACAAAGTCGTTGATTACTTCCAGAATATCGGCAGACTGGCGAATTCGTTCTACTGTTTCTTCAGGAATGCGCATTGAGTAGGCTTGGTTTAATCAGTATATCAAATGTACAACGAAACTGGAGTTCGTTCACTTTCGACTTCTAAATACTATCCCCTTGATCAGCAGGTAAGTTTGGCAGTGTTTTTGTAAGTGTCCTGATTGACAATTAAATGACTAGTTAATGTAAGGACACCTTTACTCCGTCAATCCCATGAACACAGGTCTCCGTTCGAAACGTTACCACTCTTCAACCCGATCGATCAACCATAGCTACCAAAATATTTTAGCAGTAGTACTGTTAGTCGCTTTATTGCAGGCCTGCCGGAAACAACCTACCGACGACGTACAACCAACAATAGGAGCGGGAAAACCTGCAACCGAATATAAAAACGATGTCGCCACTGCCTGGGCTGCTTTGCAGTTGAAATTAACCAAAACAACGGCTGGCTTTACGCCCCCCGTTGCTTCACGCGCATACGGCTATGCTGGCGTTACCATGTATGAAGCGGTCGTACCGGGTATTGCCAACCGAAAATCGTTGGTAGGCCAACTCCAGGGGTTGACAGCACTACCACAAGTTGAGTCAGGCAAAACCTACAACTGGGCCTTAAGTGCCAATGCGGCCGAAGCGGCCATCCTACGCAGCCTATACCCTACCACAAGTGCCGCCAATAAAGCCTTGATTGATTCCCTGGAAACCGTCAACCTGAATGCCAATAAGGATACAGATGATGCGGTTAATCAACGGTCAATCGAGTTTGGAAAAAAAATTGCCGATGCCATTTTTGACTGGTCGAAAACGGATGGCGGCCATGAAGGATACACACGCAATTTTCCAGCAAGCTATGTAGTGCCGACCGGGCCGGGCCTGTGGCAACCTACCGAAAACGGACAGAAGATACCAATGCAACCCTATTGGGGTCAGGTTCGGACGTTTGTGAAGGCCAACAACGCCTTACCTATGCCCAAACCACTCGCCTACTCGACAGATGTTAAGTCAACTATATTCGGCCAATATCTGGATGTATACAAGAAATCGCAGACCTTAACTCAGACAGAAAAAGAAATAGCTGTCTGGTGGGCCGATAATCCGGCAGAAACCTTTACCCCTCCCGGACATTCGTACAGCATTGCTCGTATCGCTATAACCACGGCGAAAGCAGACTTGGGAAAAGCGGCTGAAACATTTGCCAGAACAGGAATTTCAGTAGCCGATGCTTTTATCTTATGCTGGCGCTGTAAATACACCTATAATAATTTACGGCCCTACACCTACGTACGCCTGACTATCGACCCTAAGTGGGTCCCTTTCTGGCCCGCTCCACCTTTTCCGGGTTATCCATCCGGGCACGCTACGCAATCGTCAGCTTCAGCCACCGTACTGACTGCCCTTTATGGAGATAACTTTGCCTTTACAGATGACTCTCATATAGGCAGAGCGAAAGATGCTCAGCGCAATGTTGAATTTAAAGCCTGATCCTTTAGCTCATTTGTACAAGCTGCTCAAGAGTCTGCCGATTCGCGTTTCTATGGCAATATTCACACGCATCAGGACAACGAAACCGGGCTGACCGAAGGTAAAAAGATTGGTGCCAATGTGAATGCACTGGTTTGGGCTAAGTCCAATAGCTAATAGAAAAAGTTGGGAACAGAAAGGGCTACACTGTTTGTCCTTTCTGTTCCCAACTTTTTATTCGATTTCCTTGTCCTAATAAGCTCTTACCAACTTACCCTCCATAAAGTTAACGAAGGCTTTATTAACAACATTATTTCCACCGGGAGTCGGATAATTACCCGTGAAATACCAATCGCCCGAATGGTTTGGACAGGCTTTGTGCAGGTTTTCAACGGTTTGATACACTACGGCGACCTCGGCTTTTAAATCGTCGGGGGTAACAATCTCCGCCACCTTCTTCGAAATCTCTTCGTGGGTAAACGGATCAAAGATAGCCTTCACATAGTTTTGCTGGGTAGCATTACCCGATTCGATAGCCGCCACACATTGAGCGTATACTTCATCGAGTAAATAGTCCTGACCACGATCCCGGAGGAGTTCAAGCGCTGCCCGGAACGCTATAAATTCCCTAAACTTCGACATATCAATGCCGTAGCAGTCGGGGAACCGAATCTGGGGGGCCGACGACACAATAATGATCTTCTTTGGCCCAAGCCGGTCCAGCATACGCAGAATACTTTTTTCAAGCGTAGTACCACGAACGATCGAGTCATCAACTACAACAACGTTGTCTTTTCCCTTTTTAATAACTTCAAAGGTCGTATCGTACACATGCGCCACCATATCGTCGCGCTGCGAATCGTCGGCAATGAATGTCCGAAGCTTAACATCTTTAGCTACCAGCTTTTCAATTCTTGGCCGGAACGACAGTACCCTGTCTAATTCTTCTTCAAACAGAATACCTTCCATAATCGCTTTTTTACGCTGCTTATAGAGGTATTCTTCCAACCCTTCGACCATGCCAAAGAAGGCGGTTTCGGCCGTATTGGGAATATAGGAGAAGACGGTATTTTCGAGGTCGTAATCGACTTCTTTCAAAATCTGCGGAATCATGAGTTTACCCAGTGCCTTCCGCTCATTGTAGATATCGGGATCAGTAGCTCGCGAGAAATAAATCCGCTCGAAACTGCATGATTTTTTTTCAATAGGCTCTACAAACTGCTGCTCTGCATACTCACCATACTTGTCAATGATGAGTGCATGCCCAGGCTGAACTTCCTTAATGGCATTATAGTCAGCATTAAAAGCCGCTTTGATCGCTGGCTTTTCCGAGGCTACAACAACAATTTCATCGTCGGCGTAATAATAGGCCGGGCGAATACCCGCCGGGTCACGTGCCACAAAAGCAGCCCCGTAGCCAGTCATACCTACCATTGCATAGCCCCCGTCAAAATCACGGCATGACCGATGCAACACACGCTGAAGATCCATATTATCTTCGATAATGTCGGAAAGGTCAGGGTTTTCGTAAATTCCCTTAAACCGATCAAACACGCGCTGGTTCTCTTCATCCAGGAAGTGCCCGATTTTTTCCATTACCGTTACAGTATCGACCTTATCTTTTGGATGCTGGCCCAAGGAAACGAGTTTATCAAATAGCTCGTCTACGTTGGTCATGTTGAAGTTACCCGCTACGACCAGATTCCGGCTCCGCCAGTTGTTTTGACGAAGCATAGGATGGCAGTTCTCGATTTCATTGGCCCCGTGGGTTCCGTAACGCAGGTGCCCCATCCATACCTCACCCGTAAAGGCAATGTTCTCCTGAAGCCATTTGGCATCTTTAGCCTTGTGCTTATTGCCTTTCAGTGCCTTTCTGAACTTTTTGTTCACCTTCTCAAAGATGTCGGTTACAGGGCGCTGATCGACAGAGCGGTATCGGCTGATATAACGGCGACCGGCTGGCACATCAAGTTTGATGTTGGCAATACCGGCTCCATCCTGGCCTCGGTTTACCTGCTTTTCCATTAGCAGATAAAGCTTGTTGGCTGCGTACAGAGGGGTTCCGTACTTGTCGATGTAATATTGATAAGGTTTGCGGAGCCGAATCAGGGCAATTCCGCACTCATGTTTGATGGCGTCGCTCATGAGAGAGAGTGTCGAAGCACGTTGGTTCTCGTCAGTAATGAAGTACTAAAGCAGTAACGGTGCTACATCGACAATGGTTCGACGCAGCACTAAACAAAGGTATATAAAAGCGTTGCTAGTTGCTGTTAAATTTTGATCCTTTCATTACCCATCGGCGCATTAGTAAATAAATAATTACCGATGAAACCGTACCGATTACCGATCCGGCATATACATCTTCAACAAAATGCTGGAATAGATAAACGCGTGAAAAACCGGTCAGAGCGGCTAAAAACAGAAAAAACCAGCCCAATTCCTTGCGAGCGTATAGAAAAGCGAACAGGCTAAACATGGCAAAAGCCGAGATGGTATGTCCCGACGGAAAACTGTTGTAGCTGTGAATATCGAGCCCTTCGATCAGGTGATACTGAAAGGTTGAATGCTCAAAATATTTTAGCGGCCGGGGTGATCCATTAAATACAACTTTCTTTAAAAACTCTGATGTCAGTGACGACAAAAGGAAACTACCGAAAGCCATTGCGCCAAAACGCCAGTTGAAAATAACCAGTAGCACACAAGCAATAACAAAAGTTGCGCCATCGCCTAAGTACGTGATGTACGGAAATACTCGATCGGCCAGCAAGCTATTGCGGATATTCACCCATTGCATGAGCTGTGCCTGCGAATACATCAGTTGCAGCAAACCCACAACAACCAGTAGAACCGCATAGGGCAGAAAGAAAAGCCAGTTTTTACGGATTAAGTGAAGTAGCATTCGTTAACGTTTTGCCAGCTCAGGTAAGAAGGATGGACTGTGCCGCCGACGCTTCCTGCAGTGTAGCGCTTAGTGAGAAGACGGGGGAGTAGCTTTTTCGACGGTAATACCTACGCTCAAGATGTTAAGCAGAGGGTCCTGACGCATATACTGCCGAATCTGCATGGTATATTTTCCGGGTTTCGGAAAGCGGTAGTTGCGTTTCATCAGAAACTTATGGTCGAACAGGTCGCCTAGCCCATCACCATTCGGCTTACCCGTTTTAGGATCCATCAGAATTAATTCATCGAGCCTCGATTCGATTTCCTTGCCATTGGCATCGCGCAGATAACGCGTTAGGTATAAATTATAGTAGCCGTACGACAAGCTGTTGCGCAGGTTGTAATAGATGTTATACGGTATGGCAGCATCAGTGATTTCAAACGTGAACGATGGTGCGTTCTTGATATACCATTTACCCTCATCGATGTCGGTGTATTCTTTATAAACGGCATTCGTGTCGCAGCCAATCATCAACAAGACCATTAGCAGCCCCAAACTTAATTGCTTCATATTTCCAGAAATATTACACAAAACTACGACGGGCGGGCTGGCTTTTCAAATGGCAAAAAACTATTGAAATAGTTTGCAAACGATAAAAATAGTTCTAGCTTTGCTCTATGGAAAAGCTAACAGCCAAAGAAGAAGAAGTGATGCAGGTGCTCTGGAAAATGGAGCAAGCGTATGTAAAAGACATGGTTCCTCAGTTTACGGACCCTCCTCTCCACTACAATACAGTATCAACTATTGTCCGTAATCTGGAAGAAAAAGGCTATGTAGGCCATCGGGCTTACGGAAATACGCATGAATATTACCCAATTATTAGTAAAGAAGCCTATCAGAATAGGTTTGTTCTGAAAAAAGTAGTAGACGAATACTTTGACAACTCGTATAAAAATCTGGTCAGCTACTTTGCTAAAAATGAAAAGATTTCGGCTGATGAGCTACGGGAAATCCTGGCAATGATCGAAAAAAAATAGTCATAAATGGTCATTTGGTGGTCATTCGCTGATCAAGGAAGATAGTAGTCAATGACAATAAAATGACCATCAACACCAACAACTGACGCCTTAACTATGGAAACCCTTCGCTACATCGTGCTAGTCAATGGCCTTTTGGCCGTTGTGAGCGTTGCTTATTACGTTTTGCTCCGGCGCGAAACGTTTTTCGTAGCTAATCGAGTAGCGTTATGGGTTGGGCTGGCAGGTGCGCTGATTCTTCCCCTGCTCGAATTGCCAGACTGGCGTCCGCAGCGCGTACGGACGGTTATGCATAAAACAGCCCAGATCATTGTCCCGAAGGTACTGCCGAGCCAATCAACTACAGAACCTAGCGTGACGATTACTTTTCCGAATCAAAAAACGTATCATGCTTTTCAGAATCTTCCGAGGCCGTTTAGATGGTCCTGGCAGTTATCTCTGATGCTGCTTTACATAGTAGGTGTACTGATTTTAGCGCTCCGATTTAGCTTACAGGTCGTATCGCTCCGAAAGCTTATCCATCAATCGGTTCATGAGCCATACGACCAGTTTACTTTGGTTACGAATGAGCAGGTAACCTCACCCTTTTCCTTTTTCAACTGGGTAGTTCTCAATCCTACTCAGCATACAGACAACGAGCTGGATCAAATTTTACGACATGAGCGGGTGCACGTTCGGGAGCGGCATAGCTTCGACATGATCGGTGCCGAACTAGTTTGCATCGTTTTCTGGTTTAATCCGGCGGCTTACCTATTTCGGCACCTCGTTCATCAAACGCTTGAGTTTAGTGCCGACCGCAGCGTACTGGCAGAAGGAGTCGATGCAAAAGCGTATCAGTATAATCTATTGAAAGTTAGTCTCGCTTCAGGGCAATCAGGGGTCATTAACCACTTTAGCCGATCGGAACTCAAATCCCGTATCCTGATGCTCAACCGACGGCAATCATCCAAAACCAGCTGGCTGAAGTACCCTGTTTTCTTTATTGCGGCCTTGACCATAGCCTCAGCTTTTGCTCGTCCACATCATATTAAAACCTTAAGTCATTACTTACCTAAACCCATTGCAACGTCAATCGTAACAATGGCAACTTCGAATAAAGCAACCGATTCAAGTGATGATAGAGAAATCATTTATCAGGCCGAAACTTATAGACCCAATACTGCATCCCAAAGGCCCCCACAGCAGCTTGAACAACTAGCTGAACTACCAATTCAATCAGAAGAGGTATTAATTGATAAAGATTCTGTTCGTACTAGCCCTTCTCGTTATATCCAGTATCAAGGTAACTGGTTATTCTGGATTATAACTCCTAAAACTACGTTCGATGATCTGATAGTTATGAAGCAGGAATTTGCCAAACATGGGCATAATATGCAGCTGAATGAGATTAAATACGATCCGCTGTATGCTTACATCACCCGGCTTCAGGTATCCGTTAAACGACCCTCAGGAGGTGGAACAAGTTGCGACGAGCTAAATAACGATGATAAACCAATTCCGTCAATTGCAGGATTTGTAGGTATTGGCCTTAAGTCTCATACAGGCGGTACAGGTGGGCTGCGATACTACAAAGATTATGAGATTCCTGAACAGCTTCGCAAAACGGCTACTGAAGATGAAAAATTTATCACAAAGCTTGTGAACGATCAAGCGATGGAAAAGCTAGTTCAAGCTGGTCAACATAAATATGGCCATTTGGGTGTTGGGCCTCGTCGATTTAGTAGAGAAGAAATTATAAGACAGTCTGGAAATAATAGCTATCTGATCGTTCAGCCTGATAGCACCCTTTCAGTAGACGAGACTGCTGACTATGCTAAAGTCTTCATCAATAATGAACCTGCGGATCCCCGAGCGATTCGAATGTGGAAGGTAAATCAGCTTTACACACTACTTGTTCTATACGGGAATTCAGATTCAGGCAAACGCCCCGGTATACGTTATTTACTCTTTTACTTTAACGAAGATAACGGTAACTAATACGAACCATGTATTCCTTTACGAATCGATTTAGTGGTCCATCACTTCGTGAACGTGTGCTTATGATGAATAGTCACCGTTCGGGCTTTGCTGTCTGGTGGCGGTATAGCATTTGGGTGGTATTGATGGTAGTTATGGCATTTGCCTGTCGGCATAAGCAAAGCCGGTCTGAGCAAATCCTTAGTCCAACGACGCTACCTGCCATTAATCCCACTCGCGGGCGGGTAGTTGATCTGGAAGATCAGCAGACGTGGTATCGCCATATGGCCTTGTTTAATGACAAATTTGGTACCGAAGTCGTAGTCGGTAAGCCCGTCGTTCTTCAGCTTAAAGACAAACGGTTTGTCTTGCCCGAGGATTATAAATACTCGTCGGCAGTTTATATCGATGGGAAAGAGACTCCGATCGAAGCGCTTCAAAGCCTATCGCCCGATTTTGTAAGTGAGGTATTTGTGATTCACCAATGGGAGAATTTTGCGGATGCTGATCAGGATGCCAAACCTTATCAGATTATGATTCAAACCAGCCCACAACGCGTTCCAACCAACGACCGACGGGAGCAGTTTTTCAGTTTATTACGGGCGGCAGCAATCTCGCAAAATCCACTGGGCGAGACGCATTCCTTCAACATGAATCAATTACTGGAAGCCACTTTCTTCCATAATAAAAATGCGCTGGTCGAGCGCACTAAGAATGAGCACTTAAGCATCTACGACGAATATGCCAAGTCGGTCGATGTGTTCATTAACAACTTACCTGCCACGCCAGCCGATGTAAAAACTATTCATGTTCGCGAAGTAGCTCGCCTGTATGCAAAAGAACGACCGTACCTGGAGTGGCTGCGCCCTGACAATCCCCTCTCTCGGTTTGTGCTCAATATCCATACATCGCCTAAACGGGCCAAACGCGACAGTACTTATTACGTTTTTAGTCCTTTTTACACTGGAGATTTCTAGAGGCAGCTTATTCCTAAAATCAAGAAACCAGCCTAAAGAGCTGGTTTCTTGATTTTAGGATGCTTTGCCGTTTGGCGCTGGCTTTTGATTATCAGCCCCTTTCGACTTTTTCTTTTTCTTTTTGCCAGATCGGGCTGTGTATTTGGCATCCAGTTTTTGTAAATCGCTATTCAGGGCTGCTGCCGTAACAGGTTCTTTCTCTGTAATGGGCGTCAGCACCTCGAATGACTCAGGGATAATTCCGTTTTTATTCAGCTCAACAATATCGAGCACACGGGCAATAGGAAGGGCATGCCAGGTACTTTCGGCACTATAGCCAAACCACATCAGCTTGCGGAAAATATCGGTTTTCTGCAAGAAAGCCCTCCCCTTTTGGGTTTCTAGCGGCTTTTCTATCGTTGGAATATCCCGCAGAGCATCCATGTAGGTATCCAACTCATAGTTCAGGCAGCACTTCAACCGTCCACACTGACCAGATAACTTAGCGGGGTTCAACGACAGGTTTTGATACCGAGCCGCCGACGTAGCAATGTTTTTGAAATCCGTGAGCCAGGTGGAGCAACACAACTCGCGGCCACAGGAACCAATGCCCCCAAGCCGGCCCGCTTCCTGACGGAGGCTAATCTGCCGCATTTCGATGCGCACTTTGAACTCACTGGCAAGCATTTTAATCAACTCCCGGAAATCGACCCGCTCTTCCGACGAGTAATAGAACGTTGCCTTGGTGTTATCGGACTGGAACTCAACGTCCGATAACTTCATATTCAGTTTTAGCTCCCGAATAATTTCACGGGAACGATACAAAGCGGGCAGATCTCGCAGAATAGCCTGCTCATGACGTTCCATATCCTTCGGCGTGGCAATCCGATGAATAACTTTGGTATCGTCATTAATCTTTATGGCCCGTTTTTTTACCTGCAATCGTACCAGTTCACCTTGCAGCGACACCGCACCGATATGAAACCCCGATTGCATTTCGGCCACGACATAATCGCCCGTAGTCAGGTCGAGCTGATGAACATTCCGATAATATTCTTTCCGCCCACCTTTAAACTTTACTTCTACAACATCGTATCGACTTTTTCCAGGCATGGCTACATCGCTCAGCCAGTCGAACGAATTCAATTTATTGCAGCCCGCAGTGCCACACCCTCCGCTGCCGCATCCTTTGGTGGCTGTTTTCTCACCGTCGGATGCACCACGCTGGGTTCCACACCCGCCGGTTGCACAGGACTTACAAGACATACATTTTCAGTTTATGGTTTTCAGCTTCCAGGGCTTTACCGTCAAGCTCCCATTTTCATCTGGCAGTAGACGCATACACTAAAAGCAGAAAACTCAGTCAGCGTACCGGAGCAGGTCTAACCCTATATCTTTCCGGTACTGTTTTCCTTCAAATTGCACCATCCGGGCCGCTTCCTGCGACTTCCTGACGGCATTTTCGAGCGAGTTTGCCTGGGCTGTAATAGCCAGTACTCGCCCACCGTTCGTTACTACCTGTCCATTTTTTGCCAGTGTTCCAGCATGAAAGGCAGTTACATCCTCCAAACGCTCCAACTCAGAAATAGCTTTACCGGTCTGGTAATCGCCAGGATAGCCACCTGACACCAGTACTGTGGTAACAGCCGTTTGTGGTGACACCTGCACCGATAGTTTATCCAGTTCACCATCCGCCGTTGCGGTCATTAACTGAACAAAATCATTTTGAATCCGTGGCAAAACCACCTCGGTTTCAGGATCGCCCATGCGTGCATTATACTCAATAACAAAAGGCTCGCCGTTCACTTTCATCAGCCCTACGAAAATAAACCCCTGATAGCGAATATTTTCCTGTTGCAGCCCCAATAGCGTTGGCTTAACCACCTTATCTTCAACCTTTTTCAGGAAGGTCTGGTTCGCGAATACGACGGGCGAAACGGCTCCCATGCCACCCGTGTTAGGACCAGTATCTGCTTCACCGATACGCTTGTAATCTTTGGCCTCAGGCAGAATTTTGTAATTCTCGCCATCGGTCAGCACGAATACCGATAGTTCGATACCACGCAAAAACTGCTCAATCACTACCTTACTCCCTGCAGCGCCAAACGTCTGGCCATCGAGCATATCGGTCAGCGTCGATTGAGCCTCAGCTACTGTTTCTGCAATAATCACGCCTTTTCCGGCAGCCAGCCCATCAGCCTTCAAGACAATCGGCAGGCTGTGAGTTTCCAGATACGCTAGCCCTTCCTGCAATGTTTCGGCGGTGAACGATTTTGAGGCAGCCGTTGGGATTCCGTGTCGTAGCATAAACTGCTTGGAAAAATCCTTGCTGCCTTCCAATTGCGCCCCTTCGGCATCGGGTCCTACAATCCGTAAATCTGCCAAATCAGGCTGCTGGCGTAGAAAATCAACGATTCCTTTCACCAGCGGTTCTTCTGGCCCGACAATTAACAGGTCGATTTTCTTATCCCGAACCGTACTAGCGACAGCCGGAAAATCATTATAGCTGATGGGAATATTCGTAGCGATCTGCGTGGTTCCGGCATTTCCGGGCGCTACAAACAAATTATCACATAAGGGACTTTGCGCTAACTTCCAGGCAAAAGCGTGTTCGCGTCCTCCCGACCCTAGTATAAGTATATTCATTCTTAGTTGAGTAGTTAGGAGCGAGAAGTGAGAAGTGAGAATGCTGGCGCAAGCTAAACGCTACCGGAGAGATTCTCACTTCTCGCTCCTAACTCCTGACTCCTTTTTAATTGGCTACTTCCGACAGGAATTTGATACGCATCAGGCGTAGGTCTTGTTCAGTGAAATCATCGCCACCAAACTCACGCATAGCAACAGCAATATTGTCGCTTTCGGCGTTCATAAAGTAGTCGTAGATTTCGTCCTGTCGGTCTTCGTCCATGACTTGATTGATATAGTAATCGAGATTAAGTCGTGTACCTGAATAACAGATATGCTCAATCTCTTCCATCAGATCTTCCATACTTATGGATTTGGATTCGGCAATCTCATCCAAATCAACTTTACGGTCAATCTGCTGAATTATAAAGATTTTGACTTTTGATTTATTAACCGTCGACTTAACGACTACATCCTTAGCAGTCTCTATTTCATTTTCTTCAACGTATTTGGCAATCAGATCGATAAAAGGTCGGCCAAATTTCTGCACTTTACCCATACCAACCCCGTTGATCTGCGCCATTTCTTCGCGCGTGGTGGGGTAAGTCGTTGCCATTTCCTCCATCGATGTTTCCTGGAAGATGACATAGGGAGGCAAGTTCTTTTCTTTGGCAATTTTTTTCCGAAGTGCTTTCAGCAGCCCTAATAATTCTTCATCATAGGCTGCCCCCCCACCGGCAGGTGTCGAATCCCGGTCGTCATCGTCCTTGGTTTCGGTGTTCAACTGCTCGTAATCGTGATCTTTAGCCAGCGTTACCGGATACGGATCCTCGATGTAATTCAGCCCTTTCTGCGTCAGCTTCAGCACTCCGTAGTTATCGACATCCTTTTCCAGATAACCGTAAATGGTAATTTGTTTGATGAGCGAGCACCAGAAATTGCAGTCGTCACTAAAATCACGCCCTTTTCCATATACCGCCAGTTTGTCGTGTTCATAACTGGTCACGTACTGGTTGCTAGTTGCTGTCAGCACATCGGCCAGGTGCGTCACATCGAACCGCTGATCGGTCTGGAGTACCGTTTGCAGCGCTAACACCACTTCGTGCTGCGCTTTAAACTTTTCGGTGGACTTCATGCAGTTATCGCAAAAGCCACAGTCCTTATCCAGAAACTCACCAAAATAGCCCAGCAATTGCCGACGGCGGCACACACCCAGATTGGCATACGACACCATTTCGGTGAGCAAATGCTTGGCATTATCCCGTTCCGTAACGGGTTTATCTTTATTAAACTTCTCCAGTTTAACGATATCGTCGTAGCTGTAGAACATGAGGCAGTTGCCTTCCAGACCATCGCGACCAGCCCGACCTGTCTCCTGATAATACCCTTCGAGCGATTTGGGTGCATCATAGTGAATGACAAACCGTACATCGGGCTTGTCGATACCCATACCAAAGGCAATCGTAGCGCAGACGACATCCACGTCTTCGTTTAGAAACGCATCCTGGTTATTCATCCGGGTCTGCGGATCGAGTCCGGCATGATAAGGCAGTGCCTTTACATCGTTAACATTCAGCAGCTCAGCAATTTCTTCAACCGTCTTACGGCTCAGGCAATACACAATACCCGATTTGCCTTTATTCTGTTTAATGTATTTGATCAGTTGCTTTTTAGCGTCAACTTTTGCGCGGATTTCGTAGTAAAGATTCTTCCGATTGAACGACGTTTTATAGAGGTTGGCATCCTCCATCTGGAGGTTTTTCTGGATATCCTGTTGTACTTTAGGCGTAGCAGTAGCGGTCAGCGCAATAACGGGCAAATTACCGATGTTGTCGACAATACCCCGAATTTTGCGATACTCCGGCCGGAAATCATGTCCCCATTCCGAAATACAGTGTGCTTCATCGATAGCCACAAAGGAAATGTTGGCCTTCTTTAAAAAGTCCAAATTCTCTTCTTTCGTAAGCGACTCAGGCGCAATGTACAGTAACTTAAGAGAGCCATTCAGCGTATCCTTTTTAACCTTATTCATCTCCGCTTTTGACAGCGTTGAATTCAGAAATTGCGCGTTGATCCCAAAGGCATTTAGCTGGTCGACCTGGTTTTTCATCAGGGCAATAAGTGGAGAAATAACCACCGCAGTACCATTGCTAACAATTGCAGGAAGCTGATAACACAGTGATTTACCGGCACCTGTAGGCATAATAACGAAGGTATTACGTCCCGACAGGATACTATAAATAATGGCCTCTTGTTCTCCCCGAAATTGACTATACCCAAATATTTCTTTTAGTCGTTCTTTTAGCGACGTATGAATCGACTCATCAACCTGCATCATTCTACAAATCGTACAAAAGTTACTTTACTCTCTTTGCTTGCTGTATCTTTGTTTTATAAAGTTAGCGAATATACGCAGCAAACATTTCCTGATTGCTAAATCTGACATTGAAAGTAATAAAAAATCCTAACACAATTGCTCGTTCGGTACTGCTGGCCGAAGCCGAAGCCATTCGTAACATCGTCGATTTACTTGACGATCAATTCGATGCTACTGTCGATCTGTTGCTCAATACGACCGGACGTCTGGTTGTAACAGGCGTGGGGAAAAGCGCCCTGATTGGGCAGAAAATAGTAGCAACGCTGAATTCAACAGGTACACCTGCCCTATTTATGCATGCAGCCGATGCTATTCATGGGGACCTGGGAATGATCCAGGATAATGATGTCGTCCTGATAATTTCCAAAAGTGGCAATACAGCTGAGATTAAAGTTTTGTTGCCTTTATTAAAGCGGACCAGTGTTCGGCTGATTGCGATGGTCAGTGATCGGGATTCATATCTGGCTCGTCATGCCCATTATGTTCTTCATGCTTATGTCGAATGCGAAGCAGACCCTCTCAATCTGGCCCCGACAACGAGCACAACCGTTGCCCTGGCTTTAGGCGATGCTCTGGCTGTGAGCCTGTTAGAACTACGCGGCTTTACCCGGCAGGACTTTGCTCGTTACCATCCGGGTGGCTCACTCGGTAAAAAGTTGTATTTAAAAGTAGCGGATATTTTTCCACACAATCAGTGCCCAAGAGTTTTATCAGGCACACCGGTTCGGGAAGTAATCTTTACGATTTCCGCTAATCGTCTGGGAGCCACTGCCGTTGTGGATGAGGCCGGTTCTTTAATCGGTATTGTAACGGATGGCGATATTCGTCGGATGGCTTATGACCATAGTTCCTTCTGGAACCTTTGTGCCTGTGATGTCATGACCAAACAGCCCGTTTGCGTAGCTCCTGACGACTATGCAGTGGCCGCTTTACAACTAATGCAGGAGCGGGATATTACACAACTTATTGTTGCCGAATCTGGACAATTATATGGCTTCATTCATTTGCACGATCTGTTAAAAGAAGGTTTAGTATAGCGGATCGCCTTATTTACTGAACTTGTTCAATCATTTTCCACAAACTTTAAACAAAATCCACACTTCCGTTCCACATAATGGGGGAATTATTCCACACTTGCTACAACAGATTAATGCTAACTCTGTTCACAAAAATAATTTTGCCAAAAATTAAACGTTTGTATTTCAATGAGTTACTATAAAAAATAGCCGTATTCCCCATTCTTCTAACGAGACTGGTTGTTTTTTTGTCTTAAACAGGTCAGATGTGATTCAACAGAAAAACTAAACAGCCATGACAGCTCTCGAATTTACTAACCATATTGGCAAAGTGTCTAAGTCTTTACGCCCATTTGCGTTGCGTTTAACAAAAGATGTTGAAGATGCAAACGATCTGTTGCAAGACACCCTGCTGAAAGCGTTTACCAATCGTGATAAATATACGGATGGTACCAATCTGAAAGCTTGGTTGTATACGATCATGAAAAACACATTCATTACAAACTATCAGCGCATGGTTCGTAAGAACACGTTTATTGATACAACTGACAACCTGCATTATATCAATTCCATGGAGAGCAGCACCGATAACCTGGCCTACTCGTCGTTTGCGCAGGATGATATCAATCGGGCAGTCAACGGACTTGATGATACATATAAAACCCCATTTATGATGCATTTCCGTGGATTTAAATACCACGAGATTGCAGCTAAACTCAATATTCCTATTGGTACGGTAAAAAACCGGATTCATATTGCCCGGAAAGAATTGAAAGATCAGCTAAAAGTTTACGCATATTTTAATTCGTAATGTGATACTTTTTTGCTGACCCTCCGTCTAAGAGATATTGATTGAGTAGTTTTTGGTTAAAAAAGAGGAAGGTTCGAAAAAGTTGGGTGGCATCCGCCCAACTTTTTTTGTTTTTACCCCCTGCCAATCAGACACTTGCAATAGCTAGTACAGCTCCTATATGCTTTCCAAAAGGTTTACGGAAACATACTTCCCTTCTTTCTATTTCTGTAGTAGCCGATATTTATTCATGCCTCTGGCTGCTTTTTCATCATTTTTCGAGTAGGTTCACAAAAAAAAATAGCTTCCTCAGCTGCATAGTGTTGTCTCAATCAACAATTTTCTGACTAATGCCTCAGCGCGTACTTGTTATTGGAGCCGGATTCGCGGGCCTGGCTGCCGCAACCAGCCTTGCCGACAAAGGCTATGATGTTACAGTTCTTGAAAAAAATGAAATGCCAGGTGGCCGGGCACGGGTTTTTCAGGCCAAAGGCTTTACATTCGACATGGGTCCAAGCTGGTACTGGATGCCTGATGTTTTTGACACCTATTTTTCGCGTTTTGGCAAGAAAACTTCTGATTATTATAAGCTTGTTCGGCTCGACCCATCCTATTCAGTCATTTTCAGCTCTACAGAGGTCATTGATCTACCCGCCGGTATCCCAAATCTGGAGAAGCTTTTTGATCAGATCGAGCCAGGCAGTGGGGCGAAACTTCACCAATTTCTAAAGCAGGCTTCCTACAAGTATGAGGTAGGCATGAATAAATTTGTCTGGAAGCCCAGCCGATCTATCACCGAATTTCTGAGCCTGAAACTTCTTTATGATGTTACGCGGCTGGATGTTTTTCAATCCTTCGCTACCCACGCCCGTAAATTCTTCAAGCATCCACGATTGCTCGAGATTATTGAGTTTCCGATCCTTTTTCTGGGTGCCACCCCCGAGAATACACCCGCCATGTATAGTCTTATGAACTATGCCGAAATGGCGTTGGGCACTTGGTATCCTATGGGCGGCATGTACGAAATAGTAAAAGCAATGGTTAGCCTGGCCGAAGAAAAAGGGGTTAAATTATTGCTGAATCAGCCTGTAAAGTCAATTGAGATAGCCACAAAAAATGCAAAGCGGGTAATTACCGAAAATGGAATTTTTGAAACGGATGTTGTTATAGCCGGAGCCGACTATCATCATGTCGATACGCAACTTCTTGAAGAGCCCTATCGGAATTACGACGACGCTTATTGGCAGAAACGTATAATGGCCCCGTCGTCGCTGTTGTTCTATATTGGTGTGAACAAGCGAATTCCCCGTTTACAACACCATAACCTCTTCTTTGACGAGGATTTCAAACTACACGCAAAGGAAATCTATGAAACGCCACGCTGGCCAAGCAAACCGCTGTTTTATGCCTCAGCGCCGTCAAAAACCGATCCTGGTGTAGCACCCGAAGGCTGTGAAAACTTGTTTCTGCTGATCCCCGTAGCCCCCGATCTTACCGATAATACAGAAACGCGCGAGCATTATTTTAACATGATCATGGATCGGCTGGAAGCCTATGTAGGCGAGGAAATTCGCAGTCATATCGTGTTTAAACGGAGCTATGCCCACAGCGATTTCAAAAACGATTACCATGCCTTTAGGGGTAATGCCTATGGCCTGGCCAATACACTCCGACAAACAGCCATTCTAAAGCCTTCGTTAAAGAATAAACAGGTCAATAATCTTTTTTATACGGGTCAACTTACTGTACCAGGGCCGGGGGTTCCACCATCATTAATTTCAGGATTAGTCGTTGCTGATGAAGTTGCTAAAGAATTTGTTTAACTTTATAAGCCAAATAACTAAACAAAATGACATAAAATCGAATTTACTAAGAATGTATAGCCTTTACACTTAGGATTCGTATCTTTTTGGGCATTTACTCATTAAACCCTTCCTGCTATAAACTCTATGATGGCGTTGTTCAATAAAACCGCACTGGAATGTAGTAAGCTGATTACGGAACGTTACAGTACGTCATTTACGCTTGGCATCAAAACCCTCGATCGTAAATTTCATTTTCCGATCTACGCTATCTATGGATTCGTTCGATATGCCGACGAAATTGTGGATACGTTCCACGACTATGATAAAAAGACGCTGCTTGATCGTTTCAAATTCGATACGTATCAGGCCATCAAAGAAGGCATCAGTCTGAATCCAGTACTACAATCGTTCCAGTTGGTGGTCAGACAATACAAAATTGAGCATGAACTGATCGAGTCCTTCCTGAAAAGTATGGAGATGGACCTTTACCATCAGAACTATACATCCGAAGGGTATCAGCAATACATTTATGGCTCGGCAGAAGTCGTTGGCTTAATGTGTCTTCGTGTTTTTTGCGAAGGCGACCCGGCAGAGTTCAATCGTCTGCGCGAACCAGCCTGTAAACTGGGCGCTGCCTTTCAGAAGGTGAATTTTCTGCGGGATATGAAAAGTGACTATGTGGAGCGGGGACGTACGTACTTTCCGGGTATTGACTTCAGCAATTTCGATCTGGATGTTAAACAGTGCATCGAATGCGATATTCAGCGCGACTTCGACGAGGCCTACATCGGGATTATGAACCTGCCTCGTGGTGCACGAATGGGTGTTTATCTGGCATATATGTATTACCAGACCTTATTCAATAAGATTAAACAACTCCCAGCATCCCGGATTCAGAACGAGCGAATCCGAGTGCCTAATCCGCAAAAAATTGCCTTGTTAGCGCAAACGTATCTGAAATATCGACTTAACGTAATCTGATACTGGTAGTCTGGAAAAGCAGTGCTTCCTTACGCCATTTTTTCCACTGTGCCCAATACTGAGCCGATTACAGACAGGTAGGTCTGAACAGCACCAGCCAGCTTAGGGCGTCGTTGCTGTATATTCATATCGACCTCGTTCATAAAATTTTTCCAGTTGGAACCATTCAGGCAGTCGAGCGCAACCGAAATAGTAGGCGTTAACGAACGGGCCGTATGCCACCAGCCACAGGGAATAAACAGGGTTTCGCCAGGGCCAACCACAAATTTTATAGGTGTAGTTTTCGCAAAAAGAGGATACTTTTCCAGATCTGGATTCCAGATATCATCAACCTGCGACACCCACAGATTATCGGGCCGGGGATACACATAGGGTGTCTGATCGGGAGGAATTACCGTAAACTCTTTCTCGCCATATAGCTGCGTAATGTAGGCATGCAGACACATGTAATCGTAATGCACGTAGGGGAACTGAGCACCCGGACTACCAAAAAATATTTCCAGTGTGTTCGCCCCCGACAAAAATCGTTTGGGCAGCAGTTTACTGTTGATTCGATCGGGCAGTGCGTATTTAAAGCGAGGTAAAACGTCGGGCAACAGTTCGGGGTAATCCCGCTCAATCTGAAGTGTACACGGGTAAGGGGCTGGATTCTCCTCTGTACCCGTCAGCATCCAGTCGATGTATTCGCCCAGCGTATAGCTCTTCCCGCTAATCTCTACCTTTCGATCGCTATAATGTTTCTTAAAGAATTCAGGGGTAAACTTATTCTTTGCCGACCAGGCAGCGCAAGCATCACCAATAACGACCGGATAATTGCCGAAAAGATGCTTTTCCGCAAACTCTTCGTAACTTAAATTGTATTTCTTCTCAACAACCAGGGCTCCTTCACGAACCAGTTCAACTGTTTGGGTATCCATCTTATGGGTTGGTCAGTAGACAAAAAAGTCATTTTATACTTTAGACTTTAAGTTTACCGACATGGACAACTCCCCTCCTGCGTATTTATTGTTCGGTGGTTTCGTTTAGTAATTGATACTCTGGCAATCATTACGCCCTCTGTTTGATTTCTAGCTATCTTTGCGTAAAATCATACTATCTACCTATGGTAGCCGAAGCAGCCCTCTCGCCAGATATTCTTTCCCGATACGAAGCGGTTGTCGGACTGGAAGTACACTGCCAGTTGCTTACAGAAAGCAAAATTTTTGCAGCCGATGCCAACTCATTTGGGGCAGAACCCAATACGAACATTAGTGTTATTACGCTGGCGCATCCGGGCACGTTACCCAAACTGAACCGGAAAGCCGTTGAGTACGCTGTTCGAATCGGTATAGCCTGCGGAAGCGAAATCACACGTCGAAATATATTTGCCCGTAAAAATTATTTTTACCCCGACCTTCCTAAAGGCTACCAGCTCTCACAGGATAAAGGTCCCATCTGTGTAGGCGGAGGTATTTTGGTAAAAGCAAAAGATCCTGCAACGGGAGAACCGTATCAAACGACCATCCAGCTTCACCATATTCACCTTGAAGAAGATGCCGGTAAAAGCATCCACGATGGCGATGAATGGGCCACTCAGCTCGATTATAACCGGGCTGGTACACCCCTGATTGAAATGGTGACTGAACCTTGTATCCGTACAGCCGATGAAGCTGGGCAATACCTGACCGAAGTTCGGCGGCTGGTTCGGTATCTGGACATCTGCGATGGAAATATGGAAGAAGGTTCGTTGCGTTGTGATGTGAATGTTTCGATTCGCCCGAAGGGGGCAACAAAACTCGGCACGAAGGTTGAAGTAAAAAATCTGAACTCCATACGGAACGTTATGCGGGCAGTGGATGGCGAGTTCCGGCGACAGGTCGAACTGGTAGAAACGGGTGGAACTATTACTCAGGAAACACGCACCTTCGACGCAGCAACGGGCCTCAGCTACGCCATGCGGGAGAAAGAAACGATGAATGACTATCGTTACTTCCCCGATCCTGATCTGACGCCCGTGGTTATTTCGGACGAGTGGCTGGCCGACATTCAGGCCCGGATGCCTATGCTGCCAGCAGCTTTGTTCCAAAAATTAACCACTACGTATGGTTTACCTGAGTACGATGCAGCTATACTGACCGATGCTAAGGAACTGGCCGACTATTTTGAAGCCGTTTGTCAGCATACTACCCAATATAAAGCCGTATCGAACTGGATTATGGGTCCCGTAAAAGGCCAGCTTACAGAAAAAACATTACGCGAACGTCAGTTTCCGGTTTCGGCTAGTCAATTAGCGGCCTTAATTGAGCTGGTCGCCAACGGAACGGTTAGTCAGACAGCGGCCCAACAAGTATTTGGTCTGTTAGTTGCCCAGCCTGATGCATCGCCGGAAGAATTGGCCCGAGCCAACGGACTGATTCAGAATCGCAATACCGATGCATTACAAACGTTGGTAGAAGAAGTACTGGCTGCCTGGCCCGACAAAGTAGAGCAGTTTCAAAAAGGCAAAAAGAGTTTAATGGGCCTGTTTGTCGGTGAGGTTATGAAAAAATCGAAAGGATCGGCCGACCCCAAATTAGTGAATGAGTTGTTAGCGAAGACCCTACAAAAAAAATGAAACATTTAGTATGCTGCCTGGCGAGCCTTATGGCCCTAAGCCTGACAACCAACGCACAAAACACAAAGCCTTTTACCGTAACTGGAAAAATCGCCAAAGCAACACCGGGCAGTTATGTCTACCTGGAAGCGAACTCCCAACCTACGCGTAAAATCGACTCCACAAAAGTTGGAACCGATAATAGCTTCACCCTCAATGGCAAAGTAGCCGATGGTGGAGAAGTATTCATTCTTAATGTAGGAGGTGGACAAAAAATGGCCCTGTTGGTTGAAGGGGGCGAAACCCTGAAAGTAACGGCCGACGGCTTTCGAATGGATCAAAAAACCGGCCAGATGGGAAAGGCTACCATTATAGGTTCCAAAAACATGGAGTATTACGAGAAGCTGAATACGCTCCGTACCGATATGGAAGCCAAAGTACAGACGTGGAACAAACAGGTTGCGGCTGCTACGGAAAAGAAAGATAATAAGCGGATTGCTCAGATTGAGCAGGAATACCAGGCCGCCGAGCAGGATGTAGTCAACAAAGTAAAAGCCATGCTACCCGAAATGGGCACCTCGCTGGTATCGTTATTTGCGCTGAATTTCATTAATATCGATACCGATTTTGCTGTTTACGACCAACTGGCGCAGAAGTTCGAGAAAGAGAATCCGAATAGTCCTCATGCTAAATCACTAATTGGCCGGGTTGCCCGAATCAAAGGCGTTGCCATCGGTGCCTCTGCTCCTGAAATTGCCCTGAGCGATACCACCGGAAATCCGATACTCCTCTCGTCTTTGCGCGGCAAATACGTACTGATCGACTTTTGGGCATCGTGGTGTGGCCCTTGCCGCGCCGAAAACCCCAATGTGGTCCGAATGTACAATAAGTTTAAAGATCACGGCTTTGCCATTTACAGTGTATCGCTCGACCAGACAAAAGACAAGTGGGTAAAAGCCATTCGCAACGACAACCTGACCTGGACACACGTTTCGGATCTGAAATTCTGGCAATCGGCAGCAGCCCAGCAGTATGGCGTACAAGCGATTCCGGCTACTTTCCTACTCGACAAAGACGGTAAGATCATTGCCAAAAACCTGCGAGGAGAAGCGCTCGAGCAAAAATTAGAAGAAGTGTTACAAGTAAAATAAACGAAAGGATAAAGGAAGAAAGGGACGAAGGGGAGAAAGCTTATCTCACTCTCTTCGTCCCTTTCTTCCTTTATCCATTTCCCCATCCATTATGAAAATCGCTATTGTTGGCTGCGGCAACATGGGTATGGCATTTGCCAAATCGTTTTTACAGTACGATCTGGTAAAAAAAGAAAACCTGCTTTTAATTGAAAAAAGTGCGGATCGCTCAGAAGCGCTGAAGGCCGAAAAGGCCGGTGTTGTGGTAGAAACCATCGGACCGCACGTTGGCGAAACGGATCTGATTATCTTATCTGTCAAACCACAGGATTTCAACAGTGTTCACGAATCTCTCCGGGCCATAATCCAGCCAAATCAGGTGATTTTATCGATTATGGCGGGTATTCCAATCGCGCAGATTCAGGAAAAACTCGGGCATCCGCTGGTTGTGCGGGCGATGCCTAATACCCCCGCTATGCTGGGTATGGGTATTACGGGTTTCACAGCTGCTAAAGAAGTTGATCTAGCCAACCTGCGTCGCGTCGAAAACCTGATCAATGCCACCGGGCGATCCATTTTTCTGGAAGACGAAGCCATGCTCGATGCCGTTACGGCCTTGAGTGGTAGCGGCCCTGCCTATTTCTACTATGTGGTAAAAGCAATGGTTGATGCTGGCAGGCAGATGGGCTTCGATGATGCCGTTTCTGCCTTATTGGTTAAACAGACTATGCTTGGCGCTTATCACCTGATCAATAATGCAGACAAGTCGCTGGATGATCTCATTAAAGCGGTAGCCTCCAAAGGCGGCACAACCGAAGCCGCTCTACGAACGTTTGAAAATGGCGCTTTGGCCGATACGTTAGTTGCTGGTATCAAGGCAGCCCAGATCCGGGCCACCGAACTTTCGAAAGGCTAGTAACGCGGACAGAAGCCCGCTTTTTCTAACTGTACTACACGACAAATGTACGCTTAGAAAAGCGGGCTTCCGCTCACATTACAGTCCTGTATAACTAAACGGTGTAATAGCCCGAAGTTCAGCTTTTACAGCATCGGATACATTCAGCTCATTAATAAATTGCTGAATCACCTGCTCGGTAATTTTCTCGTTTGTACGCGTTAGGGCTTTCAAGGCTTCGTAGGGCTGCGGGTATCCTTCACGGCGGAGCACGGTTTGGATACCTTCGGCAACAACGGCCCAATTATCTTCCAAATCGGCATGAATAGCAGCCTGATTCAACTCTAGCTTATTCAACCCTTTCAGCAACGATTTCAACGCAATAACCGAATGGGCAAACGGAACACCAATACTCCGTAAAACGGTCGAATCGGTCAGGTCGCGCTGTAGCCGGGAAATAGGCAATTTGGCCGATAGGTGCTCAAACAAGGCATTGGCAATACCCAGATTTCCTTCTGAGTTTTCAAAATCAATCGGATTGACCTTATGCGGCATAGCCGATGAGCCAACTTCACCCGCCTTCAATTTCTGTTTGAAGTAGTTCATGGACACATAGGTCCAGATGTCACGGTCCAGATCGATCAGGATTGTGTTCAGGCGTTTGTAGGCATCAAGCGTAGCCGCCAGCATATCGTAATGCTCAATCTGCGTTGTAAACTGGCTACGTACCATACCCAGGCTCTCGACAAAGGTATCGCCAAACTTCTTCCAGTCTTCGTGTGGATAGGCAACAAAATGGGCGTTGAAATTGCCCGTTGCTCCACCGAATTTGGCCGCTACAGGGATATCCGACAGTAAGTGCAACTGCTTCTCAATGCGCTCAATAAAGACCTGGATTTCCTTACCCAACCGGGTTGGCGACGCAGGTTGCCCGTGCGTACGCGCCAGCATAGGTACGTCTTTCCATTGTTCTGCCAGTTCCTGTAACCGAACAAAAATCTGCTGATATAATGGTTTTATTTCAGTTTCGCAGGCATCACTTAATAGCAGCGGGATAGCCGTATTGTTAATATCCTGTGAGGTAAGCCCAAAGTGAACAAATTCAAGATAAGGCTCTACTGGCGAGCCTTTCAGTTTCTCTTTGATAAAATACTCGACAGCCTTTACGTCGTGATTGGTTGTCTTTTCAATTTCCTTAATCCGTAGGGCATCGGCCTCCGAAAAATTCTCATACAACGCTCGCAAAGCCGGGAACTGTACCGAATCAACACCTGACAACTGAGGAATCGGCCATTCACAAAGTGCTATAAAGTATTCGATCTCGATGCGTACCCGGTAATGAATCAGGCCAAGTTCTGAAAAATAAGGAGCCAGTGCCTCAACCTGAGACCGATACCGTCCATCGACTGGTGAAATGGCTGTTAATGCAGATAAACTCATAAAATGATGTATGATATGTGATGTAGGATGTAGGATGTATGCTATAAGGCTTAGTATAATGTCACCTACAGCTTATAACATACATCATATATCCTACATCAGAACGGGTTCAGGTACAGTCCCAGGCCAATCCAGGCTGTTTGTTGATCTTCGTACTGGCTGTACGGCCTGAATCCTGAATACCCCTCCAGAAGAAACGTTAAATTATTTTGTGTACGGCCCAGTTCGAAGCCAATGCCACCATGAATACCTGGCCGAAAGTTGGTCTGCTGCCAGAATTTAACATCTACACCACCTACTAATCGCGTTGCTCTGGTAGATGGCTTTTTGTAAAATGTACCAAATTGAGCGCTCAGGGGCTTCCGTTCCTCGGTTTTACGCAGTACAACCCCTGCTCCACCATAGAGCCGCCAGTTGTTTACCGTTCGGCTATAGGTAAAATCCAGCAATTCGTAGTTTACGGCATTCGGGGAAGGAGCCGTTATTTGATTCCGAAAAATGTAATCATCTCCCAGGTGCGACGATAGATGATAAACCCGAATTCGGTAATTGTTCTCGCCCCGCCGGATATTATAGATGATACTGATTTTGTAATCCGTGTTCATAATCCGCCGACGGGCTTTGTTAGCCACCGCGTCATGGTAGGCTTCAAACTGGGTAAATGAAGCTAAATCCAGTACCCATTCTTCGGCTCGGTCGGGCGCACTTGTATGTCGATAAAAGGGCTTGGCAAAACCAAACGCAAAAGGCACTATACTTCCTTTATATTTTTCACCTTCAGTCCAGTAAGCAGGGAAAACACTACCGTATGTTTGCGCTTCCAGAGGGTCCAGCAAAATAGGCTCGAACAAATGGCCTTTCGGCAAAAACTCCTTATTGGCCCGAACAACCGATGGTGTTGCTGAATTGGCAAGTACTTCGGCTATGGAGTCAGGTTTAACCGGAGCCGCTTTCTTTTCCTTTCTTGGACGCTGCGCCTTTTCGGTTTGTGGTGGAGCTACGGGTTCAGCCGCAACTGGAGCCGGTGCTACTGGGGCTGGTGGCGCAAACGAACGAGGGGACGCCGAACTCGATTCAGCAGCCTTTTTGGCATCACGTTCAGCCTTCTCTTGCGCAGCTTTTGCCGCTTTCGCTTCCCGATCGGCTTTGTCCTGTGCAGCTTTTGCAGCCTTGGCCTCCTGCTCTTCCTGCTTCCGTTTCTCGCGTAGCTCTTTTCGTGATGGCTCAGCCACTGCTGGTGTTGTTTCGGCAGGTTGACTAACAACAGGTGGAACTACTGATGGCGCAGCGGGTGGTGTTACCGCAGCCGGGACCGGCTTGACCGTTTCCGGCTGCGGGTTATCTTTTGCTGCTTTTTTGGCCTGTTTCTGCCGTTCTTTCTCAGCCTGTTTGGCTTCGTACTCACGCTGTTTCTGCAACCATTCTGCCCGAATTTGCCGTTCCCGCTGAATTTCTCGCTCTATTTTTTCTTTCTGACGTTGCTCGGCGGGGGTCAGGACACGAGTCGGCTGCGACGTGGGAGCCTGCTGAGCCAAAGCCCAGTTGGCAGCAATGAAACTTATTGAAAGAGCCAACAGCGTTTTTTTCATATAAGACAAGACAGGATTAGGCTTGAAGGGTTTGCGATGCACAACTGATTACTGCTTCAGGGCTGCGTAATGCTTATAAAAATAAGGAATGGTTTCGATGCCTTTGTAGAAATTAAACAGGCCGTAACTCTCGTTGGGGGAGTGAAGCGCATCGGCATCCAGCCCAAAACCCATCAGAATCGATTTGATACCAAGTTCTTTCTCAAACAACGCCGTAATGGGAATGCTACCGCCCCCTCTGGTTGGAATCGGTTTTTTACCCCAGGCATCTTCAAACGCTTTACTGGCTGCTTCAAATTCGACTGAATCGACCGGTGTAACGTAAGGCATTCCACCATGGTGAGGGGTCACTGTAAGCGTAACTCCCGGAGGAGCAATTGACAGGAAGTGCTTTGTAAACAAGTCTGTGATTTCGTCGGGCGTCTGATTAGGCACTAAACGCATACTGATTTTAGCCGATGCTTTGGACGGCAGAACTGTTTTAGCTCCTTCGCCAATATAGCCCCCCCAGATACCGTTCACATCCAGCGTAGGCCGAATCGATGTACGTTCATTGGTCGAATAGCCTGTTTCGCCCATTACATCCTTGA
>Ga0209933_1000572_pt1 | contig 61360 bp, 51 predicted proteins | sample ThiBiot_300_biof_FD_183944 | JGI IMG/M metagenome (GOLD analysis project Ga0209933, IMG submission 183944) | Wastewater bioreactor microbial communities from Cape Town, South Africa - Thiocy_cont_300_biof (SPAdes) | ecosystem: Engineered > Bioremediation > Thiocyanate > Unclassified | place...
CTTGTCGAATACACTCTACTATAGCCTGATTGGCCTGTCGAAACCGAAAGATGCCTTAGTGACCGGAGCTGCCTTAGGACTGGCTGCGGGGGTTGGGGCGGTTGGTCTACCCGGCCCCCTGGGATTAGGAACTACACCAACGCAGCGCACTCCGGCTACAGCCGCCATGACCATTGGGTGGTATCTGGTAGGAGGGCTGGTAACGGCTGGTGCTTATCAGGCCCTGCGTAAACTACGGTTCTAACTATTCTTCGGTCACGGTAATACCTTCGTCGGATAAATACTGTCCGATATTGAACCGTTGCCCATCCAGTAATTCCAGATCGCGATGCCAGTCCATCGTCAGCCAGGCATCGGCTGTCCGCTCGGCAATCATCACCTGCTGTGAGCTGGAAAATACCCAGATAACTTTTTCGGAGCCAAAATCCAGCAGTTTCTTTGTTTTGCGATTGATGTAGTTGAAGTCGGCTACTTTCGAAATATCGGCTTTTACATCGATCTCAATGGCTACTTTGGCGGGTACGCTTACGTAGTGGGTATTAATTTTATCCGGCGTTAAAACGGCTCGTTCGTAAATGGCTACATCGTGCGAAAGGTTGTTCCGGTGATCCAGATGGACGCCCGCTTCGTTTGAGGCAAACCAGTATTTTTTCTCGTCTAGCTGACGAAGCATAACACGCATAAAATAGGAGACCAGTACCCACTGCAACGAACTCGAACCCATAATTTCTTCCGGTGATTTGCGTCCTGCTAGTACATCTTCATATCCCCGGTAATACAGGGGCCGACCGTCCATCACCTCATAGACCAGCGATTCGAGCGCGACGGGCTGTTTTTTAGGAGCTGCCGGGGTCCTTCGTCGCTTGCTGGTTGCCTTTTCCATCAACGGTTGCATAAGCGCTTTTTTTAGCAAGATAGGATATTACAAAAAGATAGAACTCAGCTTGTTATGCTGATGATGATTTGCACAGATCATCAGCATAACAAGCTGAGTTCTAGTTTAAAGGTTCATCCGCTTCAACTCCCGAACGGCGTAGTCGGCTGCGCGGGCCGTCAGAGCCATGTAGGTGAGCGATGGGTTTACACAGGATGACGACACCATAGCGGCTCCATCGGTAACGAATACATTCTTAGCGCCCCAAACCTGATTCCAGGCATTGAGTACCGATGTTTTCGGGTCGCGGCCCATGCGTGCCGAACCCATCTCGTGAATGCCGATACCCTGATTTTTGTCCTGATCGTTGCGGGTTTTGATATTCTTCAGTCCGGCCGCTTCGAGCATTTCGGCGGCATCGTTCATCATGGCTTTGCGCATCCCGACGGTGTTTTCGCCCCAGCCTGCATCGAACTCGACAATGGGTAGTCCCCACTTGTCTTTCTTGGCCGATAGTTGCATGCGGTTGTTAGGGTCGGGCAGGGTTTCTCCGAAACCGCCAATGTTGAACTCCCAGCGACCGGGTCGAGTCAGGTTATCTTTAAATTCAGGACCAAAGCCTTCTTTGCTTGCCCCCGCGACCCAGTCCTGCCGAGCTCCCCGGCCCTGATAGCCAAAGCCGCGTACAAAATCTTTCCGTTTATCGTCGCCCCAGTTGGCAAAACGGGGAATGTAAATACCATTGCCCCGGCGACCATAATAGTACCACTCCTGCAACCCTTCGAACTCGCCCGATGCGCCCGCGCCCAGGTGATGGTCCATCAGGTTACGGCCCAACTGGTCGGAGTCGTTGCCCAATCCATTCGGAAACCGTTTCGATGTGGACTGCATCATGATCCAGGCGGTATTGATCGTAGATGCGTTCAGGAAGATGATTTTGGCGTAGTATTCCTGCTGTTGTTTGGTGTTCTGGTCGATGACGCGCACCCCCGTAGCCTTACCTTTCTGATCGTCGTAAATAACCTGATAGGCAATCTTATCCGTAATAATTGTCAGGTTACCCGTTTTCATCGCTGCCGGTAAGGTTGACGACTGCGTGCTGAAATAAGCCCCGAACGGACAGCCCCGCACGCACAGATTCCGGAACTGGCAGGATGCCCGGCCCAGATCGGTATGGACTTTCTGGGCAACGGAGATGATCGCCGGGCGACCAATCACCAGATGGCGACCTTTGAAATTCTTTTCGATGCCTTCTTTGGCTTTCAGCTCGATGCTATTCATCTGCATGGGTGGCACAAAGTCGCCATCGGGCAAAACCGCCAGCCCATCTTTATTCCCCGAAATACCGGCAAATCGCTCTACGTACGAATACCAAGGAGCCAGGTCTTTATACCGAATGGGCCAGTCGACACCGTGTCCGTCTTCCAGATTGGCCGTGAAGTCCCGTTCGTTGAGCCGATAGCTTTGTCGTCCCCACATCAGCGAACGACCGCCGAGGTGGTAACCCCGAATCCAGTCGTAGGGGCGCTTCTCAATATAAGGGAATTCGACATCTTTCGTGAACATATGCCGCTGGTCTTCACCGGGTTTGCCACCCGAGCGCGCATTGGCCCAATATTCTTCGGCTGCCCACAATTCGATTTTCCCCCGGTGCGGGAACTCCCAGGGGTCTTTCATGGCCGTCGGATAATCCGTAACGTGTTTCAGGTCGGGGCCACGCTCCAGCATCAGCACTTTGAGGCCTTTCTGGGTCAGTTCCTTTGCCGCCCAGCCACCCGATATACCCGAACCTACAACGATGGCATCGTAGGTCATTCCTTTTTTAGCGTCAAGATTAAGGTTCATTGGTTTAATGGAGAATGGATAATGAAAAATGGATAATGGATATTAAATTGGTCATTATGCATTGTACATTATTCATTATGTCATGTTGCCCACGCTTTCTGGCCTTCTTTGAGTTTGACAACGCCTTCGTAACGGCCGGGGATTTTTACATACGAGAGCGCCTGTGTACAGCCGATTTCTGAGCTGAAATAGCCCAGAATGGTCAGTTCTTTGACGAGCGTGAAAAATGGAGTGAGCGGAGCATTTTTGGATGCATCTTTCACCACCACCCCTGTTTCGGCATCTACCAGTTTGGCCTGCGTCTGTTCGCTGCCCGATGCGGCAACGGCACTTAACGTGGTTTCGGGGTCTTTCGACAGTTTCTCCTGCTTCTTCGGATTTTGCTTCGCTTCGGTTTTGGCTCGTTGTTCAAATTCTTTCAGAATAGCTGTTTTCTGTTCTATACTCAGATCGATGAACGATTTGCTGTAGGTTTTCTGGCTTTCGGCTTCAACGGCGTTCAGTCCATTCAGAAAATGTTCCTGCTGAGTAGGCTTATAACAGTCTTTCAGGATGAGCTGGATGGTTTCGCCGACCTTCGCGGCTTTGGCCCCTGGGGTCGAGGTCTTTGGCATAATGACCTCTGTAATTTCATCGAGCAAGGCCGCCTGATTCCCCTGCAGCGCAAAGGTTGAGGGTGGCCGTTTGATGGATCGATGAGGTTGGTAACCTTCGAGGATCGACGCCATCGTTGGGGCCGATAGGGCACTGCCCATCGTAAGGGCTACCTGAAGGATTGCTTCTCTGCGTTTCATGATTGTTCATTAAAAACGTCCTGATCATACTTGATCTTCGTAAAGATAACCACTTCATAGTAAAGCAGAAACCGCTACGGGAAGATACTGTATAGGAGAGAATCGAGCGCCGAAATCCTACTTATCGCCAGGGCGTTTAACCCACAACATTGAATCAGTTGTCAGCTTAGCAAATCTCGGTTTCGCAATCGTCGGAAGCTACCGTTTCGGTTTCGAGCGTAGCATGACTAATCTTCTGGTGTTCGAGACGATGGCGGGCGTCGTGTTTGAGGGTGGCAATCTGTTCGTCGGTGAGGCCCGGTTTCAGCACGAGGTGCGCGGTGAGTGCATTTTCGGTGGTGCTCATGGCCCACACATGCACATGATGAACATCCTGCACACCCGTTACAGCCCGTAATTCGGCCAGCACATCGGCAAGGTCAACATCCACCGGAACCCCATCCATCGACAAGCGCAGGCTGTCAGTCAGTAAACGCCAGGTAGAACCCATGATCACAATGGCCACCAGAATACCTATGACCGGATCGAGCCATAACCAGCCGGTATAGGCGATGAGAATCCCTGCAATGACCACGCCCAGCGATACCAGGGCATCGGTAGCCAGGTGTAGGTAAGCGCCTTTGGCGTTCAGATCGTGCTCTTTATTCCGAAAGAAAAGCAAGGCCGAACCTGCATTGACCAGAATACCAAATCCAGCTACCCAGGCTACTGCTCCCCCCGCAACGGGTTCCGGTTGACGAAATCGGTGAATACTTTCCCATAAAATAGCCCCAATCGTGATCAGTAATACAACGGCGTTGGTCAGTGAAGCCAATACAGTACTTTTTCGATAGCCATAGGTAAACCCTGGCGTTTGCCGGACGCGAGCCAGTCGAAAGGCCAGCAGCGATAACAACAAACTAGCTACATCGCTCAGATTATGCCCGGCATCGGCGGTAAGCGCCAGGGAATTGTAATAGAAACCAAGGCCAAATTCCACCACCACATATACTGTATTCAGGACAGCCCCGATAATGAGCGCCCGGTTGATGGAAGTTAGTACTGTAGGGCCATGATGGTGCCCGGAATGGTCGTGGTGATCGTGTTCGTTTGCCATAGATAGCGCGGACCTCTGGCCCACGTAGCTGTTCATTCAATTTTCTGTTGGCTATACCTTGCAGACCAGAGGCCCACGTTACAATTTTAGTTTAAACCCTGCATTGATCACTCGACCATCAGTTGGGGCATAAATATCAGTTACGAAAACAGGTTGCGTGATGGAGCCAGTGACCAGTGGTTCAAAACGGGACTGCCGGACATCAAGGAAGTTTTCGAAGTTAATAAAAATGCTGCCTTTGGTGTTTTGGCCGAACGTCCATTTTTTCTCGATCATATACCCTAAAGTCCAGTAATCGGGGGCTTTTGATCCATCTGTTCGCTGTTGCGGCCCTGAGTAAAAAGCTTCAAAACCCGTTTTAAGTTTGTCGGTTTCATATAGCGTCGTAAAATAGAGCCGATGTTTGGCCGTAAGCGGGAGCGGTCCCGCCAGGTTATCATACTGACGTCGGGTATCAATGAATGAGTAGCCCAGGAACGTATGTAGGTCATGATAAACCAACCGAACATTCGTTTCAAATCCTCGCGTCGACAGGTGGCCATCGGCGGTACGAAAGGCATACCGGGTTCCCGTAGGCGTCAATACCGTGAGTCGGTTCAGTTGCGTGTAGAAAAACAACTGATTGACGGATAAGGTTGTTTCCTCGGAAAGTTCGGTTCGGTAATTGATATCCCAGTTCAAGCCCATTGACGATTCGGTCTGATCCTGCCGGATCGATTGCAGATCGACTCCTCGAAAGGATAAACGCTCAGCATCTTCGGTAAATAGAGTGGGTGCTTTATAGCCCAAACCGCCCCCCAACCGACTGGTCCAGTGTTCCGAAGCCCGATACAGAAGCGAAAACCGAGGGAGTAAAAACAGGTGCGGCTTCGTTGCTTCATTTGTTGCCCGAACCGTAGTCATAACCAGATCGGTACGTAAACCGGTTTCCAGGCTCAGCTTTTCGGTAATTGTCGATGTATTCTGCACAAAGGCCCCGGCAATGGCTTGTCCATAAATAGGAGTGGGGCTAAAGGCAGGGCTTTCATCATGAAACTGATCGGTCCATAGGTTCATGCCTGCGATCCAGTCTGATTTTGGATGGTGTTTATAATAGCTGATTTCCGAAAAGGATGATTGCTGGAGACCACCGAACTGATAGTCGGGCAGGCTGATGGCACGCCTGAAACGGCTGTAGCTATTTTTGATCGTCAGCACCGATTCGTTGGAAAACCGCTTTTCCAGCCGAAACTGAGTGGCCAGTCGTCGTGAATCATTGGCTTCGGTATACCCTGCCGATTCGTTTCGGATGGTAGGCAAATAGCCACCTGTTCGCTGTTCATCGGACCAGATGAGCCCCGCCGAGATGGTTACCGTTGCGTTGGGATACCAGAATAATTTGGGTTGCAGCGTTGTTCGGGCAATTTGAGGCAAATCCGAAAACTGATCGTGATTAGGGTCATAGGCTCGTTGCAGGTTTCGGGTAGCATAGAACGTGAAACCTATTTTGTCGTTTCGCTGGGCGAAGTACCCATTCAGGTCAAGCCCAAGCGCCGATGTGCCATTGAGCAGAAACGACAGGTCGCGTTTGCGGGTGGGTTCCTTAGTGACCAGGTTGACCAGCCCTGCAATGGCTCCACTACCGTACAGCGTTGATTGACAGCCTTTAATTACTTCGACCTGCTTCAGATTCAACGGAGGAACCTGCATCAGACTCAGCCCACTCGAAAAACCACTGTAAAGCGGTAAGCCATCCTGTAAAAGCTGCGTGTAGCGGCCATCCAGGCCCTGAATGCGAAAGGTGGCATTGGCCGACATCACCGACGTTTGCTGAACCTGAATCCCCGGACTTTCGCGCAGAATAACCGCAATGTTGGCCGGTTGCATATTAGCTTTTTCGTCCAGTTCTTCAGCATCCAGCACTTCCACGCGAGTAGGTTCGTCGGCTACGCTCCGCCCGGTTCGGGTGGATGAAACGGTAATTTCCGCCAACTCTTCTTCTGATGGTTCAAGGGTGATTCGGAGCGTGTCGGTCTGGGGTAAATTGATCGACCGCGTTATCATCAGAAAACTAACGGCCGAAATCCGAATCGGTTGAGGGCCTGTTACTGACGTGCGGAGCAAAGCCACTCCGTTGGGGTCGGTACTAGTACCATTGGAGGTACCGATGAGTACTACAGTTGCGCCCGGTATGGGCTGATTGGTAAGCGAATGGCGGACGGAGACGCGTAGGGTATCCTGACCAGCAACTGTATGAATAAAAACGAGGAATGAGACTAGAAAGCAAATGAGGTTTTTCATCCAATTTGTAAGAATACAAGGAAACATTCCGGCTGATGATGACCAGCCGATAAAAAATCCAGGAAAAACGCTTACAACTTGGGTGGTTGCCAGATGCCTAGCAGAACATCGGTCTGGCTAGGCGATTGATAGGTGAATAGCTGTTGAGTTTGGGTGGGCTCGTTAACATGTTCGGGAAGAAGATACCCAAATGGTTGAGGAGCCGAAAAACCCAGGCAGGTAGCACAATGGCAGAATGGACTACAGGGCGCTTTATGGTCATTCGTATGCCCATTTGCCCGGTCTGAGTGGGAAGTGGCGGCTGTGGTTTCGTGAGCATGGCAGTCTGTATCGGGGCAGGGAAGCCCTGACAGTAAGAGTAACCAGGCCGACAAAAGAAAAAGTACCGCTTTCACGATTCAAAAGTAGCCTATGGGTTCATGCAACAGGTAGTCAAAAAAGAAGAAAATAGGCTACGCGTAGTTATCTGCCTAATTTAGTGGATTACTTGCCGAATAATAACAAATTAGAATCCATTCATCCTCTAAATTAGTTTATGACTTGTCAATGAGTTGTAACGCAAAATCAGGAAGTGTAGTGAACACGCTAAATGTGGCATGATTGGACTCTTTACCCTGTACGATTTTAATTGAGCTTCGACAAGGAGGTTGTACTTTTGTACCAATGGATTTTTGTGGACCATACGATAAGCAACTTGCCGATCAGCACCGGCCTACGCTTCAAACGCCCTTACTGGCAGGGTGGGAGTTCTGGGATAGGTCTTCGCCATTGCAGGGAAAAGCAGGGTGGCAGACTCTAGCCAAAGTGAACGACTGGGTGCTGACAAAGTTTCTTCGTGAGGAGTTGCTGTCTGGTAGTCAGGCTGTTGTGATTACCGACGTGAATCAGTTAATCCAGTACGTAAATGAGTCTTTTGAGAAAATGACCGGATATGTTTCTGAAGAGGCTGTGGGCCGTCGACCCAGTTTTTTGCAGGGACAAGCCACCTCGTTAGCGACTCGTCAGCGTATGCGCGACGCAATTGGCAAACGGAAGCCGATCAATGGTCGATTGATTAACTACCGAAAAGATCAGACTCCATATGTGTGTCATGTCAAAATTCGCCCCATTCTGAACCGCCAGAAAGAAGTCGTCAATTTTATTGCTTTTGAGGAGGAGTTACCAGCCCGTGAACGAAAACGCAAAGCATGAGCATACGGCCTGCCCACGTTGCGGCCGACTGTTTGAATGTCGGGTAGGGAGTATAAACCTCTGCCAGTGTCAGGCCGTCTCTCTGACCGAAGCTCAACGGGAGTATGCTAATTCTCTATATCAGGAGTGTTTATGCGCCGATTGCCTAGTAGCGCTTCGTTCAGAGTATGAGTCTATTAGGTTGGTAGTCGAATGATAAATTCGCTCCCCTGGCCCTCCTGACTTTTTACGTCCAGCGATCCTCCATACCCTTTGCTGATAATATCATGACTTAGGCTGAGACCTAGTCCTGTTCCCTCGCCAGTAGGTTTAGTAGTGAAAAAGGGCTGGAATATTTTTTCTCGAATAGTTTCCGGTATACCTGTGCCGTTATCCTTAACGATCAATTCGGCGTAGCCACTTCGTTGGGTTATGCTCAGTCCGATTTGGGGTAGATAGCCTTCTAACCGCTGGAAACTTCGTTCGCGAACCGAATAGAAAGCGTTGTTCAATAAATTAATCACGACGCGGCCAATGTCCTGAGTAACCATCTGCATAAATAAGGTGTCTGGTTGAAAGCTGGTTACCAGTTCACAGCTAAAATCCCGATGTTTTGACCGATACCCCTGATACGCGATTTTGAAGCATTCTTCGGTTAGTCGGACAAGGTCCGTTTGCTCTTTTTCGCCTGAACCTCCTTTCGAATGTTCCAGCATACCTTTGACGATGGCACTGGCTCTTCGGCCATGATGGCTGATCTTTTGCAGATTTTGTGACAAGTCAGTAGCGATGGCTATTACTTCATCGGTTTGTCCAGCCTGTGCTTCTCCTTTCAACTCTTCGACTAATTCAACTGATACCTCCGAAAAATTGTTGACGAAGTTTAAGGGGTTCTGAATCTCATGGGCAATGCCAGCCGTCAGTTCTCCTAAGCTGGCGAGTTTCTCTTTCTGGATGAGTTGGACCTGAGTTGCCTTGAGTGTTGTGAGTGATTCCTGTAGCTCGGCAGTGCGCTGCTCGACTTTATCTTCCAGCACGTGGTTCTGAGTTTCGATTAATTGTTGGTTTTCCTGGGTTAGCCGTAGTTGTTCCTGAATGGCTTCGTCTTGCTGCTTTTTCAGCAAGTTGACCTTATAGGTAAGGCCCAGGGTAAAAAACAGAATTTCCAGCGCGGATGAAATTGGCACACTATGGAGTGCCCAAAACGTTACCGGCCATGAGTTGATCGCATAAATTTGTCCAACCCAGGACCCGATGTATACGATTATTGCGCCGATGAGGTAGTACCAAGCCGGTTTAAATCCCTGACGGATAGCCAGGATGCTCACCATCAAACTGTAAGGCATCTGCATTAAGCCTATAACCGTGCCTAAAAGCCAACTGTCGCTGTAGGTAAAAAGGATGACAGTCATAATGGCTAGTATGACAAGGCCCACTCGATACATACGACGAGATCGCTGACGGACTTGCAAAAATTCAATTGCAAATACCATAGACAACAGGGGGACCAGGCTGAAGAGAATGATTAAGTGGTCAAACAGGAGCACATACAAGGAGGGGAGCCATTCGGATAATAGCCCAAACGAGGTAGCTGTTGTGATGGCAAGCGTTAATACCCAGACTGTGTATAAAAGGTTTTCCCTTTCCCGAAGGCGAGCAAACAGCATCAAACTGTACAGGCTTATGAGCAAGGCTAATCCGAAGTAAAGACCGAAGAACAAATCCTCCTGGTGTAGCCAGACAAGCAATTTGTTGTTAGCGATGAGCGTAGTTGTGCCAATTCCGTACCTGCCCCTAATGTACAGGGTGGTCTTCTTGCCAGGCTGGCTCAACAGGGCGCATGCACGTCTTGTTTGCAAGTAGCCATCGCTTGAAACCAGTAAGCCATGCTTATACTCCATCGTTTGCAAAATGTGACCATCGACTACTTCGTATATAATCGTGTGATCTACAGTAGGTAATATTGGCCACAAGTACAGCTTTAACGGAGTAACCAGTTTGGTGCGAAGCCAGTGCTCATGCTCACCATCGAGAAGGGCTTTGACCTGTAGGGGTTGAAAGCGGTAACGTTCTGGGTGTTGTAACAGTGAATCGATGGTAGTTGATCCAAGTCGTACTGTAAGCGCAGAACTATGAAGTATAGGATAATAGATCTGATCAGGGTCATTCAGGACGATGGGCTGGGCATTGGCAGCCGTAAAAAGCCCACACAAAAGGAAGGCTTGTAAAAGTCGTTTCATGAGTCGGTGGGTACTTGGGTACTGGAGTTACTTTATCGTGTGTTGAGTTGCTATTGTATTAACAACGTGATAAAGTATACGCGGCTAAAATAAGCAATTGTGCCTGATTGCTCTACTGCTATTCGTATAATTTAACGCTTATCAGAGGCCTGTAATGGGTTGTTTGCGAGGGGATTTTTCTATTTGGGCAATTGGGTTTGTATAGACAAGGCATGCCTTGTACACAAACAGGATCGATGATTTTTGGCAGTGGGGCAGTATATACGGCAAACGAACTTTATCTTTGCGCCGTCGTGAGAAATGCGCTCCTGTATATCCTCGTTTTTGCTACGCTGCTGCCAACGGTCAGTCAGTGGGGGGCTATCGCGTATTATCAGGTCAATAAAGACTACATTGCCCGCGTTCTATGCGAAAATCGTGATAGACCCGATCTCCATTGTGACGGGCAATGCTACCTGGCGAAACGGCTGAAAGCCCAGCAGGATAAACAGGATAAAGAAACGACCGAACGGGTGCAGAATACGCCCGTCGTGCAGTTGTTCTGCGATCATCATCTGTCTTTCCTGTTTCAGCCATCCTTGACGGAGCTACTTCCTTCTGCCCATCTGGCATACGAAGTACCTGTTTACGCGGCTCCGGCTACCTCATTTTTTCACCCGCCCTGCGTCTAACGAAGCTTACCTAGGCTTGTCACCCGATAAGCTGTCTGGCAGGTCTTGTCCATCAGGGGCTGTCCATTTACCATTCCTCAGCGTCTGGTAACCCGTTTATTTTCAGACTTAAACTAAGCTTTCGTGAATACATATAAACTCCTCGTAGCCTGTGGGCTATGGGCTATTGCCGCGTTTTGTGCTCACGCACAGAACGCCAGTCAAGGGCTTGTTTTCGATGCCCAAACCAAAGAACCCATACCAGGTGTAACGCTATCCTGGCAAGATGGTAAGTCAGGTGTGGTTACCGATGCCAACGGACATTTTACACTGGCTCAACTCCCGTCAAAAGTGCGTATATCGGCCGTAGGGTATCGTCGCCAGGAGGTGTTAATCAGCCCGGGTCAGCCTATTCGGATTGCGTTGGAACCGGCTGTGGAAGATTTACAAACCGTAGTGGTTACGGGCAATCGGGAAGCGGCCCTGCGCACCGAAACCCCTATTGCGATTTCGAAACTGTCGCCCAAACTGATCGAGGATACCAAGCCAACCAGCATTTACGAGGTGATCAACAAAACGCCTGGTGTGCTAATGGTAAACCTCAACAACGAGCAGCACATGATGGCCATCCGGCAACCGATGACCACCAATGCGTATTTCCTCTACATGGAAGATGGGGTTCCGATTCGGCCAATGGGCGTGTTTAATCACAATGCGCTGCTGGAGTTGAATCAGTTTACGGTTAGCTCGATTGAGGTCGTAAAAGGGCCTGTTTCGTCGATTTATGGGCCGGAAGCTGTGGGCGGAGCTGTCAATTTTATCACCCAGCGCCCCACAGCTGTGCCAACGGCCCGAGTCGGTATTCAATTCGATCAGTGGGGGTATAAACGGATTCAGTTTGGAGCGGGGGCCCGGCAGGGTAAGTTTGGGATCTATGTGGGTGGCCTGGTAGCCCGTCAGCGGAATTCGTGGTTAGCCAGTTCCAATTACGACAAAGCATCGTACTTCGCCCGACTCGAATATGCTTTTACTCCGCAAACCCGCCTGACCGGCACCCTATCGTACAACGATTACAATTCACAGACCAGCGGTAGCGTCGATAGTACGGCCTTTTTTGCCCGGCAATATGTCAGCACAACGGATTTTACGTATCGGAAAACAGTCTCCTTTCGTAGTCGTCTGACCCTCGAACACGACTGGAAAAATGGCTCTCAGTCATTCCTGACGGCGTTTGTGCGGAATAATAGCGTAGGTCAGAATCCGGCCTATTCGATTCGCTGGACAACGGGTTCGGCAACCGCTACCGGGCAGATCAACAGCAACGATTTCAGTAGTTCTGGATTCATTGCCCAGCATACGCAGCGACTGAATTTCCTGAATAGCAAACTGATTGCCGGGGCTACGCTTGATCTGTCGCCGAATACATACTATGCCTATCAGACGGACTTAACGACCGAACTACGGGCCGATAAAAAATCGGTGTTGAAATATACGCAGGTTGCCGAACGGCCTGATATTCAGCTGGCAAACTACAAGGCTGATATTCATAATCTGGCGGCTTATGTGCAATATGATCTGGAGCCTTTGCCCAAACTCCGCCTGTCGGCGGGCTTGCGCTACGACCGTATGGCGTTCGATTATACCAATGGGCTGGATAAAACTACGGGCAGCAAAGAATACAGCCAGGTAACCCCAAAAATCGGAGCAACCTATGACTTGGGCAATGGAAAGGGCCTGTACGCCAATTACGCCAAAGGTTTTTCACCCCCAGCGCTCACGTCGATCTTCCTGAAACGAACCACACCAACAGCCAGTGGAGATTTGTTCTACTACAATCTCCAGCCAGCCAAATTCGATAATATGGAAATCGGTGGCTGGGCGTCGTTGCTGAACAACAAAGTGTATGTCGATGTGGCGCTGTATCAGATGAATGGCACCAACGAGTTGCTCAGCATTCGCCAGCCCGACAATTCGACGGATTACCAGAGTGCGGGTCGAACTCTACACAGAGGGGTTGAACTTGGGCTTACGTATCGCCCTTCGAAACAGCTATTTATTCGGTTTGGCGGAACACATGCCCTACATCGGTTCGACGAGTTTACCCTTAGCCAGCGCGTGTCGGATGTGATTCAGAATGTAAACGGGAAAGAGATGCCGTCAGCCCCGCGTACCCTTTGGAACACCGAAGTGACTTACTACCCAGCCTGGGCTAAAAATCTGCGGGCATCGATGGAATGGCAGCATGTATCAGGCTGGTATCAGAACCAGATCAATACCGTTCGTTACGATGGTTACGATTTTGCCAATGCCCGACTCGGTTATCAATGGAAAGGTATTGAGGTATATACCAATGTCATGAACGTGACGAATGTGCTGTATGCTACCAACGCCACCCGTGGCAACAACTCGACCGACCGAACAACCTTTACGCCAGCAGCTCCGCGCACCTTTGTCATTGGGGTGCAGTATAGTTTTTCGGGGAAATAAAAAAAGGTTTCGACAGGATTGACAGAATTGACAGGATAAATTTTTGCGATACGAATCATGCTTTATCCTGTCAATCCTGTCGAAAAATGATTGTGTATGACGAATAACGAAAATGACTTATGAAAAGCCTGTTAACCTTATTTCTTCTGATCGGTCTAATGGCCGAAAAACCGGGTAAAGAAACCGCTATCTCAGACCCGCAGTTTGCCGGAGCCGTACCGCGCCTGACCACCGATGCCTACGGAAATCCCTTATTGAGTTGGGTTGAAAAACTCAACGAAAAAGAAGCTGCGTTTTACTTCTCTCTCTCAACCGACGGTGGACAAACGTTTGGGGAAAAAGTTCGGGTAAAAGCCCCCGCCGGACTGTCGGTCCATGCCGAGGGTATGCCCAAACTAGCGGTAAAAACCGATGGTACTATGCTGGCGGTTTTTGAAGTGCCCAGACCTACCGCAGCGTCTCGTTTTGCGGGCGACCTGCTGTATACGCTTTCGACCGACGGTGGCAAAACCTGGACGGATGCCCAGCCTGTGCATCAGGATGCAACTCCCGGCAAGAGCCACTCGTTTGCCGATATTACCCGCTTGCCGAATGGCGAAATTGGCGCGGTCTGGCTCGATGAAAAATTGCCCGGACAGGAAGGCCGTCCGGTCGTATTTGCCCAGACAACTCCTGGAAAAGGATTTGGCCCGGCGGTACTGGTCGATGAAAATGCCTGCCAATGCTGCCGCACCAACGTGTTTGTCGATAGTCAGAAACGAATTCACCTGACCTACCGGGATATGATACCAACTCAGAAAAGTACTCCTGCTGCTCGTGATATGAGTACGGCAGTGTCGGCCGATGGTGGTAAAACATTCAGTAAACCGCAGGTTGTTTTTGCTGATAACTGGCAGGTAGCGGCCTGCCCACACGCGGGGCCGGTAGTGGCACAGGTGGGCAATGATCTGCTGGTAACCTGGTTTTCGGGCAAAGAAGAATCGGCTGGCTTGCGATTGGCTAGATTAGGTTCCGAAAAACTGGTGTCGAGTGTGTCGACAAACCGGGCCAAACATCCGCAGGTTTCGGCTGCCAACGGACGGTTAGTATGGGTTTGGGATGAGTCGGTTTCGAAAGATGGATCCGGCGAAATGGGGTCGTTTGTGCAGCGTATCGGGATGCGCACGATGACTGGTCAACAAGTCAGTCCCACAACTTACCTGACTCCCGAAACTGTCGACGGAATGTATCCGGCGGTACTGTCGACGGATAAAGGAACGCTGGTTGCCTATGAGCAAAGCAAAGACAAACAGAATGCTGTGATCGTTGTTCGGCTGCTGGATACGTTGTAATGTTTTTGGCTAATGTGTCGCATAAACGTACGACCCCAACGGGGTCGTACAAAGTAATTTCCTACAACTATCTATTCTACTATCGGCGATGCTGGCTACTATCGGTCTTACTGCCCGTTCGGGGAAGGATTCGGTTGCCTCTCTTTTTGTCAAACTGGGTTTCGTTGTCCCGGCGGGGATTGTGGCTCCCAACCGACATTTTACCGGCGTCCTGTAAGCTTCTATCGGATTCTGTACTGATGGATGATTCAGGAATAGGACGGTTTGATTTTTGGGTAGCGGATTTGCCCGTCTGCTGTGCTTCCTTGTTGTAAGGAACCCCTTTCCCTGTCAATTGGCCATTGTTGGCATTTTTTGCGTTGCTGGTTGTGGTTGAGCCTTGTTTCCCAGCGTTGGTTTCGGTGTTGGCCGATTGCGCTCGGGCACTCATCAGGCCAACGCACAAAAGTAAAGTCGAACTAATCAGTATTTTTTTCATACGTTGAATACATCTGGATAAGTCAAAGACGTATAAAACCGAAACTGTTTGTACCAGGAATTGTCTTTCGATGATGAGGTAAATAAGGAAATGGACCCGTTTGCGGTTTCTTGGTTTATATGTGTGTTTGTGTAAGTTGTTGATTGTGAGTTATTTTTTGATGTCGAGGTTGTTTTGATAAACTGTTGTTGCCGGAGGGTATTCTACACCAAAATAACCTGTTTGCTATGAAACTGGCCGAAGGGCTGCACGAACATCTTGATAAAAACGAACCATCGGAGTTGATAAGCGTTTTGGTTTGGTCGATACAGCCCAGCCTTGAATACTGAGACCTTGTAAAAATGCTCGGTGCGTTGTCATCAACGATCACTGGGATTACAAGGGTAACGTGTAGATGGGACAGGTCTAAGCAAAAACACGTAATTTCGCTGCGACCAGGTGAGTCGCTATCGGAGGGCATTATGCGAATTTTGATCGTAGAAGATGAATGGGAGGTTGCGTCGCTAATCAAGAATGGGCTGGAAGAGTACGACTTCACCGCCGATATTGCGGGCAATGCGATGGAGGCTAACCAGCAACTTGCCGAACACGAATACGATACGGTTATTCTGGATGTGAACCTGCCCGTTATCAGCGGATATGACCTCTGCCGCATGATTCGGAACAAGTTCGAAACCCTGCCCATTCTGATGCTGACTGCCTTTGGCAGTACCGAAAATAAACTGACAGGTTTTGATGCCGGGGCCGACGACTACCTGGTAAAACCCTTTGAATTTCGGGAGCTTGTGGCTCGATTACGGGCGTTGAACCGTCGAAACGGCGTGGCTGTTCAGGAGCCAACGGTGCTTAAAATTGCTGATCTTGAATTCAATTTACAGAGTAAAGCGGTAAAGCGGGGCGCCCAGAAAATTCTTCTGACGGCCCGCGAACTGGCTCTGCTTGAATTCTTTATGAAAAATCAGGATCGGGCACTTACCCGGCAGGATATCATGGAGCACGTATGGGACCTTTCGTTTGATACGGGTACCAATGTGGTTGATGTGTACGTCAATTACCTGCGTAAAAAGATCGACAAGGATTTTCCGCTCAAGCTGATTCATACCATTAGCGGTATCGGCTACATTATGCAGGCTTCTGACGAGTAAATCATGAGAATACGCACGCGCCTTTCGTTCACGTTTGTGGGGGTCGTTGCGGCCATACTGCTCCTGTTTTCGTTTGTGGTGTATGCCACCGCCGAATACTTCCGGCAACGGGATTTTTACCTCCGGTTGAGCGATAAGGCCAAAACGACCGCCCGACTGTTGCTGGACGAAGAAGAAATCAACACACGCTTACTGCGGATTATCGAGCGGAATAACCTGACGGCTCTGCCCCAGGAGCAGATAAATGTATACGATCAGCAGGGGCGACTCGTGTATGCAACGCAGTCACGCGCTATTGTCGGAACCGACATAGTAGCCCGTATCCGGCAGAAAAAAGAGATTTTCTTACGGCAAAATAAAGTTGAGATTGTCGGGTTTACGTACCTGCACAATCGGCAGGAATATGTATTGGTTGCGTCGGCCTACGACCAATATGGCATTGAAGAAATGGGACACCTGAGCACCATTATGGCGGTTGGGCTGGTCTGTAGCCTGGCCTTAGTCGGTATGGTAGGCTGGGCGTATGCCGGGCGTTCGCTACGGCCCATTTCCAGAGTTATTCAGGAGGTCGATCAGATTACGGCATCGAACCTGAACCGTCGGCTAACGGCGGGTAACGATCAGGACGAACTGGCCCAACTGGCGCGTACCTTCAACCTGATGCTCGACCGGGTGCAGGAAGCGTTTGAAGTACAGCGCAACTTTGTGGCCAATGCATCGCACGAGTTACGTACACCACTGACCATCATTACCGGCCAGATCGAAGTGACGCTTATGAAACGGCGCACCGTTGAGGAACACGAAGCCAAATGGCGGGCGGCTCTGGATGTGATTCAGCGGATGAACAAACTCACCAATAATCTGCTCAACCTGACGCTGGTGAGTCTGGGGGCCACGCCCTTGAAATTCAGCGAGGTAGCCGTCGATGAGGTTATTTACCAGGCCGCTCAGATGCTCATGAACCATCAGGAAGAGTACTCGGTCGTGTTCTCGTTTGATGGCGAAGTGGAAGCGATTCAACCCTCACTGACCATCGCCGGTAACAAATCGCTGCTCTACTCGGCCTTTTTCAACCTGATGGAGAATGGCTGTAAGTTTTCGGAGAAAAAGCAGGTAAAGGTTACGTTAGGCGCCAACAATCGCTGGGTAACGATCCGGTTTGCGGACGAGGGCATTGGCATTTCGGAGGTCGATCTGAAACAGATTTACGAGCCGTTTTTCCGGGCCCAGAACGTCAAACGGATTCATGGACACGGGGTCGGCTTACCCCTAACGTACCGGATCATTCAACTCCACTATGGCCAGATCGATGTGGTTTCCCAACCTGAGCAGGGCACCACCTTTACCGTTCGGTTACCCAAGTCGCTCTAATCGATTTCTAATCAACTTCTAACAGCCCTCTTATGAACTTCTAACTGACCCTTAATGAACGGTTAGGTTAGTTAAGAGAACTTTGTTGTCAGAAACGTTTCGTACGATCTATGAACGGTTTTCAAACTATGGACAACAAAAACGTCAAAGGGAGAACTTCCGGTAAATACATCAACTGGATAACCGTCTGGGGGTTCATCGTAGCCTGTATCGCCTACAATATGTATGTCGATAATCGGCAGAAGCGATTGATTACCAACGAGTATCGGTCGCAGTATGAAATAGAAAGCCAGCGGGCTGACTCTCTTTATAAAGAAACCGTCCGGCTGGAGCAACGCCTTCAGCAACTAGAAACCTCAACCGGACAAAAACTGTCGACCCGGCAGTCTGTCGGTCCTCCAACTGTATCGACCGCCCGCGAGTTGTAAGCGGTCGGTACGCCGAAGTCCTGCCTTAAACGGTTGCTCTGAAATGCCTCGTACGGAGCTAACTGTTTAGGGCAGGCACTATTTTTTCGTATACAACCAGACTTATAGTTATGCTCAACGTTAATCAATCAATAGAATCTAAAAGCCAACTGGGCGATATTCGGGGCGGAGCCATTTCGTTTCTGGTAGCCGTGCCGCTATGCCTGGGGATCGCGCTGGCCTCCGGCGCTCCTCTTTTTGCCGGAATCATTGCTGGTATCGTGGGTGGCCTTATCGTCGGGATTTTTAGTCGGTCGGCGCTGAGTATTTCGGGTCCCGAAGCGGGTCTGATCGTTGTGACCTTGAGTGCCATAGAAGCATTGGGGTCATTTCCGGCGTTTCTGCTGGCGTTGTGCATCGCCGGACTGTTTCAGATCGGATTTGGATTTGCCAGGGCTGGTAACGTCAGCAACTTTTTTCCTTCGTCGGTTATCAAAGGGATGCTGGCCGGTATCGGTATCATGCTGATCATCAAGCAGCTTCCGCACCTGGTTGGATACGATGCCGACGCGGCTGAAGGGCTGGTGCTCTTTCAGCCCAACGGGTTTGACCTGAACGAGCAATTTCGTATGGCCATGAGTCAGTTTAGCCTGACCGCCATTCTGATCACGATTGTTTCGCTCACCGTATTTTACGTATGGGAACGCCCAGCGTTTAAAAAACAGGCGTTTGCCAAAAATGTGCCCGCAGCATTGATCGTCGTCGTATTTGGGATTCTGACGAACGAACTCATGAAACTCATGGCTCCACAATGGGCATTGTCGGGCAATCATGTGGTGCAATTGCCCGTTCCCGACAGCGTGGACGCCTTTTTTAAGCTATTTACCTTTCCCGATTTTTCGCAGTGGAACAACCCGCTGGTGTATTCATCAGCCATCGCTATTGCATTGGTTGCCAGTCTGGAAGCGTTGCTGGCTGTTGAAGCCTGCGATGAACTCGACCCACTGAAACGCAAAACCCCTGCCAACCACGAACTGAAAGCGCAGGGCATCGGAAACGTGATTAGTGGCTTGATTGGCGGTATTCCACTGACATCGGTTATTGTTCGGAGTTCGGTGAGTATCAACGCAGGTGCCCGGACCAAATTAGCGGCTTTACTACACGGATCGTTGCTGCTGGTCTGTGTCGTCACGCTGCCATCGGTGCTCAATAAAATTCCCTGGGCGAGTCTGGCGTCAATTCTGCTGGTAACGGGTTATAAACTGGCGCGGGTCGATATTTTCAAAGCTACGTTCGCCGAGGGCCCTGCCAAGTTTATCCCCTTCTGCGTTACGGTGTTAGCCGTTGTACTGACCGACCTCCTGACGGGTATTGGCATTGGCTTGGTGACGGGGGTATTCTTCATCCTGCGCGATCATTACCGAAACACGCACCAGGTTCGGACCGAGTGGGATAGCGACATCAAACGAATTCACGTCAGCCTGGGCGATTATGTGTCGTTTCTGAGTAAAGCCAAGTTGATGAAACTGCTGAAAAGCATACCCGACAACGCGATTATTGAAATCGACGGTAGCCAGTCATCCTTTATCGACAGCGATGTGGTCACGGCCATTCAGAATTTCGGGATCGGCGCCAAACAACGGAATATCCGGCTCATTTTCCGGCCCAGCCCCAATGCCGATTTGCCTGCCGTTTTCAATACGGGCAATGTGGGGCAACCTACGCGTAACGACTCAGAGTTTCACCTGCACGGTCAGATAAACACTGCGACCGTCGGAAGGTAGAATACCTGGGCCTGGATAACCGGTAGCCCGTCGGGTAAAGTAGACGGTGTTGGCGAGGTTATTCAGGCTACCTTCCACTCGAAATTTCCTGAATTGATACGACAGACTGGCATCGATAATGGTATAGGCCGGAATCAGGCCGATTACGGCCGACACGCCCCCTTCACGGGCGTTGGTGGCATCCGAGAACTGGTCGGAGAGGTGGGTGTACTGGAGGGAGGCTTTCAGGTTTTTGTACCCCAGTCGAACCCCGCTTTTGAGGTTCACATTAGGTACAAATTCAACCTGATTGCCTACCACTCCGGCCACTTCACTAGCTTTGTATTCCGAATGAATCAAGGCTACATTAGCAAACAGAACCCCACTCAGATCGGCATTGGCCGGGTTCGCCAGACGCAGGAAGTCTGCTTCGGCATAAGACTCTAATCCCATAATGACGGCCTGCCCGATGTTGCCCCGCCGACGTAGCACCCGCTGATTTTCGTCGTAGAACTGTACTTCGCCGATGCGGTTGTTATAATTCAGGTAGAACGTGCTGATGTCGAAATTGTACAGCGTTGTTTGGGTACTGCGGATACCCAGGTCGAGCGAATAGCCTTTCTCATCCTGCAAGTTCGGGTCGATCACCTGCGATGGGTTTGCAATGCGCATATCGCTGAACGTGATGGAACGGTAATTCTGCGACAGGTTGCCGTAAATATCTAGCTGACTTGTTGGTTTATAACTGATGCCGAGCCCCCCCAATACAAACTGTCGGCCATTGGTTCGGTACTCGCTGGTTCGGGCCGAGCTGATGATATTACCCGCCAGATCACGAATCGTGGTGCCGTAAAAGCCATCGGCCGTAGTATAGATGTATTCGTAGCGCAGGCCGGGCGTGATCGAGAGCTTTTCGCCCAGATAGATGATGTTCTCAGCAAAGGCCGATACGTTTCGGTTCGGAAAACGGTAGTCGTAGGTAATGGCCTGAGCATCGCTGATAAAGGTAAAATCGGCATCTTTGCCGGTACTACCCAGCCCTTGTACGCTATGGTTGAATCCGTGATAGTAGCGGCTCCCGACCAGCAAAACGGCCTGTTGTTTCCCCAGATAATAGCGTTTTAAATACCGGGCTTCGGCGCCCCAGTTCTGGAAATCGCCTTTGATCAGGTCGCGCTCGCTGTTGTCGTCGACGCTGGCGACCCGGTTGGGCCGGAAACCCAGCGAGTACCGATACGCATTCAGGCCAAAGACCCGCAAATTGACTTCGTTGTTGGTGTTGAATGTATGGTCGACATGCAGGGCAGGCATCGTCCAGTTGACTTTAAACCAATTGCGTTCGCGGTTGCTCTGGCGGGCATCGTCGGCAAACATGGCATCGGTCAGGCCACCCGGTTGCTGGGCCAGATAACTCATCTGCGTGAGGTCGAAACCAATTGTTGTATGCTCCGAAACGTGGTAATCAAGGTCAGCGTAGGCCGTGTAGTTGGTGAAGTGTGAATTGGGTCGCCAGCCGTCACCTTTTTTGTATTGGAAAAAGGTATAGTAACTCAACTTGCCTACGGTTCCGCTGGCGCTGGTAAACGCATTGTAAAACCCAAAGGAGCCAATGGTTTGACGGGCGGTCAGTTCCAGTTTACGGTTGGTTACGGGCTTTTTCATGACAAAGTTGAGCAACCCGCCAAACTGCGTACCATACTGAAGCGAGGCCGCTCCGCGAACAATCTGAATGCGTCCAACGGCTTCAATGGGGGGAGTATAGTAACTTTCAGGATAGCCTAATGCATCGGCGCTGATGTCGTAGCCATTCTGTCGAACGTTGAAATTAGAACTACGGTTGGGGTCAAGGCCACGACCGCCTATGCTTAGCTGTAATCCAGCACCTTCGTTTTCCCAGATATTCAGTCCGGCCACACGGGCGTAAATCTGACGGGCATTGTTGGTCGCCAGATTAGCCACCAGTTGTTCCGGCAAAATAACTTCCGATTTCTTTCCTTCGTAAATACCCATGCTTTCGACTCCGCGCATCCGTGTGAAGCCAAAATCCGACTGCTTATCGGTAACCGTCACCTCCGTCAGATTCTCCTGCCGACTGGCGAGCAGGATCGTTATGTGCTGATCCTGATTCGGGATGATTACCGTTTGCCGGCAAGTTTTGAAGTCAGGGCTGGTCGTTTGCAACAAGTGTTCGCCAGTTGGTAGATTGGTAAAAGCAAATCGGCCTAGACTATCGGTAGTCGTGCTACGCTTGCCGTCGTTCAGGTAAATCGTACAGCCTTTCACCACAGTGCTATCGTGCCGGGCCCGTACCGTACCCGTAAGGCGGTATTGGGCGAATGTATTGGCTGTAAAAAAGCAACTAAATAGCAGCGTATATAAGAACGTTTTAGTAGCCCATAGCTTTAGCTGTGGGACCAGACAAAAAACGAATGTTTTGGGTAACCGTTTCAACGGTTTCTGGGTGTTAAACCGTTGAAACGGTTCGTGTTTCAGATTCTCGTCGCTCAACCCACCGATTAAAATCGGTGGCTGATAGAACCATCGAATACACGTCAACTGATTTAATCTAAAAAAACTAAAGACCGTAAATCGTATCATGAAATGGGGTAATCCATGGTTTAGGCTTGAATGAGTCTTCCTCATTGGCCAGGTTTGTGTTGGGGTCGATGAGTGGTTTGCCAAGCCGACCGTTTAGGGCAACGTAAGAATCTACGTATACTTCCGGGTGCTGGAAACCATGCTGCGCGTAATAGTCCCGCAATAGGTGCGCGTATTGCAGGAGCATATCGGGCTGAGTCGACATCATTTTCTCCTGCAAAGGAGTAAGGAAATGACTGTTGTTGACGATGGTTTGGTGGCCTAGCTGATCTTTAATCGTGAATTGGGCATAACCCGCTTTCTCCATTAGCATCACCCGCCATGAAAATCGGTAGCCCTGCTCCGTCCAGAACAATTCGCCCGGATACAGCAGGTAGCGGAGTGGGAACAGCAACTGAACGGTAAAAAAAATGGTGAGAGTCCCCAATAGTGCTGTCTTTACAGCAGGCGAGTACGCATAGGTTCGGCGGGGGTGAAGAAACTGGGAGGATGCCGAAAACCAGTTGCCGATCTGGTTGATAATCCGTTGATGAAAGGCAGGTGAGAAAAAAATCAATCCCGTCACAATCATGATATAAGGAAACATCCCGATGGGGAAGAGCAGGGCCGTAAGTCCATGAAAAACAACGACAGCGACATAGGCAAACGGCCGGGTTGCGTAGTTCCAGAGCAGAAACGGAATGCTCAGATCATAGATGCAGCCAAATACGCTGAACACATAGGGTACCCAGGGATAATTGAACAGAAAGCCGATGATCGGCAGGTCGTTATGGGCTGGTAACCAGATCCGTAGCGGTTGCGCATGCAAAATCCAGTCGCTGTTCAGCTTCGCCAAACCGGCAAACACATAGAGGATGGCAACAAAGAGTTTCAGCGAGTCGATACACCAGGCCGGAATCTGATCGGCCAGCAAGGTCCGGCGACGGTAGGCATCGACTGAAAAGTATGCATGAGCGGGCAGGAACATGAGCAGCAGACAAACCATACTCACGAAGTAGTAATGATTCAGATACGTGCTCTTGTCGATCAGTTCGATGTAGGTGAAACTCAGGAACAGCGTGATAATTGCAACCCGATAAAATAACCCAATGGCCACCAGCAGTGCCGATAACCCACAGATTGCAAACAGAACGCAGGTGTACTGGCCCAGTGGCTTTACAAATTCAAACCCGTAGAATGGAAAGAAGTAGTGGGGCTTTTCGTACAGTTCCGCAATCCAGCCGTTTCCCCAGAAACGAACGATGCTCCCGAAGAGCATCAACCCGAACAGGAGCCTGAAAAGGGCCAGCGGAGCCGCTGGTGTTGTTTTATAAAAGTAAGCAGGCATGCCAATAGGGGACGGTTATGGGACTCGGTCTACACGTACTACGATTCCCATAACCGTACACATTAATTAATCTCCATCATTATCCGTGTAGGTGATCGTAATGCTCATGGCCGAAGTCATATCTACTTTGAGCATCCGAACGGCTTTCTGCATTTCCGTGTACACCTGCGTAACCGCCGTATTATTAGTCTTTACTTCGTCGGACAGGTTGGCTTTGAGAACGCTGAGTTTTTGATTGACCAGATCGAACTGGGCATTCACGATATCGACCAGCGATTTGCCGGTTTGACTATCCTTAGCACCCAGACTATTCAGGTAGCTTTTCAGCCCTGGGCCTTCCTGTCCGGTTTTTACGCTCTTGCCATTGAAGAAATCGACAGATGCCTGATGCGCAGTTTTGGCCAGAGTTAGGGCAAGATCTTTTTTGTAGTAAGCTTCCACTTTATCGGGCGATACGGTTCCGTTGGTCATAGCTCCTGATGGAATGCCAATTTTGCCCGAACGGATGTAGCGTTCGTAGTTCAGCACATAGCCATTGACCAGTTTCCCGGTGGAGCAACCCGCGTTCAGGGCTGTGCAGTTGATGAAGGTATCCCGATAGCCACCCGTTGTCCACTGCGTGTATACGGTCGAGAACACCGAGTTCATCTGCGTGGTCAGGCGTTTCAGGTAGGCGATCCGTTTGGCGGCATCGGTGGCTGTAGTGTATCGTGCCACAATCGCATCGTCGGTACTGCCAAGACCGTTGATGAGGTAATCCAAAGCCGGAAAACCCTGTTTAGGGTAGGAAAGGGGCACATCGAACGAGCCCGAACCAGCGGCAATGTATTCTTCGATTCCCGTCGTATTGGCAGGATAAATATTGAAAAAATTGCGAAGGGTATACTGCTCGGCTGGTCCCACATCGAAGAGTTCAACTTTCTGCCATTCGGTGTAAGCATCCACCCAGGCCTGCCGAAAATCGGCCAGAGAAGCCTTATCGGGTTTAGCGGCAAACGCGTCCGATTTGGTGGTCATGGCGTCCATCTTCGTTTTAAAATTCGCGTAGGCCGGTACAATAATGTTGTCAGCGATATTGGTAAGCATGGCCTTCCGGTCGCTGTCGGCTTGATTGGTAGGGTTTGTGGGCATCGGTGTATCGGTTCCGCCACCTGAGCAGGCCCAGAGCATACCGAACAGGATACACGCAGAGCCGATCTGTTTCCACCTAACTTGTTTCATAGGTTTTAAAAAGTGACAGAGCGGTATTAAAAACACCGCTCTGTAGCGTCTGGAATTAGAGTGGGTGTTTGCAATTAAGGAATGTTAAACTTGGTTTTGATAGCGGTTGAAGCTGCATCAATTTTGGCATTCGTTAAACCCCAGAAGCCATTGGGGGCTGAGTAAACCAGATTCGTCAGAAGGCCGTCGGAGAAGGTAGCGTCCGCATTGTTCAGCTTCGCATAGCGAAGGCTATAGATGAAACCTAATCCTTCGCCCATCGCGTGGGCTGCCGCCGATGTGTTGGTTCCGGCCGTTTTCCATTTGCCCAGATAGCCTAGAGCGGCAGCCGCAATCGCTTTTTCCATAGCCGACCGGATGAAAGTCGCCTGTGTTTTCAGCGTAGTCAGGTCGTTGTTGACAATAGCGGCCCGGCCTGTCAGAAGGGCTTTGTGAATTTTTGGGAAATCGTCCTTATTGTATTCCCACATGTAGGAGCCAATGAAGCTTTCGCCCGAAGAGGTCGAAGTCGCTTTTGAACCGTAAACGGGGTTTGCCGTAATGATGCCGAAAATCTGATCCCAGTTCTGCTCAAGCTGGGTATAGTTTTTACCGGCTACCAACGTCGTATTATCAGCTGCCAGATTTTTGTCGCTAAGCAGCACATTGGCAATGTAATCGACCTGGAAAGCACCAATGAGCGATTTCTGAATGATCTGTGCCCATTCGATGCCTTTCGCATCAACCAGATAGGTACCTAGTTTACCCGCCTGCCCTTCCGATGCGGTGGCTGTTGCCGATTTACTAGCCGTAGCCATCTCTCCAAAAGCAGCCTCGATCGTCTGGCGCTCTTTTTCCGCATCGGCCGACGACAGCGAAGAAGCCGTTACGTTCCGAAGCTGAACACCAGAGGTGTTTAATGCAGCATTGGCCGTTCCCGAAAATGGGTTGCCAGTATTCGAAAACATATTTTTCAGGGTCGTCGCGTCGAGTGTAGCCCCCGTACTGGCAGCCGTTCCGTTGTAGGTATTGATTGCCCGGAACATCGACAATAGCGTGCTACCTGTTGTCAGATCGACTGTTTTGGCTCCCTTATCATCGACAAAGAAGTTGGCGTAAGTAGTGGTATCAGTCAGCTTAGCGTAATCAACTGTTTTTCGAAGTTGAGGACGGACGGTGGTTGGGTTTTCGTCGTCGTCTTTACAGGAGGCCAGGATGGCCGTTAACGCGAGTACAGGAAGAAGTTGTGAAAGGCGAAAAAGCTTTAGCATGAATCAATCGGTTGTCTGATTTCGCCTGCAAAGGTATTTACTATTTAGACTAAGTATAAAATTTATTTAGATTTTTTTTAAATAAGAACTGCGTTCTCAGCCAGACCTTACCAATTGGTTAAGTAGACTGAGCTTATATTGTACTGAGTTAAATAACTGTTAAATAGTTAGGTAATTAGTAGTTTATTAATCGGTAGTTCGGTATATTTGATTCCGCCCATATCCAGCACACCAACCACCCAAATGCAATTCCCGAAATAATCGTATAGCCCAATCCGTATCAAAATTGCGCTTTATCATAGGAGTTGCATTGTCTATTGAGGCCCTTGTCGCACCGTAATCAGTCGGTGAATTGCTACGTACTCAACTAATCAGCGTCTTTATTTCAACGCGAATCCAGTCATGGCTTTTCACCTGTCAGCAAGCTATATTCCGGTTAATCCGCCCTCCGTTTGGGTGGTTGACGACGATGAGGATGATCGTCTGTTTATCCGTTCGGCTTTTGAAGATCTGAAAACGCCCGTGAGTGTACTGATGCTTACGGATGGCGATCAGGTATTACCACGTTTAACGGTTGCCGATACCATACCCCAATTGATTTTGCTGGATATAAACATGACGCGGCAGAATGGGTTCGAGACCTTAACCCAGTTGCGGAGTACACCGACTTACGCCGAATTGCCCGTTGTAATGCTGACCACGTCGTCCGATAAATCGGATCGGCAACGGAGCATGGATCTCGGGGCCAATCAGTGCCTGACCAAACCTGCCAGTTACAATGAATTAGTAACGATGGTGACCTCTCTCAGTGAACGCTGGGCATTAGCCTGATCGAATTCGCTCCCGAAAAGCGGCCTTTGCCAGCTCTTTTAAGCCGTTTTTGAACCAACTTTTCAGGTATCCGATTCTAAATGTATGTCGTTACGTTTAGAGTTGCATACGCCTGTTCACGATGATCGCCCGGTATTTGTATCGGGTAGTTTTTGTGATTGGTACCCTGATGTTGATCGCTTTCAAATGCAGTGTGTGGGGCCGGGGCATTACCTGTATGAGTTCCCGAACACGCTACAGCTTCCTCAGCAAGTAGACTACAAATACACCCGTGGCGGCTGGGACCATGTAGAATTGGATGCCTCTGGCGAGTCGGTTGCTAACCGGGTAGTTTCGGCAGATGCCGGACTGAAACAGGATATTGTACCCCATTGGCGCTGGTATGGCATGCCTTTCAACCCAGTGTGGCTACCTAAGATAGAACTGCTTGGCAGTACTTTTGACGCTCCTAAAATCCATCAGATGCGTCGGGTGCATATACTGCTTCCGCACGATTACGCGCAGAGCGACAAACGCTATCCGGTTCTTTATCTGCACGATGGGCAGAATCTGTTTGGGGGAGGAGCGGGGTACGGAAGCTGGGAGATCGACCAGAAAATGGCCCTGCTGGCTGCCCGGCACCATCACGAGGTAATTCTGGTTTCCATTGACCATGCCGAAGAAGGTCGGATTCGGGAGTTTACTTTTCAGACGACCCGAGCCGGAAAGGGCCGAGGACAGTATTACCTCGATTTTATTCGGCATGCCATCAAACCGATAGTCGACAGCCGATACCGAACCTTGCCTGATGCGGAACATACGGGTATTGGAGGAAGCTCACTGGGTGGGCTAATCAGTATTTATGCCGGACTGATGCATCCGAACGTGTTTGGCCGACTGATGGTATTTTCGCCTTCGCTCTGGATTTCGCCCAAGATCTATTTCGATGCGATTCGCTTTAAAGCACCCGTATCCATGAAAATTTATGCCTACGGAGGGGAGCAGGAGTCACGTTACATGATCCCTAATATTGAACGGTTTCGCGATGCACTGGCACGTCAGCAGTATGGTGGAAACCCAATCGATATTCATCTATCGGTCGATCCAATGGGTATGCACCAGGAAGCCCACTGGAGCCGGGAGTTCCCGAAAGCTGTGGAGTGGCTGTTTTATTGATAATTTTGACGTCGAACTGCCAAACTATTACCCATGAACATTACCCTACAAACGCAAACTCCGCCAACAGGCGATTTGATCATTCCGGTTGTACAGACCGATTTGACCAGTCAGCTAACCGATCTTTCTCAGAAGTTAACCCTTCCGTTGCCCATTCTCCAACGCGATTTTAAAGCGGATGCGAAAGAGGTCTTTACGGTCTATAAAGCTGATGGCTTCAAAACGTATCTGCTTGGAGTAGGGGCCAATCCGAAGGCGATGGATTGGTTACGCTCTTTCCGGAAGTGTTTTTTCGACCAAAAAGGAAAGCTGTCGACGCAGGTCACGATTGACTTAAGTCAGTTTGAGGGCGAGGTAGTCGAAAGTGTGGTGCTAGGCGTTCGCTGGGGCGGGTATGATTTGAAGTTATACCAGACTGATAAGCCTGATACGCCGGTTTTCTTCTCCGATGGGGGGCAACTTAGCATACTGGTATCGCCCGGAACTGAAACCGTTGCGCAGGAAGCGCTCATTCGTGCCGAAGCCATTGCCCAAACGCAACGGCAGATGCTGGACCTGATGAATGCCCCAGCCAACTATAAACAACCACAAACACTGGCCGACTGGGCCATGAATTCGGGCAAACAGCATGGCTATAGTGTAACGGTACTCGACAAAGCCGAACTGGAGCGGCAAAAACTGGGGGCTTTGTTAAGTGTGAGCCAGGGAAGTGATGTACCCCCAGTACTGATCATAACAGACTATAAACCAGCCGATGCCACTAACGTACTGACAATTGGTCTGGTTGGGAAAGGGGTTACGTTCGATACGGGCGGAGTATCCATCAAGACCTCGTCGAACATGCACCTAATGAAAAGTGACATGGGTGGCGCTGCGGCTGTGCTGGGAACGGTAGAAGTAGCTGCTAAGTTGAAACTGCCCATTCACGTAGTCGGGATTGTGCCCGCAACGGAAAACGCCATCGACGGACGCTCGACCAAACCGGGTGATGTGATTACCTCCTACATCGGCAAAACCATCGAGATCATCGATACGGATGCCGAAGGACGCGTAATTCTGGCTGATGGGCTGGGCTACATGGTGCGTCATTATAACCCTGATGTGCTGATTGACCTGGCTACGTTGACGGGTAGTGTTATTGCAACCCTGGGGTATCATGCTGCCGGGCTATTTACGGCTAACGATGAACTGGCCAATAAACTGACCGAAGTAGCTAACCAGACGGGCGAACACCTCTGGCGGCTGCCCATCTGGGATGTGTATACAGAAGACATCAAATCGGATGTGGCCGATGTGAAAAATTTCAGTGGCAAGCCAGTCGCCGGGGCCATCAGTGCGGCAAAATTCCTGGAAGTATTTACGGAAAACCATCCCGCCTGGGCGCACCTCGATATTGCCGGGATGGCCTTTGCCGACACCGAATTTGGTTCGCAAAAGAATGCCACGGGCTTTGGCATCCGACTACTAACATCCTACTTACAGGCGCTGATTGCAGAAAGTCGCTAAGAAAAATTCGTGATTTAATCTTTTGGCCGTATCTTTTTCGGAGAAAATAAGAACAGCTTTTACGGTGTTCGGTTTTCAGGTTATGGTTGGTTAATGCGAGACGGATGCATCAACTTACCATAAACCGTAAACTAAAACCGTGAGATAAACGATAGTCCTCTATGAGCCAGTTGTCATTTCTGTGCATTGCCACTTTTTTTAAAGGACACGAATTTATGCGGGCCTGTAAGGAGTTGGGCAACACCGTGTATCTGTTAACCGATCAGAAACTGGCTAATGAAGCCTGGCCTCATGAAGCAATCGACGAATTTTTCTACCTGCCATCACCCAGCAACGAACCGAATGATCTGGAGCAAATGATCGTTGGTCTGGCCCATGCCATGCGTTCGCGCCGGATCGACCGGGTTGTGGCGCTGGATGATTTCGATGTGGAAAAGGGTGCCCTGATCCGAGAAACCTTTCGGATCGATGGGATGGGGCAAACAACTTCTCGTTATTTCCGTGATAAGCTGGCTATGCGAATGCGGGCTGCATCGGCAGGGATTCGGGTTCCGGCATTCAGCCCCCTGTTTAACGACGAAGCTATTACTGCTTTTTTGCAAACGACCGAATCGCCCTGGCTTCTGAAACCCCGGTCCGAAGCATCGACAACGGGCATTCGAAAAGTACATTCGCTGGAAGAAGCCTGGTCGGCTATACACCTGCTGGAAGATAAACGGCATCATTACCTGATCGAAGAATTTAAACCAGGGAAAGTGTACCACGTCGATTCGCTGTCGGTGGATGGAAAAGCTGTTTTTACAAGGGTGAGCCAGTATCTGGCAACCCCAATGGAAGTAGCACATGGTGGGGGTGTTTTTCGAACGGCTACCTTACCCCTCGGAACTCCTGAAAATACAGCCCTCAGTCAGATCAACGACCAGGTGCTGGCAGCTTTTGGCATGCGATACAGTGCTTCGCACTCGGAATACATCCGGGGCGATCACGATGGCGAACTCTATTTTCTGGAAACATCCTCGCGCGTGGGGGGCGCCAACATTGCCGAGATGGTGGAAGCGGCATCGGGCGTGAATCTTTGGCGCGAATGGGCGAAACTGGAAATCGCTATGGCGCGCAAAGAGCACTACATTCCACCCGCTGACGATGCCCGGTATGCCGGGTTGATCATCTCCTTAGCCCGGCAGCAATGGCCTGATCTGTCGGTATTTACTGAGCCGGAAATCTGGTGGCGCATGAAAAAAGAATACCACGTTGGCGTCATTGTTCGCTCCGACGATCGGGCGGAGATTTTAAGCCTGCTGGACAATTACATGCATCGGATTTATCAGGAATTCCACGCATCGGCCCCCCTGCCCGATAAACCGACTAATTAATGGCAGTAGTAACGCGAGTAACGTGGTTGGAAGCCCGCCATTGGGACCCAATGGCGGGCTTCCAACCACGTTACTACTAATTCCTGAGGGTATCTTTTCGGCTCTTGTCTTTTTCAATAGGTATACCTACACCAAAGGCCCGTGGATCGCTGGGAGGCTGAGTCCTCCGTTTTTTTCGGCCGTTTTGTGGTGGCGGTGGCGTATTCAGAGGCACCTGTGCTGTAAGGCCCGGACCCGATACAGGTGTATCGACACCCGGAATCGCCACCTGCCGATCTGCAGGCTGCTGAATAACTTTCGAGGAATCGGCCTGGGCAAAGCAAAGGGAGCCCGCCAGACATAACGTGGAACAAATCAGGACCGTGCGCATAAGAAAAGTCAGTTGTTGAGTAAAGCGTCGTCAGGCAATAGACGGCTGCTATATCAACTCACTTTCATGCGTAAAGTTTCGGTCCGGGTCACAATGCATCGATACGAACAAACTGATATCCTTTCTGTTGAAATTCGGTCAGCAGCGTATCCAGGTGCGTATATAGTTTATCGGTTCGGCTGGGGGCGGTACCGATGTGCATCAACAGGATAAACCCATTCAAGCCGTTGCGATGGCTGGTTTCGTAGGTACGGATGGATTGTAAAATAGTCTCGCTACTGCGGTAGTTTCGATCGTCGGGTGTTGTGTAGTCGGCGTGGCTAAGCGTGCCGGATGTGTAGTTGATTAAGTGGATACCTTCGGCCGTTGTCCAGACAGCAATGCTATCGTTATACCATTCATAAGGCGGTAGGAAGATTCGTTTTGTAACGGGTTTCTGCCGAAAACGAGCCAGTGCAGCATAATTGGCTCGGAGGTCGGTAATAAACTGTTCATGGGTGACCAATAAACTATCGCGTTTGCGCCAGTCGCAGTAGAGCAGATGCTGGTCGGAATGGGGCCCCAGGTAATGACCTTCGCGAGCCAACTGGTCGATGGTGGCCCTAAATGCCGGATTCCGCAAAAAGCGCCCAGTCAAAAAAAACGAAGCCCGAACGTCATGGGCTTGCAACGTTCGGGCAATTACAGAACCACCATCGGCAAATTCATCACCAGTAAAAACCAGCGCCAGCCGTCGGGCGGTTGTATCGCCCCGAATTCGAGCCCCTTTAAAATAAGTCGATTTTGGGTCAGATTTCGTTGGTTGAAGGCGTTTGGGAGCAGGTCGAGCCTCTCGTTTCGGTTTCGTCGCTTTGGTAGATTGGGTTAGTCGTTCAGCCTGTTTGGCGGCCAGTAGGTAAATGAGCGAGGCCGTACCGTCCATGGTAGGTTCGTTGGTACTATAATCGCCATAATCGTCGTGATAAACGGCTACGTCGCTTTGAAAAGCCGCGTATTCATCGGGCTGGTAGAGCGTAATGCCGATCAGATTTTTGTAGATGCTCCCCTTCACCGGCCCGTCGACCAATCCGCCATCAATCGGATACTGTTTGAGGTGGGTGAATGCCGAATGAGGATCACTCGGTGTATCGGCGTTGGCAGGCAGGCCATACACAAAGCTCGTTCCCCAGGGATTGCAACCGAATAACCAGTCGAAATTGGCCTGTTCGAGGGCCACAAACTGATTGTCGCCGGTGAGTTGTCGATACCAGAAACATTGGGTAGCAAACGAAGCCGTGTAATTGTTGCTGCACCAGGTAAACTGTACACCCCGGTAAAATGCATTCTGTCGGGCTCGATTCCAGACGGTTTCGATACCTTTTTTGTAAAAGTCGGTGACCGTTTTTCGTTGATTGACGGGAAGCTTTTTCGCTAGTTCGCCATGCCCCACATTCACAAACGGATACCACTGATAATGCCGGGCCGTGTCGTTCAGAATCCAGGGCGTAACAGGTTCCTGCCGGGCAAAATCCAGGGCTGTTTTCTGAAGTTGTGTTGCCTGCTTGCCTGTCGCGTTGAGAAGGTTAAGCTGCTCAACGGCTGCCAGTTCCATATCGTCTACGTAGTTATCTTCTTCGTAAAAATAAGGAGCACGGCCAGGGGCTGTCTGACAATTACCGGGCTTTTGTAAGCCGAGCTGATAAGCCGATTGCGACCGTTGCCGGAGCGTTTGTGCATAGTCGGGCTGGCAGTTGCGAAGAAGTTGATAGCCAAGTGATAATGCACTGCTCACTTTACCCGCTGTAGAGGCAACACCCGTAGCCCGGTTTTTGTATTTAAACATGCCCTGCGGCTGGCCCGTCGCAAAATAAACAGGCCGTTCCAGCCCTTTGCCGTAAAAATTGTCTTCTTTCGGAATCCGCATGCCTGCGTGGTCGCGGTCGTCGCCGAGTTGATTGAACAGCCAATCCTCTTTGGGGTGCATTTTCAGTAACCAGTCCAGCCCCCAATGAGCTTCGTCTAGTGCATCGGGGAGCCCGTTGGAACCTGTCAGTCCATTGGCCTGATAGGCATCCGTAAAGGCGTTCGGGAAATCCCGGACGGCAGCCAGCAGGTGATAGGTGGCGTTGGCCGAGGTAGTTACGTATTGCAGGTAATCGGATGCATCGTGCCAGCCACCCACTACATCAATATGAGTACTGTCGGGCATGGGGCCGTAGAGGGTATAGCCGTCATGAGTGTGGCAGGAATCTTTCAGAAACGGGTTGAAGCCACTGCGTTGCTGGCGCATATAGCGCAAACAGAAATCAGCCGCACCGTTATACACATCCTCATCGATCCGAAAGCTGGGCGAGCGCGTACCATCTTCGGCCTGAAGATAATACCGACCGGGTTTCTGAAAATCTGAAAAATCGAGCCGATACGTTTGTCGGAAAGGCCCGTAGGCATCAAACGCTTTGCCCGACGACCATTCTTTAACAGGCTGCTGCGTTTGTTCATTGATAAGCTGAAACCTGCTGATTGTTTGTTCCCTAAGGCTCCCCCAAACGGCTATTTTAGGGCTGTTCGGCCGATACCCCATCAGGTTGATCCGAATAACCGCCGACTCGTCGGTATGATTGACGAAAGCAGCTATGGTGATGATGAACGCAGTGATTAATAATAGTCGAACTGGCATAATTAGGTTTGGGTATCGTTGGTAATGATGGCATCATTACCAACGATACGGCTGTTCAATGGTTACGCAATTATAGTTTCTTCAATAGCCCCATCATCATTTCCTCGAAATAGGCGCCGTTGTAGGGGCCGAACCAGTTCATATCGCGGGTTTCGTAGGTGGGGCGGTTGTAGTACGCATCGGGTGTGACATAGCCAATATACCCCCCATCGAAGCTGGTAATCATCAGGTTAACGCCTTTCTGCTGAGCCAGTGGTTTGAAGTCGGCAACGAATTCGCCGGAGTAATCGCAAGGGGTGCCGAGCAGAACGGTGTGGCCAATGCGCAACGCTTTCAGGTCGGACGGGTAATCGCCGTAGATCGCGTAGAATAACCAGGGGCGTACACGCCAGTTGCCGATTACGCGGGGGTGTGGCTCACGCAGGCTCAAGGGTAGCGTCAGCATGGCCAGGGTGCTGTCTGAGTTAAGCGGGATAGTTGGCAAGGTTCGTTCGATCCGCGCAGCTAAATCACCGGCATAGTTTCGTATCTCCTGAAAATCGGTCTTGCCTTTGGCTTCGGGGCCTGTACTGCCAACGGCGCCCGCCAGAAAGACCGCAAAATCAGCCGATTTCTTCTCCAGCCGATCCACGAGCGAACCCGGGTAGTCGCGGCTGAGGTAGTTCCACATGCTGTCTTCAAACAGGGTGGCATGACCCGAAAAGGAGCATAGAAGCGCCGATTCGCCTGAATTTTTCTTTAGCCTCAGCAGGTGGATTTTTCCATCAAGCGGTTTGGTCGGCCCCGACCAGCCGATGCGGTTGTAGATATGGTCCGTAGCATCGGCTTCACCGTAACCGATTTGTACCGGTGCCATGTTCATTTGTGCAACGCGAATGGCCTGTAGCACACCCTCCGTAATCTGGGTTACAATTTTCTCGTCGTATCCACCGGCAATCAACTGACCGACCAGACCCGGTGCCCAGCCGCCCATGCTATTGTGTGAGTGAATCGCTCCTGTGTACACGTTCTCCCAGCGAAGCCCCACTTCGGGCAGTCGTTTTTTTAGCGCTTCGGTCACCGTTGGTGGGGTGATGAGCAAATCCAGCCCAACGAGCGCTACTTTGGTGGTGCCATTATCGAGTACGATGGCTCGTGCAAAAATGGAGTCGCTGATAATGTGCCAGTGTTTGCCTCTACGCGCACCATAGCCACCTGTTGGGGTAGAGTAGGAGGGTGTGATGCTTGCTTTCGCCCAGCCAGCGCGCAGTGGTCCTTTAGCTGGTGGAGGAGTGGGAAGGGCTTCCAGCCGTTGTTTGGTTTGGGTATAGTAAGGCATTTGCTGGTAAGGCGTTTCATCGACGGGGGCCAAACTAACGGCCAGAAACAGCAGGATGACAACAACCAGACCGAGCAGGACTTTTAAAAGAATACGGACAAATTTCATGTACAATCGCTTAGACCAGCGAATTTCGGTAAAAGGAATGAAGATGTGGTAAGGATAACCAGTAACTAAGGTTAGGTGAATGAACTTACTTTAGAAAGCTGCTTTGGGACTCTCGCTATGTACTCCTGAACAGGTCGGCTTCCGGGAAGGGCCTTGTCAGAAAGGGTGTTCTTACATCGTTCAGCGTTGGGTTTGCTGGAGGCTGGCAAGGCCGACTGATAATCGCATTGATAACAGAGACTTGACGATTGAATAACCAGGGCAACGGGAATGAGAGAAGCGGGTCGGATGAAGTTTCGTAAAAGTAAAATCAAGCCGAGCAAAATGGCCGGTATACTCAAGAGTTGCCCCATATTAAAGTTCATGCTGTCTTCAAAAGCGACCTGATTTTCTTTGAAAAATTCCCAGACGAAGCGCAGGCTAAATACCCAAATCAAAAAGATACCCGCCATGGTCCCCGGTGCCGCCTGGTTACGATACGTTCTCCAAAACCAGAATAGCCCAATGGCTAAAATCAGACAGGATAACGATTCATAGATCTGAGTGGGATGACGAGGTACCTGGCTAAACTCATGATCTCTTACAAAAACAAAAGCCCAGGGGACGGTAGTTGGCTTACCGAAAATTTCGGAATTCATGAGATTGCCGAACCGAATAAAGGCCCCACCCAGGGCCGCTACAATGCTAATACGGTCGATTACCCAGAGAAAACTTTGCCCGGTTGCCTGACTGGCTGCTCGACGGGAGTAGATCCATAAGCCCAGAAGGATACCGATGATGGCTCCATGACTAGCTAATCCACCATAAGGAGGGGTAACAATGCCTAGCGGGTCATCAATAAACATAGCTGGCTCGTAAAATAGAAAGTGACCTAGCCTGGCACCCAGGACGGTTCCCAGAACCATTGTCATCAGAAGCGCATCGGTGTCGGCTTGGGGTTTTCGTTCAGTTTTGAAGATGTGGGTCATAAGTTGCATGCCGAACAGAAACCCAGTGGCAAACAACAAGCCGTACCATCGCACTGGCCAGGAACCTATACGGAAAATTTCAGGATCAACATTCCAGATGATGTAATGGAGCATATCGTCTTGGTTTATAGGGGCTAGAATGGGAGAAATTTTAACGTGTATAATTAATTGTCCTGCATCTGCCAGTCGAAACGGTAGGCATCAAGGGCATTTTTCGAGTACCTGATAAGGGGTATCCAACACGAATTCATTGGCTGTGATGGCTATAATTCGGCGACGAATATCAGGTATAGGGACTAATCCATTCGTTATACCTTCATACCGCATCACTAAATTGTCGCCTTCCAGCCAGTATCTGTAATAAGATAAATTGGTAACTGGCTGACACTTTTTCAATGCATCATCGACAACGTACACGTAATTTGATTCAAACGTCCATCGCGTGTACGGTTTTTCACTGCCGGAAATTGACTGACTAGTCCAGGTGCCAATCAACTGAGCAGGATTGATGGATAAAACGGGGTCGTTTGAGCGGCACCCCAGGGTGATAAGCACAATTATCCAGGCGATATTTTTCATTATGGATTACGTGGAACGGATGCCTTTTTCCATACAAAAGGGATTCGTTTTCAGTCCAAAGCGTTGGATTTAGCTGGAGGTAAAATCCATAGTAAAAGTTCTTGTAGCCTTCCCTGGCTCGGTTTGGAGAAACCTCATGGGGTAGGTTTAAGAATCTGCCCCCACGAACGCAAACCACTTCTTAATACAGATGTACCGTACGCCTATAATTTAATCGCTGAAAGAAAAAGAGTAGAATTGTTGCGCCAATAGCGGACAGCATGGCCCAAAACCAATTATTTGTATGAAGCTTTAATCCAAGATCTAAGCAAGCGGGCTGCTGAATATAGGCATTAATAACAATTAGACTGTTATTAATAAAATGAGCGACTATGGCTACCCATATATTGCCTGACCAGAAGTATAAATAGCCGAACAGTACGCCAAGTAAGATTCTTGGAAAAAAGCCAGAAAATTGAAAATGAACGGCACTGAATATAATAGCCGCTAACCAGATGCCAACATGAGCATTAACTGTCCATTTCATGAGCCAGCGCTGAATTATGCCTCGAAAGAATACCTCTTCACCGATTGAAGCAACAAATCCAACAACGAGAATGGCAATCAATAATTGATCTGCTGATTTAAAGGCGACCAACAGCTTGGTTTGCAGGGTGCTTTCTTGTTCCTTGCGATGTATCCAATCGGCAAGATTTTCAATAAGTCCAGGTAATTCGAGATGCTGATTCCAGTTGATAATTAACTCGTTGAAGGGTAGAATAACAATAACACTTAGAAGCCCTAGCCATAGTCCAGAAACAGCCTTTAAGGAGTTAGTTTGAAAATCAGCCCATCGACGGTGCTCAAACAAATACCAATAGACTAAAGCAGGGATCAAGTAAGTAAACAAATGACTTACAGCTTGAACGGATATAAAAATATACCATCCGTTAGGCAGTTGAGCAACTTGTTGGATAAATATGGGTAAGGAGCTGATCTCCTTTAGATGGCCTGCTGAATAGACAATTAATAGCGTCAAAGCCGATCCAACTGACATACCCAGAAGTGTACAACCAAAAAGGAGTAAAGCGGCTCTCAATTTGTACATAGGCGATAGCTGTAGTATAGTGTATTCAAAAGCGTTGAGCTAGAAAGATATAACTAAGGGTAAAGCAATGGCAATCAAAGAAAAAGGCACCGGAGAAAATCTCCGATGCCTTCCGACACCCATTGCCGGTTTCCCGGCCTCCCTATGTCGTTTAGCCAAGGAATGGCGCTGCAATAGCCAGTACCTGTGCTTTGGTTAGCGGTTCGTCAAACGCTCCCCGAAGGTTATCATCCGAAATACCGGATACGTTCGGAAGCGTTTTCAGATTAACACCGCCTTGTGTAAATGTCGTTTGAGTTGTGTCAGATACCCAGCTTTTGAGCCCCAGAATTCGCCGGATTTCGGCGGCATGGCGGGCTTCTACCGAGTGAATCTGTAAGGCTACTTTCAGGATGGCTTTGTCGTTGACCAGAGCGGCTGCCTGACCTTTATAGGCCTGCACGCCCGTATCTTCCAGCGCCCGTGCCGTTGCCAGGAAAGTTGGATAGCTTGTGAACGTTCCGGTTGGGTATTTGAAGGTCGGTTTAGCTACGGCCAACGTACCCAGCGCTGCTTTCAGCAGATTGACGTGGGCTGTTTCATGCTTGCTGATCTGGGCAATCACTTTCTGGTCGCTGGTCGGAACGAGCCCCTGAGCCGCCAGGCCCATCCGGTAAAAATCGTCTTCCAGATATTCCAGCGTCAGCGCGTAATTGGCTATGTCGATAGCAGTCTGTGAGGGTGTTGTCGATTGAGCCAGCGCTTTATTGAGAGTGCCTGCTACGATAGCCGGAATGCCCGCAGCAATAAGCTTTGAACTGAATTTAAGTAAGTTCCTACGTGAGTGGAAGCTGTAGCGGTCGCCGAATTCGGGGTCTACCTGCTCGATGTCGGCGATTAATTTTAGTAAGTTCATGATATGTTTCCGATTTACTTGGGAAGATTGTTGGCGGTGATTTGCGTTTTAACATACTTCTGCGCGATTGGCAGGACAACCGTTGGTGCATTGGCTGCATCCAATCCTGTAGTAGGATCTACGACGTCATCGCCCGCGAAATCAGCTGATTTTGGGTTGAGCAAGTCCCGAATAGCCGCAGCATGACGTGCTTCGACCGATACAATCTTTCCGGCAATCGTAATATAATCTGGGTTCGTAATTAGGGTTCCGGCTCCATTATAGGCCGATACACCTAAATCTTCAAACGCTTTGGCGGCTCCCAGCACACTAGCCCGATCTGAGAAATTAACCGAAGCAAAATTTGGTGTTAACGCGCCGATGGCATTAGCGCCCAGTGCTGCCTTGAAAAATTCGCGGTGTACAATCTCGTGGTCACGAATGTCGGTCAGCAACGTTTTTTCGGCATCGGTCATGCCGCTAAAGGGTGAAGCCACAACCTGTGTGTAGAAAGCGGCTTCCAACTGCTCAAGTGCATAGGCATAATTCAAAATCCCCGTATCGCCCGAACCCAGATCGACAGGCGCTGTAACTGTAGTTGGGTTTTCTTCATCTCCGCAGGCTGCTAAAAGCATTCCGCCAGCCGTTAAGGCACCAGCATAGCGTAAAAATAAACGGCGCCCTACCCATACCGGTTCTAACTGGCCAGGCAACATCGATAAGCCTGGTTTAAGCTGTTGTTTTTTCATGTTGTTGAAATTGATACGATCTCTGCAGGTATAACCGCTATTGCATCACTTGGTTTGAACTATATACGTGAGTGGTTGAAATTTAGATTTTCAGTACGAATCAGGCAGGCTAAACCATCACTTCCTATATATACCACCAGCCGCCTGTGAAGGGTGGACGTTGAACTAGAAAAACCGTCTTTACATACTACTTTTGCGGGCCGTTGTTGCGGATAATGTTATTTGTCTTACTCAGCAGATTATATGAATATCAACCAGGTTCGGGAACAACTCCATCGACTCATCGACGAGGTCGACGATATTTACGTACTTAATGGCTTATACCGCAACCTGATTTCCGACAAACGGCAGCGGGAAGCTTACGAAAAAGAACAGGCCGAAAAAGCAAAACGACAAGCTGCCAACCGTCGGTCGAACGAATAGTAAAGAGCCATCTGTCCTATGTTAGGATCGTTTAAAGATGAACTATGTTCAGGCCTACGTTGATTGAGCTATTCTGGTTGGCGCTCGCATTCGCCATCAGCGTTCTGATTTGCTTGGCTATATTCGGTCGGAGTTTGGTAGGTGGCAGTGTCGATATTCAACTGTATGATACCTATTTTGTCCTTTCATCAGCCTGGGTCGTCTTTCCACTTTTTCTGATCGTCTCTTTTCTGCTTTTCCTGGTAAAAGAAGGCCGAATACGATTTAGTAGAACGCTTCCTAACCTGATTATTCTCGTCCTTGGGCTGCTGCTGGTGATCCTATTTTCCAGAATGTCTGTTGCAATAACGAAATTGTGGACAAGTGTCTCGGTGTTGCCCAGTCCAGATCAACCTACCCCACTGGAAGATCCCTTTGTGGTGATTATGACCAACTCCTTGATAGGCCTTCAAGTGGCCGTAACACTGGCACTCGTTCTGGTGGGATTCTACTGGGGCAAGCGACGCGGGTAATGTTCGCCCTGAACAACTAAAGGCCCAACGGTTATTTAGAAATGCCGCTGATGGTCAGGGCAATAATAATGGCATTGAAGCCAAACGACAGTATGCCATGCGCTAATGCGGTGCGACGCATGGCCTTAGAACTGACCGCCACGTCGGATACCTGGCTTGTCATGCCAATCACAAACGAGAAATACGCAAAATCCAGGTAATCAGGTTCTGATTCATTGGGGAACTCCAGGCCCTTTGGTCGTTTGCCCTTCTCCAGGCCATTGCCGTAATACAGATGGGCATAGCGAAATACAAACACGGTATGCACCAGACACCACGAACTGGCAACTGCTACCAGAACCAGCGACATGTAATACGGTTTAAGGCTGGCTGGTAGATTTTCATCGGCCGAGTTCAGAAGGGCTACGATAGCAACTAAGCTGGCTACAGCCGCTACAAGTACCAGAATAAGAAAAACAGTACGGTTCGAGTCTTCGCTGCGCGAGATTTTAGGTAGTTCGCGTGGGTGTACGTTTGTAATAATTATCCACATAATCAGCAGGGAAGTCAGAGCGTAGGCTACCCAGGCAACCGTACTGCGGGCAGGGAAATTAAAGGTATCAGGCACCATAAAACTGACCAGTATTGAAGCCGATAATCCAACCAGGAACCGCTGATGGGGCTTAAAATGAATAATGTAATCCAGTAGTCGAGCAAGCATAATACGATGTGCGATGGGCTGGGTGTTGTCATACTGCTTCTGCAGCTGGCTCAGTCCGCAGACCAAAAATGATTTGGGAGTTGGGGGCAATTTACACATAACCCCACCAGGGCCAAACGCATCTTTTTTATACTATATGTAATATTTCCTGAAAAAGATAAATTATCCAAAGATTGTACGGTACAGGAGAGCTTTTTCAAAATTTTCAACCATCTTGCCATGTTTTTAGACAGGCTTATAGCCAAAAGCCGCTTTCATTAAGATTCCATGAAAGAATACATCCGACCGATTAAACGTCTGCTTGTCGCCAACCGGGGCGAAATTGCTATCCGCATCATGCGGGCTGCTACCGAACTCGGCATTACAACGGTTGCCGTTTACACGTATGAAGACCGTTATTCGCTACACCGCTACAAAGCCGATGAGGCTTATCAGATCGGCCGCGATGAAGATCCGCTTAAACCGTATCTGGATGTTGAAGGAATTATTTTGCTGGCCAAACGGCATAAAATCGATGCCATTCACCCCGGTTATGGATTCCTGTCGGAAAATGTAAAACTAGCCCGACGCTGTCGGGAGGAGGGGATCATATTCGTTGGTCCTTCGCCGGAGGCTATGGATGCCCTTGGCGATAAAGTTCGGGCGAAAAATCTGGCTACTACGGCTGGCGTTCCCTTGATCCCTGATTCGCGGGAAGAAAATATGTCGCCGGAGTTTGCGCTTACCGAGGCCGAACGCATTGGCTTTCCGGTAATGGTGAAAGCGGCTGCCGGTGGCGGTGGGCGCGGTATGCGCGTCGTTCGAAATGCTGAAGATTTCCCCAAAGCCTTCACCGAAGCGAAAAATGAAGCTCGTAACGCTTTTGGCGACGATACGATTTTCCTCGAAAAATTCATTGAAGACCCCAAGCATATCGAGGTACAGTTGCTGGGCGATCAGCACGGAAGCATCGTTCACCTGTATGAGCGCGATTGTTCGGTACAACGGCGGTTCCAGAAAGTGGTCGAGGTGGCCCCGTCGTTTGGACTACGGCAGGAAACGAAAAATAAGCTCTATGAATATGCGCTACAGCTAGGCCGGGCGGTTAATTATTCCAATGCCGGTACGGTCGAATTTCTGGTCGACAAAAATGAGAATATTTACTTCATTGAGGTTAACCCCCGTATTCAGGTTGAGCATACTATTACTGAGGAAGTAACCGGTATCGACATCGTCAGAACGCAGATTCTGATTGCGATGGGCTATCGGCTTTCCGACAATGGCATCTACATCAATCATCAGGACGAAATTCCGCTGAACGGATACGCTATTCAGTGTCGAATTACGACCGAAGATCCTGCCAACGGTTTTAAACCCGACTTTGGAACAATTACGGCCTATCGGAATGCGGCTGGTTTTGGTATCCGGCTCGATGAGGGTAGTAGCTATGCGGGTATGAAAATCTCGCCCTACTTCGACTCGATGATTGTAAAAGTCTCGGCACGGGGGCGGACGCTCAAAGGCGCCTGTCAGCGACTAATGCGGGCATTGGTCGAGTTCCGGATTCGGGGCGTTAAAACCAACATTGGCTTTCTCGAAAACGTAATCCGTAACCCGATTTTCCAGCGGGGCGAAGCACGGGTATCGTTTATAGAAACCCATCCTGAGCTGTTCAACTTCCGTAAGCCACAGGACCGCTCGTCGCGCGTGCTGAATTACCTGGCCGAAGTGATCGTGAATGGCAATCCGGAAGTTAAAAAGAAAGACGATAGTAAGGTTTTCCGGACACCGATTGTTCCAACGTTCGATACCTACAGCCCATACCCGAAAGGGAACCGTGATCGTCTTAAAGAGTTAGGCCGGGATAAATTCAGCGAATGGGTGCGGGATCAGAAAGGAATTCTGTATACCGATACCACCTTCCGTGATGGTCACCAGTCACTGCTGGCAACGCGGGTGCGGACGCAGGACTTACTAAAAGCCGCTGAAGGGTTTGCCAAAAAACATCCCGAACTGTTTTCGATGGAAGTATGGGGGGGCGCTACGTTCGATGTAGCGATGCGTTTCCTGTACGAAAGTCCCTGGAAACGGCTGGCGGCCCTTCGCGAAGCCATGCCGAACATGCTTCTGCAAATGCTGTTCCGGGGTTCCAATGCCGTCGGTTACTCGGCCTACCCGGATAATCTGATTGAAAAGTTTGTTGAAAAATCGTGGGAGACGGGCATCGATGTATTCCGCATTTTCGACTCGTTGAACTGGGTCGAAGCCATGAAAGTGAGTATCCGCGCCGTTCGCGAACGGACCGATGCGTTATGTGAAGCGGCCATTTGCTACACCGGTGATGTGCTGTCGCCGAATCAACACAAATACACGCTCCAGTATTACCTCGACATGGCCCGTCAGCTTGAAGATGAAGGGGCACATTTGCTGGCAATTAAAGACATGGCCGGTTTGCTAAAACCCTTATCGGCTGAGGTGCTGGTCCGTGAACTGAAAAAAGCTGTAAACATCCCGATTCACCTGCATACACACGATACGGCAGGTATTCAGGCCGCTACGTATCTGAAAGCCATTGATTCGGGAGTCGATATTGTTGACTGTGCATTGGGTGCTTTATCAGGACTGACTTCCCAGCCAAACTTCAACTCGGTGGTGGCTATGATGCAGGGCCACGAGCGTGAATGCCCCATGGACCTGTCGTCGCTGAACGACTATTCCAATTATTGGGAAGACGTTCGGGAGTATTACTATCCGTTCGAGTCGGGCATGAAAGCGAGCAGCGCCGAAGTGTACGAGAACGAAATTCCGGGTGGCCAGTATTCGAACCTGAAACCACAGGCTATTGCAACAGGTCTGGGCGATAAGTTCGAAACGCTGAAGAAAAACTATTCGGTAGCCAACCAGCTCTTCGGCGATATTGTGAAGGTAACTCCATCGTCGAAAGTAGTAGGTGATATGGCTATTTTCATGACAGCTAATAACCTGACAGCTAAGGATGTGATTGATCGGGGAGAATCGCTGTCGTTCCCGGAGTCGGTAAAAGAATTGATGAAAGGGATTCTCGGGCAACCTGTAGGTGGTTTCCCGGAAGCTATTCAACGGGTAGTCCTCAAAGGCGAAGCGCCCATCACCGACCGACCGAACAGCCACCTGAAACCAATCGACTTCGATGCCGATTTCAAAGCCTTTCAGGAGAAATACCCGCTTAATGATGGCTTCGTAGATTATCTGTCGTACCAGATGTATCCGAAGGTTTATGACGAATATTATAAGGCCAATGAGCAGTATGGTAACGTTAGCATCATTCCAACGCCTGCATTCTTTTACGGTCTAAAGGAAAATGAAGAAATCCTGATCAATATTGAAGAGGGTAAAAATATTCTGGTTCGACTCCTTTTCAAATCGGAACCCGACGAGTTTGGTATGCGGACGATCACCTTCGAACTGAACGGGCAAAGCCGTCAGGTGAAGGTACGGGACAAAGCCTCGAAGGTCGAAAAACAGCAACATGCTAAGGTTGCTAACGCAGGTGATGTAGGGGCTCCGTTACAGGGTCGCCTGACGCGGATTCTGGTTAAACCGGGCGATGTGGTGAAGAAAAACCAGCCCCTGTTTGTGATCGAAGCCATGAAGATGGAAAGTATCGTAGCGGCTTCGAAAGAAGGAACAATCGCAACGATCAAGCTCAAAGAAGGTACGGTTGTTGAACAGGACGACTGTATATTAGATATGGCTTAACGCCAAAAAAGGGGAATCGGAAGGTTCCCCTTTTTTAGTAGCAATGGATGCCCCGAAAAGGGAGTATGCCGCCTAGTTACAGTTCCTTTTCGCTGTCGAATCCGCACTAGGTTCAGGTGTAGCTATTCTGCTAGTCTGACTCGTTTTAACTATTATTTCCCCGAAAAAGCTGGTAGATGCTGTACCTTTGCAAAAAAGTTGGTCGGAGAGCCAGCCAATTACAGAAGGTTGTCCGTGTGATACAAGCGTTTACTATTTATATAACCAGCAAAACAGACAGCAATTAGGTTTCGCTAACTAAGTTAGTAATTCGTATTTGCCAACGATAAAATAGCATGGCTACACAGCAGCAAAACCCAAATCCTGAAGGAGCAATCGACGTCGAATTGAGTGAAGAAATTGCCGAAGGGGTATACGCCAATCTGGCAATGATCGCGCATTCGAATAGTGAGTTTATTCTTGATTTTATTCGGCTGATGCCGGGGGTACCCAAAGCAAAAGTTAAAGCTCGCATCATCCTGACCCCCGAACACGCCAAACGGTTACTGGATGCGCTGCGTGAAAACATTAGTCGGTACGAAGAAGCCTATGGCGGCATTAACCAGCCTAACGACTCGTTCCGGTTCCCTTCCGGTGGTTTTGGTGGACCTGTAGGTCAGGCCTAATAGTTTTGAGCTTATAGTATATAGCGGATTCACATAGAATTGATAGTGTGTTAGCTTGCTGTATAGCCCAAACTGTAAGTCGAAAACATTTGCCAATCAATAGTTTTTCCGTATCTTTGCACCTCAAAATTCGGGAAGACTGTTTTTCGTAACCAAAATCAATAATGCCTACTATACAACAATTAGTGCGTAAAGGGCGTGAAAAGCTGATCGACAAGTCGAAATCGCCAGCTTTAGATGCCTGCCCGCAACGTCGGGGAGTGTGCACACGTGTGTACACGACGACGCCGAAGAAGCCAAACTCGGCTCTTCGTAAAGTTGCCCGGGTTCGTTTAACAAACGGCCGGGAAGTGAACGCTTACATCCCAGGTGAAGGCCACAACCTACAGGAGCACTCAATCGTGCTGATCCGGGGTGGCCGGGTAAAAGACCTGCCAGGTGTTCGTTACCACATCGTTCGGGGTGCCCTCGATACAGCTGGTGTAAACGGTCGTCTGCAAAGCCGTTCGAAATACGGTGCCAAACGTCCGAAACCAGGTCAGGCTCCAGCGAAAGGTGGCAAAGGCGCTCCTCCAGCAAAAGGTAAGAAAAAGTAAGAATGAATAATGTAAAATGTATAATGAAAAATGGCCTGCAACAGCCATCATTGTACATTGTTCATTAGTCATTATACATTAAAAAATTGACTGCCCGTTGAAAAACACGGCAGAGTAAGACCAAAAATCTGAAGAACACATGAGAAAGGCGAAACCGCCCAAGCGTTACGTGTTACCTGATCCGAAATATAAGGAGGTCCTCGTAACCAAATTTGTTAACAATCTGATGTACGAAGGCAAGAAAAGCCTGGCGTACGGAATTTTCTACGATGCCCTCGATGTAGTGGCTAAGCGCACGAATGAAAACGGGCTCGATACGTGGAGAAAGGCATTGAATAACGTAATGCCATCAGTCGAAGTAAAAAGCCGTCGCGTCGGTGGAGCTACCTTCCAGGTGCCAACCGAAGTACGGGCAGACCGGAAGGTCGCGGTAGGCATGAAATGGCTTATCCGGTACGCTCGTTCGCGGGGTGAAAAAACCATGGTTGACCGGTTAGCAGCCGAAATCATCGCAGCCGCTAAAGGCGAAGGTGCTGCTGTTAAAAAGAAGGACGATACGCACCGTATGGCTGAAGCCAACAAGGCGTTCTCGCACTTCCGGTTCTAAACCAACTCAACAGACTCAGTTCCCGAAGGCTGTTGAATCTGACAAAAGCCGCCCACTATTGGGTGGCTTTTGTTATTTTTGGCCCCATGACAACCCTAGAAAACGAATCCATTCGCGTCTCCATTCGCTCGAAAGGGGCCGAACTGACGTCCATTTTGCATAAGCCAAGTGGCATTGAACACCTTTGGCAGGCCGATCCGATGGTTTGGAACTGGCATGCCCCCAATCTGTTTCCGGTAGTAGGCGGTTGCCTGAACAACCAGTTACTGGTTGACGGTAAAACATACCCAATTGAGCGCCACGGCTTTACCCGGCAGTCGGTCTTTACCACCATCGAGTCATCGACAACCCATGCGGTATTTCAGTTGCGATCAAGCAGTAGTACCCGTGTCCATTATCCGTATGCCTTTGAATTTCAGATAATCTATGAAATCGAAGGGCCTCGCTTAACGATTACCTACCGGGTTGTTAATGAAGATACTAAAACGGTTTTCTTTTCGGTGGGGGCACATCCGGCATTCAACGTTCCGTTTTATGTGAATGAGGAATACGAAGATTATTTTATTGAATTTGAGAAGGAGGAGCCACTGGAAACGCATATGCTTTCGGCGGCAGGGTACTTTACGGGAGAAACCAAACCCATCCCTACCGAAGGGAGCCGATTGCCGCTGACCAGACATTTATTCGATCAGGATGCGCTGGTTTTCAAAAATCTGGCTTCGCGCCGGGTGGCCATCCGCAGTGATCGGCATAATCATTCGGTGACCGTCAGTTTCCCCGATTTCCCGTATTTAGGACTATGGGCTAAACCGGGCGCATCATTTGTCTGTATCGAACCCTGGTTAGGCTGTGCTGATAGCGAAGGTGAGCTCAAGCCCATTCAACAAAAAGAAGCTATTCAGCAGGTTGCCGAAGGCGATGTGTTTGAAGCTGCCTTTGCGGTGGAAATTGCTTAATAGTTTACGGTTTTCTGCTTGTCGTCTTCAGTTCGCTGACGTATCAGTCGAGCTGAAGACGGCCAATGATTACTGCGTTTCTTCCAGCGGGGTGAAGTCTTTGAAGGTCCTCTTGATGGCTTTGTCGGAGGAGTCTTTCTTGCTTTGCCAGTTCGCATCTAACTCAAGTGCGACCAGGCCACTCAAACTCATCGAATTACGGAAGTCATCCAGCTTTTTGATGAATTCATTATTACGACGTGATGATTTGAGCGCAAACTCCCGTGCGAAAACGTCGCCCTTATTCTGTAATTCGCTTTTCTTGCCCAGCACATAATTGTAGCGATCGAGCAGATCTTTCATCGACTTTCCGATGACTTCAGTTGCTTCGAGGGTACCCATTGTGAGGACGGCCGTACCGCCAACTGCTGAAATAATCTTTTGTGAATTCGGGTCATTGGCCGTAATGGCAGGCGATACACCGGTTATGGCACCAAGTGATGCGTTGGCTACTGATCGATTGCGTTTGCCGCCTTTGGCTTTCCGGTAATCGCGCTTAAGTTGTTCTTCTTTTTCGCTCAGTTGCTCCACAAGGCCCCAGGCCTGTACTAATGCCTGTCGGTATTGGGCATAGTAATAGCGGTCTTTCTCAGCCTCGTTTACGGTATTCAGAATGGTAAATGTAATGCGTTTTTCCTCCCGGTTCTGGGCTTTATCCAGCACATAAAAGGTGATTTGAACGTTCAGCGAATCATAGGGGTCCTTAACGAATTCGTAGCCCGGCTGCCAGATAAATTCGTATTGGTTGTTGGTGTTCTTGACCAGCGCTGACTTGGGGATATTCTGGTTATCCGATAAAAAGCCAAAGGTCGAAACATCATCATCGCCATTTAAGTCTGATAAATAGAATTTTAGGTTGACGGTAGCGTTTTCGCGGAGTTTGTAATGTGATTCTTTCGGAATAATAGATATGTCAGGCGGCAGATCCATTTGCGTCACCTCTACTTTGAGCCGGCCTTTGGTTCGAACTTTGGAGGGCTGATCTTCTACCCAGAACTCAATATACTGCGGATTTTGCTTCAGCCGATTGAACTGGTTCAGCGATAGGGTCCAGGTCAATTCTCCCTGCGACGAGAGCTTACTGCCTTCGGGCATTTGATCCGTAATGGGAATGAACACGATCGGGTCGCCATCATCGTCATGCACCATTTGCGCGTCCATCTTATAGGTGTTCTGCGTTCGGTAGCTTACGTAAAACGGACGCAACTCGTCGATCACGGGTGGGCGGTTGACGTGCTGGACTTTGAAATCGACCGTCTGCGAAGCCGTCTGGCCATGACTGTTACGAACCTCAAAGGTTACGGGGTAGGTTTTGGTGGTCTGAATCCGGTCGGCAAGGCCGAAGCCAGGTGTCCACGTAAAATGGCCCAGCGAATCCAGGTGCATCCCTTCTACAGGATCACTGCCGAATGCAAACAGTAGGGTATCCGTCGTGGAGCCAGTAGCTTTGAGATCAAACCGGACAGGGGTTCCTTCCGAAACAATATTCCAGTTGTTCTGGGTTGGGAAAACGAGTTGTAGTGGCTTTGAATCTTGAGCATAGCTGCTACCGAAACATACGATTGCTAACAGCCATGATACTAAACCGACAGTTCGGGTCATAAGGACGTTCGAGGGTAGTCTGTCTTAAAAAACGCAAAAATACGACCAAGATTTCGTCTAACGGTTGATAATCGTCAGTTTTAAGATTTTTCTTATGTATTACTTGGTTTTACCCTGAAATAATTGACTTTTTTGAAGGCTTTTATCGCGTTCTTAGCAAAGCTTTTGGCCAGTATTTTGTCAATAGATTTTGTAGGTTTATTCGTAGGTCAAGTACAGCGCATAAAAAAAGCGCCTTACCGGGTTGGTAAAGCGCTTTTCTCGATGAAAGAAATTTAGTTTTTCTTAGGAGCGGTGCCACCTGCTGGTGTAGCAGGTTTGGGTGCTGGGGCTGTGCTACCACCCGTTGTAGCAGGTTTAGCAGCTGCAGCGGCTTTAGCTGGATCGATACCTAGTTTTTTCAGCACCAGCTCGGTGATATTGTTTTCTTCAGGAGCCACCAACAGAATGGGGATGGTGTTAGCGCCAGCGTCCAGGTTAAATACATACTGGAAGCCGCTTTCTTTGGCAACCGCATCAATGGCTTTCTGAATTTTCTGAACAACTGGGTTCACCAATTGCTGATACTTGCTCTGCAACGATTGCTGCGAGGTCTGGCCGAACTCCTGAATACGGGCCTGAAGGCTCTGTAATTCTGTTTCGCGGTCTTTCCGAATCACATCCGACATTTGGGCAGCTCCTTTTTCATAGGCGCTGTATTTGTCTTCCAACTCTTTCTGCATGCGCTTCAGTTCGTTTTCTGTTTGCGTACGCTGGATGGTCAGTTGGTTTTGAATATCTTTTGCTTCGGGAGTTTGCGACAGAACGTAATCAATGTTCGTATAGCCTAACTTCAGCGGACCCGCTGCGGAGGTCGTAGTGGGCGTTGTCGTTGGGGCTTGTGCCTGTGCGTTTAAACCGCCCATCAGTAGAGCAGCAGCAAACGCCATGACGAGATTTTTCTTCATTTCGAATTTTTAGTTGTTTTAGCTTACTTCGGTTTTACTATGGTTGTTTTGTTGGTTGGATTGGTTGGGGTAGCTATTGGTTTAGTATCCAGCCCCAGTTCTTCCATCACATAATCGGAGTAATCGTGTCGGGGATTCGTATAAAGCATAACAAAATCAGAGGCTTTATCGAACATGAAATCCAATTTTTTTTGCAGGCATATTTTTTCAACAGCCCGGTTTATCAACTCCATTGGAGCTTTCATCAACTCCTTCTTCTTTTCATACAGAAGTCCCTGATAACCAAAGACTTTGTTGTTGTATTCGCGAGCTTCACGCTCTTTGTCGCTAATGATGCGCTGGCGGTCTCGTTTCATATCTTCGGTCAGCAGAATTTCTTCCGCCTGATACGCCTTTTGCAATTTTTCAATATCGACGTATTTATCCTGAATATCCTTTGACCATTTATCAGCAAACTTATCGATTTCGCTGAGTGCTTTTTGATATTCAGGCATTTTACTGAAGATGTATTCCGAATCAATGTAGCCAAACTTCTGGGCCTGAGCGGGAATACTCAACGCAATAGCATACAAAAATACAAAAAACAGGACTTTTTTCATCAGGAGCCAGGTAATTTTTGCGGGAAGGTGTTGATTGTCAAATGGATTTATGAGCAATTGGCGAACAAACCGTTACAAAAACCGTACCGCTCGGGTAGCCAGACTCGTAAATCCATTTAACGTCAATTCTTCTAAAATCTTATCTGATTTGCTGCCCAATCGTAAAGTGGAACTGACCCGATGCCTTGTCTTTAACGCCCGGTATCTTATCGAAACCGTAGCCATAGTCAATACCAATCAGACCAAAAGCAGGCATGAAAATACGAGCACCAAAGCCCATCGACCGCTTCAGATCGAACGGATTATACTGCTTGTAACTGGCCCAGTTATTACCGGCTTCCAGGAAGGTCAGTACAAAGATGGTTGCCGACGGGTTCAGCGATACGGGGTAACGAAGTTCAGCAACGAACTTGTTATACACGACACCGCCCTGACTGCGTGAGGTCTGATCAACGGCCCGGTCATAATCGGCTGTGTATACACTACGATCATCATACCCACGAAGACCGATAATGTCCTGTGCCAGTGCAAACTGACCCTGGCCGGCCAGACCCGAGCCGCCTAAAACGAAGCGTTCGAATGGACCGATAGAGGTGCGTTTGTTATAGCTACCCAAGAAGCCCAGGTGAGCACGGGCATTCAGAACCAGTTTGCCAAATACCGTCTGGAACCAGCTTGCATCGAACATCCACTTATGGTACTCTACGAATTTGTATTTATCTCTTGGAGCTTCTGCCGCAGTTGTTGTGCGCCATGCCGAATACGGGGGAGTAAACGAACCGCTCAGTGTGAACGAAGAACCATTCCTTGGGAACTGCGGATTGTCGATGCTATTACGCGATAAGGTTGTGTTGAACGTAATGTTATTCGAAATACCATCCTTATAACCAATGTAGAACAGGTCAAGGTTATTCAGGTCATATCGTTGATAAGACAGGGAGTTGGTCAGTGAGAAGTAATCATCTGGAATCTTCAACTGACGTCCTAGCCCAATTGTAATGGCTGTGTTGGTATACGAACCCGTCGGGGTACGGCCCTGCAAACTCTGATAGATACTGTATGGGTTGAGTGGGTCGTAGAACGTCCGGTACACCGTATGGCTGGCACTCACTGAAAAAGCGTTTGGTTTGCGTCCACCTAACCAGGGTTCGGTAAATGACAACGAATATACCTGATACTGGCTACCATTGGCCTGGAAGCGCAACTGCACCCGCTGACCATCACCCGCAGGCAGGGGTTTCCAGGCACTAAAGTTCGGAATATTGCGGGCCGAGAAGTTGTTGAACGTCAGACCGAGGGTTCCGACGAAACCAACGTAACCACCCCAACCACCTGATAATTCGATCTGATCAGAGGGTTTTTCTTCAACCGAGTATTCAATATCGACGGTTCCGTCGCTCTGTGGGACAGGATTAATGCCAATTTTTTCGGGATCGAAATAGCCAAGTGTAGCCAATTCACGTTGTGTACGAATCAGGGCTGTTTTCGAGAATTTCTGACCGGGTAGTGTCCGAATGGTCCGCATGACTACATGGTCGCTGGTTTTCGTATTCCCATTCAGAATTACCTTGTTGATCGTCGCTTGTTTCCCTTCGAAAATTCGGATTTCAAGGTCAATAGAATCGCCTTCAATAGCTCGTTCGATGGGCTGGGCATTGTAATACAGATAACCCAAATCCATGTACTGCGAACTCAAGTCCTGCCCTGGATTTCCGTTCAGGCGCTTCTCCAGATCTTCAGGGTTGTAAACATCGCCTTTGGTGATACCGAGTACCTGGCGGAGCTGATCGGCTGTGTATAGGTAGTTGCCCGAAAAATCGATTTTCCGATAATAATACTGGTGGCCTTCGTTCAGCTTCATGTTGATGCTGATGGTGCGCCCCCCGTTGTTGATTACGGTATCGTGTTCGATGGCGGCATCGCGGTAGCCAAGCTTGTTATAGTATTCCAGCAGCTTTTGCTTATCCTCTTCGTACTTTTTGGGGATAAATTTCGAAGGAGAGAAGAGTCGGCCGAAGCGCATTTCTTTGGTACTCTTCATCTTCATCCGTACAGCATCTTCGTCAACCTCGTCCAGTCCTTCGAAATTGATTTTGGCAATTTTGATTTTTTGACCCTTGTCGACCGATACCCGCATGGTCGCATTGTTGCGCGTGCTATCAGGAATTGTCGTGATTTTAACTTTTGTATTCAGATACCCCTTATCGACGAAGTACTTACGGACGGCCAATTGGGTATTCTTGGTAATAGTATTTGTTACAATTTTACCCAGGTTAAGCTTGATTTTATCTTTCAGGTTGTCCTGTTCCCCTTTTTTGACGCCGATGAAGTTGACCCGGTAAAGACGGGGGCGTTCCTGAACGCGGAACATAAGGGAGATTTTTTCTCCATTGACATTGGTTGCGAACAGCTCCACATTGTCGAGCAGCCCTGATTCCATTAGCTTACGTACTGATGAGCCAACTGCTTCGCCTGGAATTCGGATTTTGTCGCCCATTTTCAGGCCCGCCAACGATACCAGGGAGTTGGGATCAAGGTAGCGGGTGCCCGTTACGGTCAAACCAACAATTTCGTATTCTTTGGGGTTAGCATAATTGAGTAGTTCATTACTTTCTGCGGGTGCAGACGGAGTGTCGCGACCTACACCTACGCGTACCTGAGCCTGTAGCTGAGCGGGTAGCAGGCTCATGAGCAGACAAACGGCTCCAAATATGACTTTTATACGGTGTTCCAAGTTGGTATTCACGTTAAGTGAATGAATAATATGAAATGAATAATGAGAACGCATCAGCAGATGGTATTCACTTTACATTATCTATTATTCATTCATTATGTTGATTAGATTCCATTTAACCCTACAGGGTTGGATTTCAGACGGTTTATTTTACCAATTGCTCACTGATTTTACCAAACCGGCGCTCGCGTTGCTGATAATTCACAATCGCTTCGTGCAGGTGGATTTTCCGAAAGTCGGGCCAGAGTACATCGGGCATATATAACTCCGCATACGCCAGTTGCCAAAGCATAAAATTGCTGATACGCATCTCGCCACTGGTTCGGATCATCAGTTCTGGGTCGGGGATATCGCCCGTAGTCAGATGGTGGCTAAATGCCGTTTCGTCAATCTGCTCAGGGGTCAATTTGCCATCCCGGACATCTTCAGCCAGTCTTTTAGCGGCTTCCACTATATCCCAACGGCCGCTGTAGCTCAAGGCCAGAATGAGCGTTAAACCCGTATTCTGACTGGTTTCGCGGATCGCTTCGGACAGTTCCCGTCGGCAGTCCGTTGGCAGACTATCGATGTTGCCGATGGTTGCCAGCCGAACATTATTGTTCATCAGTGTTTTTATCTCATCCCGAATGGTATGGACCAGGAGCGTCATGAGTGCGTCTACTTCGAACTTTGGGCGATTCCAGTTTTCGGTGGAAAACGCATAGAGGGTAAGGTACTTTACGCCCAGTTCGGCGCATCCTTCCGTAACTTCACGCACAGCCTTGATGGCACTGCGATGACCAAATACCCGGGCGGCTCCCTGTCGTTTTGCCCAGCGTCCATTTCCATCCATGATAACGGCTATGTGCTGGGGCAGATTGCTCGGGTTAATATGTTCCTTCATCCCAAGTGGGGCGTTTTAACAAGAATTAAGATATATGCCTTTAGATCGCCAATGTTCGACTGCCTAGTCTGCAAAGTTACTAAATTCTATCAGATCAAAAGAATAGAGATGAAGCATGCAGTGGGTCTTAACTTATTTTAATACGTCGAATCAGAAAACCTTTTGAGTATTTCTAGTCTGATGGGCTCTATTCACCTAATAATTCGTTTATATTCTGATTAATTTACATACCTTTAGGAAAAAATAGTTGTTTATCGACTACTTCTCCTTCCGCTCCCTTTGAGTTGACGGTCTAGCACGTCCTTTAGCCATCAACTCATGCCGTTTTTTATCCCGTTTGCGGCTAGCGAAGCCCAAACCCAGCCTATCCTAAAACGAATAAGCGATCATTTATGGGGCTACAGCTATCAATTGAACCAGGGATTTTTCTGCCGGGTCAGTTATGACTTTGAATCCACTATTACTATTCAGGACTATAAATTCTCTATATGAGCACATCCAAAGAAACATTTAACAAACGAGAGAAAGAAAAAGCCAGACAAAAGAAGAAACTGCAAAAGCAAGAAAAACGGGAAGACAGAAAATCTAACCTCACTAAAGGCAAGAGCTTAGATCAGATGTTAGCGTATGTGGATGAAAATGGTAATTTGTCGTCATCGCCCCCTATCTATAGGCCTTCTGAATCAAAGCAGGATGCTGCCGCCGATGGTCAATCGAATCAGGTAAAAACGGAACGTGTTCGAGAGGGTGTTCTGACTCGGTTTGATCCGGTAAAAGGGTACGGATTTATTCGGGATAAGCAAAGCCGACAAAGTGTTTTTGTTCATCAGAATGAATTAATCGAGCCAATCAGCGAAAATGATCGCGTCATTTTCGAAATAAAGACTACACCTAAAGGGGCGAGTGCCATTCAGGTAAAAAAACAGCTATGAGCCAGGATAATTGGTGAATAGCTCTTTGCGAATTCAATAGGTTAACGAGTTCCTGACATATTATGAGAGAACACTCGAAATTAACGGCTAAAGAGCGGCATGAAGTAGCACGCCAACAGGCCGAAGCGGCCAAAAAGCCCTATTTGGTGAAAGGTATGCCCAAAACGGTGCTGTATTTGAGCGATGAACAGGCAACGAAACGATTCGACCTGATTCCTCAATTTGGTCGATAGGTCCAGTCGAGGGAAGATGTCAACGAAGGGATACCCGTTACTCTTGGGGTATTGTGGATTGAGAAATCTACTCTTATCGTTTTATATACCCGAATCCACTATAAGAAAAAAGCACACCTTGCGGGTGTGCTTTTTTTATGACTTACTACGTATATCGCACAATTAAGCTCGCTCGACATCAACAGCGTTTAAGCCTTTCCGTCCTTGCTCGACGCTGAACTTTACTTTGTCGTTTTCACGGATAAGATCAATGACACCCGAAGCGTGTACAAAAATATCAGCGCTACCATCATCAGGTTTAATGAAGCCAAACCCTTTGGTCTCATTGAAGAATTTTACAGTTCCTGTTTGCATTTTGTTATAATTTGACACGAAGTACGCAACTATTAATGGGAATTCCAAGCGATCGGCCTCAGTGCAACCGGATTATTTTGTTGATTTTCAGATATTACCCAGCGGATTCTATACCTATATGTGCTTATAAAGCTCAATTAGGTTGTGCTAATGGTAGGTAGGTGACCGCAAGCGACATACTTAACCATAGAAACCTGAAAGTAGGCGCCATCTTGTATTCACTGATTTACACGTTCATTCTTTCGTTGTTTGTTGGGTATCTTTGTGCCCATAGAAAACATAAAGTAGGGCGGTACGTTGTTTGGGTACGAACCTATTTTTTCCATTCATTGTAATGAACACTTCGTTTTCGATGTCGCTACGTCGTCTTTCAGTGTTTGTCATCCTGCTGGCCACATTGGGCTGTCAGAAACGTGACGATGCTGTTGCAGAGCCGCAAACCATAACCGACCGACTGCTGGAAGACAGCCAGTTCGGATTATTACGGGCGGCCGTTGCTTATGCCGGGGTTAGTGATGCCCTCAAAGACGGGAATATGACATTGTTTGCACCGACCGATGCCGCTTTTCAGGCGTCGGGTATTACAGCCGAATCGATTCGGGCTATGACACCGGCTCAGGTGCGGGCACTTGTCTTATATCATGTATTATATGGTCAGGTTGCTATCAGTGCTATTCCTTCAGGCGCTAATTCGGTAGAAATGGCCAGTAAAGGGATTGCGTTCGTGAACAAATCGACCGATGGGGCGGTATCGATCAACAACGCTAAACTGACTCAGACCACGATCACGGTGGCCAATGGATATATACACACCATTGATCGGGTGCTGGTTCCGGCTACAGGGAGTATGCTGGCCGCTATCCAGAATAATCCGAATCTGACCTACCTGGCAGCAGCCCTTAAGCGCGTTAGTACGAGTAGCCCGGCACTGGTCGATATGCTGACGAGCACAACGGCTGCCAATGGAGTGACCGTATTTGCACCAACCGATGCCGCTTTTATGATGGACAAGGTGTACAATACGAAAACGGCGATTGAATCGGCCAATGTACAGACCCTGACCAATACGTTATTGTATCATGTTATACCGGGGGCGGTGTTTTCCAATCAGCTTCAGTCGGGAACTTATAATACCCTGCTAAGCGGCAGTAAACTGATCGTGACGGTAGGGGCAGGGCAGATTACGGTGAAAGGTGCCAAGAATGCCACCCTGTCGAGTGTAAAGCAGGCTGATGTACTCACTAATAACGGTGTCATTCATTTGATCGATCAGGTATTGTTGCCATAGTCGGCTTTCTGTAAACAGTTACCCGAAAACTTTTTATCATATTCCCAACGTTTTGCCACGTTTTGGGGTCAGTTAGCGTAGTTCCTATATTGTATCGTGTTGATGCCTAACGTTCAGTTACTCATTTTGAGCCTATTAGCAATCGTAGGGTTGGCTTCCTGCTCAGACAGTTCCGTAGATCCTGCAGATACGTCGAATCTGGAAGTTATCCAAAGCTATATCGATACCCAACCGCTGTCATTCTCGGCAACGGGGAGTGGACTGTATTTCGTGACTACTAAAGCGAGTTCATCTACGGTGGTTCCGGCTTTGGGCGAAGAGCTTGAGTTAAACTATACTTTATCGGTCCTGACGCGTAGTACCAGTAATACCAATGTTATTGTAGCCCAGGCTGTCGATACTGCCTATAATACAACATCGACCTTTTTTCCTTTTTTCAATGGTTCGCTAAAGACGGGTTTGCAGGAGGGTATTCTGAAAATGCACGAAGGAGAAAGTGCTGCCATGTTGATGCCTGCCAGCCTGGCGTTCAAGAGTGTAGGGTCGACGGATGGGAAAGTGGCCGCAAATTCGCCTGTTCGGTATGATGTAACAATCGTTCGGGCGCGGACGGAAGATCAGCAGATTACGGAATACATTGCTGCCAATAAATTGACAGTGACCACCACGACGACAAACGGGGTGCGCGTGATTCGAACGACTACCAATCCTACGGGCGACGCAGTGAGTGGTAAAACTGTAATAACCACAACGGCTACAGTGAAGCAGCTTCGGGCAAAAACGGCGTTTGACTTCGATACAACAGGGGCCAATGTAAAGAATTTGAGTGGGTATACCGAAGGGCTGAGTCAGTTGCGGGTGGGCGAATCGGCCATCCTTATTTTCCCATCGGCGTTGGGCTATGCAGCTACTGGTAATAAAGCAACCGTACCTACTGATGGAACGTATCTATATCGGGTAGCTCCCTATACGCCGTTAGTATATACGGTTACGGTGGTTTCGGCCAAATAAACTAAGATCAAAAACGATTATCAATTCAATTTTTCATGCGTACATTACCTTTCTTCTTTTTCGGCCTTCTGGTTAGCTTCGGGCTGGCTTCCTGCTCGAATAGTGTTGTTGATCCGAGCCAGGACCCTAATACGATTTACCAGGCCAACATGGCTGATATTAATACGTATACATCCCTTAAAGGGCTAACCGGCACTACCAGCAATACGGGCCTTTTCTTTGCTCCGCTGAAAGTAAATGCAACGGGGCTCACAGCAACCTACGGTACTGAGCTAGAATTTAATTATCGTCTTTACGCGTTGTATGGACCTAGTAATTCGAGCGGGGCCGTTACGGTTACGGATCGCCTGCTGGATTCAACCTATATCAGCACACCTATGTATCGGTATTTATACCAGGGGGTACTGCTGCCGGGTCTGGAAGAGGGACTGCTAAAAATGCATGAAGGCGATCAGGCTGTGATGATTATGCCGTCGGTTCTGGCGTTTGGGAATGGGTCAACATCCGATCTCCCGGCCAACTCGCCTGTTCGGTTTGATGTACGACTCAATCGTGTGCGTACTGAAGACCAGCAGATGGATGAGTACCTGACCACCCAGAAGCTGACACCCACCGAGGTGACATCAACAGGCTTACGTTTTATCAAAACACAGTCGAATCCTACCGGCCAGACGCCCGGTCCTACACAAACGCTGGTTATAAAGTACCGAGGCCAATTGCTTCGAGCTACGTCGAACCTGAAACTGGGGACCGCCTTTGACAGTACTGGTACGGGAACCCTGGCGTCGACCGCTTCCCAATTTATACCTGGTTTTTCGGAGGGGTTATCAAAACTGAAGGTAGGCGAAAAAGCAACGATTGTATTTGCCTCGAAGTTGGGGTATGCCAGTAAGGGCGTAACAAATTCGACTACGGCAAGTTATATAATTCCGCCTTATGCTCCATTGCGGTTTGATATAGAGCTGGTTTCTGTGCAATAAGCAATGTAGCATGCATGCTATTTCTTAAAGCGACCTGCGGATTCCGTAAGTCGCTTTTTTTTTGAGAATGATTTCAATAGGGCGGCATTCTTGTTGCGTTCCTGGGTGGGGCTTGCGGAAAGTACTATCGACCTGAATTTTTCGATATGGTAAAAACGGCATTTTTTTACGCTCTGTTGCTGCTTGGCTTTGCCACCGTGAGCGCTGCGCAGCCTGATACGCTGGTGAAGGCTCAAGAATGCAGACCACGTAGTGGCTTACCTTATTTCTTTCAAAAAGTCAGAGCCGGGCAGCACGTCAAAATAGCGTATTTGGGGGGGAGTATTACCGAAGCAGGAGGAGGCTGGCGGGAACAATCGCTGAAGTGGTTTCAACAGCAATATCCGAAATCCAGTATTGAGCAGATTGTCGCTGCCGTTGGCGGTACAGGGTCTGACCTGGGCGTTTTTCGGCTGAAGGACCAGGTTCTGGCCTATAAACCTGACCTGGTTTTTGTGGAGTTTGCTGTAAATGATAATGGAAAAAAGCCTACGCCAATTGCTTTAGCGATGGAAGGTATCGTTCGGCAAATCTGGCAGGCCAATCTGCAAACCGATATTTGTTTTGTGTACACGCTGTCGGCTCCTATGGCCCCTACATTGGCAAAAGGCTATTTCCCGCTGTCGGCTTCGGTGATGGAAACGATTGCCGATCACTATGCGATTCCGTCCATTCATATGGGGCTGGAAGTGGTGCAGTTGGCCGAAAAGGGCGAACTGGTTTTCAGTGGGAAGCCCGACGAGTATCCTGGCAAACTGGTTTTTTCGGCTGATAACGTGCATCCGTATCCGCAAACGGGCCATCGACTCTATACCGAAGCGTTGATTCGGGCCTTTAGGGTATTAGATAAAACCGCTACAAAACCGCGAGGGCAACTTAAAGGGCCTCTCTATCCAAACAACTGGGAGAATGCTCAGATGGTCAGTGGCGAGCGGGCTACTCGGTCGGCGGGTTGGCAGGTAATTACGCCAGCTACTGATTCGGTAGCCAGGAAGCTCTCAAACCGCTTTACGTCTTTATTAAAAGCGACCAATTCCGGCGAGCAACTAAAGGTCCGTTTTCGAGGTACTCGTTTAGGCTTATACGACGTCATGGGACCAGGTTGCGGGCAATATCGGGTGGTGGTCGATGGACAGGAACCCATGGTATTCCCTCGGTTCGATGAGTACTGTACGTATTATCGCGCTAACTATATTTTACTACCACCGCTTCCCGATGGGGTTCATACGGTCGAAATAACCCTCGATTCGCAAAAGCTGGATAAGGCCACGATCCTTAAACGACGAAATCAGGTAATCGCCGATCCCGCTCAGTATGCACCCCAAAATGGTTACGTCGGACAACTGCTTGTTATCGGGGAAGTGTTATAAAATGAGAACCGTTATTTTGGGGCCATGCGGATGGCTCCATCCAGCCGGATCACTTCACCGTTGAGCATCGGGTTTTCGATAATGCTTTTGGCCAGCATAGCATACTCTCCTGGCCTACCTAATCGTGACGGGAACGGGACTTGATGACCCAGCGATAGACGCGCTTCTTCGGGGAGGCTGGCGAGTAGCGGTGTTTCGAATAAACCGGGCGCAATAGTCATGACCCGAATCCCGGAACGGGCCAGATCGCGGGCAATGGGTAAGGTCATTCC
>Ga0209933_1000576_pt1 | contig 60854 bp, 50 predicted proteins | sample ThiBiot_300_biof_FD_183944 | JGI IMG/M metagenome (GOLD analysis project Ga0209933, IMG submission 183944) | Wastewater bioreactor microbial communities from Cape Town, South Africa - Thiocy_cont_300_biof (SPAdes) | ecosystem: Engineered > Bioremediation > Thiocyanate > Unclassified | place...
GTGGTGAGAAGTAGTTTTGTGTGCTTCTCGATGTTTGGGAGTGCAAAGGTACGAGACTTTTTGCGGTTTGTCAAGTAAAATCTGAAAATATTTTTTTGACTTGATTTTCAGGGGCTTATACTTAACTCACTGATTGTTAGGCGGTTGCTTTCTCAATCAGCCCCGTTTCTTTCGATTTGGGACTGCAAAGGTAGGGGCTTTTTTCACCCTTGTCAAGACCTTCTTCTAAAATAATTGGGGTGCTCACCAAACAATATTTGGTAAGCACCCCAATATCAATCAGTTAGTAGAAATAAAATTTTTAAACTTTTTTCAAAAGGTGATTTTTCTTACCCTTCGATACCAGAATATAGCGCTCTTGCAGCCAGTCTAACTCTACAGGAGCGGCCGGATCAGATACTTTAATTTTGTTTAAACTAACCGCATTTTGTGAAATTGCTCGACGAGCTTCGCCTTTTGATGCATACACTTCGCCCCGACTGGCTACTGACAGTAGATCGGTGATATCCTTACAACTGGCGAGCTCATCGGCTGTTATTTCCGTTTGAGGCACTCCTTCGAAAATAACATCGAACTCGTCTGACGCAATGGAGCGTAAAGTATCCAGTGTTGCTTTACCAAATAAGACCTCCGATGCTTTTACGGCTAGATCATACCCAGCCTGCGAATGAACCCGAATGGTTACATCTTTTGCAATGGCTTTCTGCAAAATGCGTAAATGGGGTGCTTCGGCATGCTGTCGCTCTAATTCCTCGATCTCTTCCTTAGGTAGCAATGTAAATACCCGGATTAACCTTGGGCAATCGTCATCAGAGGCATTGAGCCAGAATTGGTAAAACTGATACGGGGATGTCATGGCAGGATCAAGCCATACGTTGCCCCCAGCCGACTTACCAAATTTGGTTCCGTCTGCTTTTGTAATCAACGGTGTTGTGAGGGCATAGGCCAGATGTTCTACGGAAGGATCTGCCGATCCGCTTTCTTTGCGTCGGATTAATTCGGTACCAGTAGTTATATTGCCCCATTGGTCCGACCCGCCCATCTGGAGTCGGACACCTTTGTTTTTATAAAGCCAATAGAAATCGTATCCCTGCAACAGCTGATAAGAGAATTCCATAAACGACAATCCGGTTTCAAGCCGTTTTTTTACAGAATCCTTGGCCACCATGTAGTTTACAGTAATATGCTGCCCTGCTTCCCGTAGAAAGTCCAGAAACGACAATCCCTTAAACCAATCATAGTTATTGACCATTTCAGCAGCATTTTCGCCCGAATCAAAATTCAGAAAGCGGGCTAGTTGAGCCCGTATTCCTTCCTGATTTCGACGCAATGTCTCTTCTGACAGATAATCTCGTTCCGTCGAACGGCCTGATGGATCACCAATCATTCCGGTTGCTCCGCCCACCAGGGCAAATGGTTTATGCCCTGCCCGTTGTAAGTGCACCAGTAGCATGATCGTAGCCAGGTTACCAATGTGCAGCGAGGCTGCCGTAGGGTCGAAACCGATATAACCGGAAGTCATTCCCTTTTGTAATTGTTCTTCGGTGCCGGGGGTCATGTCGTTCAACATACCACGCCAGCGAAGTTCTTCGATAAAATTCATAATTGTCAAAGAGTGAAAGAGTGAAAGAGCGAAAGAGTGGCTAACGCGAGAACAAAACCATTCGCTCTTTCACTCTTACGCTCTTTCACTCTTTAAGAATCGCAAAGATACTTTTTTATGGTAAAAGCAGCGATGAATCGCCGTAACTCAGGAAACGATAGTCATTTTGCAGGGCTTCGTTGTAAACCCGCTTCCAGTCATCACCGATCAGGGCAGCAATAAGCAGAATGAGCGTTGAACCCGGTTGATGAAAGTTCGTAATAATGCCTTTGCAAAGTTTTAGCTCATAACCGGGTGTAATATAGATTCCCGTATGAGCAACCAGTGTCTCCTGTTGAGTCTCGATCATATGCTGCAACACAGTCATCAATGATGCTTTTACAGTAGGCTGATCAGTGGTCGGTAGTTGATAGGCATACTTTTGGTCCAGTCGGAACGGCTCATTCTCTCCATTGATTAACTTGGCTCCCATCCAGTATAAACTTTCCAGCGCACGCATTGACGTGGTCCCTACTGGAATAATTTTCCCTGCATGCTGAAGCAGGTTTTGCAGATTTTGCTGTGTGTAGACTACCTGCTCGGTATGCATATGATGTTGCCGGACATCGTCTGTTTTGATCGGCTGAAAGGTACCAGCTCCGACATGTAACGTCAGATAATCATGACCGATTCCCTGCTTACTCAGATTGTCAAATACCGTAGGTGTAAAATGCAGTCCGGCTGTTGGGGCTGCTACCGCTCCTTCCTGTTTCGAGTAAACTGTCTGATAGGTTTCCCGATCAGCCTCAGTTGGGTCCCGTTTCAGGTAGGGTGGCAACGGAATTTCGCCCGCGTAGTGAATGATTTGGGCGAAGGTTAATTCAGCGGGTTGCCAACTAAGCTTAACCAACGACTGGTCGTAGTCGTACCAGGAAACTGAAATGTCAATACCATTATGCTCTGCGTTTCCAGCTAACTGTACTAGCAACGTTTCGTCCCGTTTCCAACGTTTCCGATTGCCAATCATTCCCTGCCAGATTGCCGACTCTGTCGCTTCCATCGACAGACTGATGGGCAAATCGTTTGGAAATGGATTCAACAAAAACAGTTCGATTACTGAGCCGGTAGGCTTTGTGAAATACAACCGGGCCGGAATGACTTTGGTATTGTTGAAGACCAGAAAACTCTCCTTTGGCAATAAAGCTGGTAAACTAGAAAACTGTTCATGGTCTATCTCCCCTCTTCGATAAACAAGAAGTTTCGACGCATCGCGTTGCGCTAGCGGAAAACGGGCAATTCGTTCATCAGGCAGATCGTACTGGAACTGACTTAGCAGCAATTCATTCGACTCAGTCATCATCACCGGGTTTCATGAACAAACGAATAGGTAGTCCAGCCAATACAGCGATCAGAATAACGGTGCTTATTGGCAATAACCAGGCATAATCAAACGGTTGCAGGCTCCGATCGGCGCGGTTCACCAATGATAACACGAACAAACCCATTGCCAGAATCGTATTAATAGCAGCAATGAGCGCATAAAACCAGTTGGTAAAAATCTCGTTGAGCAACGAACGATGGCTTGTCCATACGCCTGTAGGAACAGGAATCTGAGCGGTTGGTACGCGTAAAAACAATTTCGAAATAGCTCTTAAAACCGTATTGGCAATAAGAAAGATAGCAACCGAAAGGTAGAAGATCGTTTCCCGATTAATGGTTTGAATGGGCTGTTTGAGATCATCGAATCGAACAGCGACCTCTTCGGGATACGAGATATAACTGGCAAATAATGAACCAACAAATCCGATTATGGACAGAATGCGCCATGTTCGGACAAAAAAAGTACCTGCTTTCATGTAAAAGAGTGAAAGAGCGATAGAGTGAAAGGACAACCAACCCAACCTCTTTTATCGACTCGTTAAAATCAGGGGGCAAAGTTACGGCTGGAACGGTTGAAATCCGTTAGTTTCGCTCACTCGATTCGTAGAACTATCGTACTTATGGCTGTATTACTGAACATACGTATCTCCCACAAACGCCCGATTGCTCACTCAACGCTCCTTATGACACGTTTTCACGCATTCATACCCTACCCACTATGAAAATTTATACAAAGACGGGAGACAAAGGTCAGACCGGGCTCATTGGAGGCCGCCGGGTCAGCAAGGCTGATTTACGGATTGATGCCTATGGTACCATTGATGAATTAAACGCCTGGATTGGTCTGGTACGAGATCAACCCGTCAATGAAAGCCGTTCAACGCTATTAAAGGAAATCCAGGACCGGCTGTTTACAATGGGCGCTGAACTGGCTACAGACCCAGAGAAAGCCCCCAGACGAACTATACCTAGTATTACTGCCGACGATATAGAGATGCTTGAACAGGCGATGGATACTATGGATACTGAACTACCCGAGCTCCGGGCGTTTATCCTGCCAGGAGGTCATCAGGCCGTTTCGTTCTGCCACCTGGCCCGAACCGTTTGCCGACGAGCCGAACGCCTGGTCATTACACTTCATGAACAATCGCCGGTCGATGAACGTGTGCTCCAATATATCAATCGATTATCCGATTATTTATTTGTTCTTGGCCGGAAAATGGCACAGGAATTGAGTTCTGACGAGGTAGTCTGGAAGCCCAGAATTTAATTTTTCCGACCGATGAAAAAAAAGTTGTCTTGACAACTAAATTTAGTCGATCTAATTTTTTAGCTTTGCCGCAGCCTGATCTTCAGCAGGCTAACTCATTAACCACAAGCTGTTATGACGACGGACGTATTGCAAATTGAATTGCGGAAAGCGGAACGCTCCCGCCTTCAGGAGGTAGATTTCAACCATCTGCCTTTCGGAAAACATTTCTCGGACCACATGTTCGTGGCCGATTTTGTCGATGGTGAATGGAAAAATCAGATGATTGTGCCATTCGACAATTTCACGCTAAGCCCTGCTCTGTCGTCACTACACTATGGTCAGTCGATTTTTGAAGGTCTGAAAGCATTTAAAAATGAAGCTGGCGAGGTTTTGATGTTCCGGCCCCATGCCAACTTTGAGCGGATGAACGAATCGGCTCGTCGGATGTGCATGGCCACCCTGACCGAAGACGTATTCATGGGTGGTCTGGAAGCGCTATTGCGGGTAGATGCTGGTTGGGTACCTGATACCCCTGACAGTTCGCTGTATATTCGGCCGTTTATGTTTGCGACCGACACCTATCTGGGTGTGGCTCCCTCTAAGACCTATCGCTTCTGTATTTTCACAGGTCCGGTGGGCGCTTACTATACCAACCCTCCTAAACTGAAAGTAGAAACGGAGTACATTCGGTCAGCACCGGGTGGAGTTGGCTATGCCAAATGCGCTGGTAACTACGCCGGTTCGATGTACCCGACGATGCTGGCTCAACAGCAAGGTTACGATCAGTTGATCTGGACCGATGCCCGTGAACATAAATACATTGAGGAATCGGGCACCATGAACATCATGTTTGTGATTGATGGAAAGCTCGTTACGCCGGCAACCTCTGATTCGATTCTTAAAGGCGTCACGCGCGACACCATCATCCAGATTGCCCGCAGTTGGGATGTTCCTGTTGAAGAACGTCGGGTATCAATTGAGGAAATAATCAGTGGTATTGAAACGGGTCGATTGACAGAAGCTTTCGGAGCGGGTACAGCCGTGGTTGTGTCGCCCTATTCGCTCATCGGCTATAATGGTAAAGATTATATGCTGCCGGAATTTGCGCCCGAAGATTCGTTTGCCGTTCGGGTAAAAAATTACCTGACCGACTTACGGACGGGTAAGATTGCCGATCAATTTGGCTGGGTATATAAAGTGTAAACCACAGAATAGCCTAAACGCAACAACCCCGACCAAACGGTCGGGGTTGTTGCGTTTATAGCAATTTTTAATTGTAGCTATTCAGCAATCAATTCGCAAAAATCTAAATTAACTAAGATTTAATTGACTTTTACCAATTATAGCTGTTATTACGTCACGGTAATGTTACCATCTGTTCATCTACATCTTTTCCCTATTATAATGAAAGCCCTTGCCTTATTTCTATCGCTCCTGATCTGTTCGTTGCTGTTCAACTCCTGCAAAAAGGACGATGCACAACCACAATCGATTGCCAATGCCGTGGTAAATGGTGATTTTGAAGCTTCTCCTTATCAAGACTGGCTATCCAATGTAAACAGGGTCTCCAAAACCAAACCAAATAGTTATACCGTTGAGTACTCTACCGAAGCTGCCTCCTCACCTAGCCATTCCATTAAAGTAAGCTGCAATGCAGCTTACAATGATTCTACCTACCACTTGTTACAACAGCTTTTTTACACACCCAGCTCGTCAGCACCAAATGGGGCTAAGATACTGAACATACCCACGGGCGCGAAACTTACGATGAAAGCGAAAATCAAGACGGTTAATGTCCAGGGAAATGGTATTGTTATAGCCGTCGGTGGCAATTACGGCCTCAATAAGAATTATGCGTCGGCCTTTTATACATCAACTGAGGGCAAAGTCCCGATTACAGGTACGAGCGATTTCAAGGAATATTCGATCACCTTCGACTCGTTTCCTGCGGATACTTACAGTATGTATGTGTTGATCTTCTTTTCGCCAACCACTACGGGGACAGCTTACTATGACGATGTATCGTTATCAGTCAACTAAGCCAGAAGAGTACATAGACGATCGTATCACCACATCAGCAATTGGTTATGCCTTCATTGGGATATCGAGTTTTATTCGTTCTCGGGTTTAGCCTCTTTTTAGCAGGCTGCAAACAACCCGATGTGGACCCGTTTGAGGGGTTAACCACCGACCAAATCGCTATTGTCCAAGCCTTAAACAAAAGCATTGCACCGATCCAGGATGCCGACCCCAACCGTGATTTTACTGACCTGACCCCTCTTGATACCATTCTGACTAAAGCCCAGGTAGTGGGTATGGGCGAGGGCACGCACGGTACCCGTGAGTTTTTCCAGATGAAAGACCGTCTGTTTCGATATATGGTTCAAAAACACGGGATTAAGGCCATTGGCTTTGAAGCTAATTTTGGCCGTTCGGTGATTGTAAACCGGTTTATTCACGGCCAAACAACAAACCTGGCCTCAGCTTCGGTAGCCGCTAAAAGTATGTATTTCTGGACCTGGTCGACGGAGGAAGTACGCGACTTACTACAATGGATGAAAGACTACAATGTTGGAAAACCGGGAGATCAACAACTGTCTTTTTACGGTTTCGACTGTCAGTATGCGGATGATGAGTGGCCATTAATCTATGAGTTTCTGGCTAAAGTAGAGCCGACTTCCCTGCCAGGAAGCGATTCATTGGCTAGTTTGTACAATAGGTTTGTAGCGAATGAAACAAAATGGGCTGCAGCAGGTGGCCGGGAGAACTACGAAATTGCCAGACAGGCCGTTCGTGTGCTGATCCAACAGGCGGATATAACGAATGGAGATGTCTGCAATACCTATATAAAACGGGATATGTATATGGCGGAGAATGTGCAATGGATGCTTACCCGAATGCATGTGAGTAAGGCAAGCCTATGGGCGCATAATTATCACATTTCTAATATACCCTATGCTAACTGTAGCCAACCATCAATGGGCGGCTATTTAAAACAACTATTGAAAGACAAGTATCTGACGATCTGCACTTTCCTTACGAATGGTTCGTTTACGGTTCGGGATGCCTCCAAGAATAATTCGCCTTTGTCCCAATTATCCGTTCGTACCGGCGATGTAAGCACGTCCTTTAACAACTTATTGGGCAAAACTCAGTATTCCAATTTTATGCTCAATTTAAATCAGCCGGGATTAGCGCCTGCTTTAACCAACTGGTTAGGATCCAAACATCCTCTGTTCGAAACCGGTGCGGCTTTTGACGAAACGCGGCCAGAGCAGTATTATTCCGTATCGACTTTGACAGGCCGATTCGATATACTCTTTCATTTTCGGGACACCTCTCCATCGAAGTTACTTCCCTGATTTTGCATTAACCTTTTTTCGAATGAGAGCCATCCGGGTACTATTCTTCATGGTTTTTAGCTTTCAGTCGTTCGCGCAGACCCCGCGAACGCTTAAACGCTATTTTGGCATGCATTTCGATTTCCATGCTACTGAAAATGATACTACCATTGGCAAAAATCTTTCTGAGAAATCGCTCGATTCGCTTTTAACAGCCATCAAACCCGATTTCATCCAGGTCGACTGCAAAGGTCACCCAGGCATCAGTAGTTACCCATCGAAAGTACCAACGGCCACTCATGCCCGTAATATCAAGGGTGATCCACTGGCTTTTTACCGGAGCATTACTCAGAAACATGGCGTTGATTTATACCTCCATTATTCGGGCGTTTTTGATGTGGCGGCTATCGAGAAGCATCCAAACTGGGCCGTTGTTAAAGCCGATGGCTCTATCGATAAATCGAAAACGTCGGTATACGGCCCTTACGCCGATTCGCTTTTGGTCCCGCAACTTAACGAGTTAGCCAGCTATGGAGCCAATGGTGTTTGGGTAGATGGCGAATGCTGGGCTACTATACTCGACTACTCCCCAACCGCCCTTCAGCGCTTCCGCGAAGAAACCGGAATCACTACCATTCCACGTTCTAGTAAAGATGCTGGCTATGAAGCCTTTCGGGAGTTTGCTCGTCGATCGTTTGTCCGTTATCTGGGCCGATATGTTGATACTATTCACCAGAAACACCCGACATTCCGAATAGCTTCGAACTGGGCGTATTCTTCCATGATGCCAGAGCCGATTACCACACATGTCGATTACCTGTCGGGTGATCTGACACCGGGCAACAGCGTTAATTCTGCAGCCCTGGAAGGCCGGATTCTGGCTGCCCAGAGCCAACTCTATAAAAAGCCCTGGGATATTATGTCGTGGAGTTTCTGGTATAGCTTTAACCCCAATCGGCAGGGTGACCAGAAAACAGCCATCCATTTGATGCAGGATGCGGCACAGATTCTTTCACTGGGAGGTGGTTTTCAGGCATACTATCAGCAAAGCAATACAGCCGCTATTCCCCTGCGTTACTTACCCGTTATGACTGAACTTAGCCGTTTTGTTCGAGCCCGGCAACCATTTTGCGAAGGTACTACCCCAATTCCACAAGTGGCGGTGGTCTATGCAAACACGACCGTTCGGGCCTTCAATCAATCGCTGTTCGGAAACGGCCAAACGCAGCGCATCAATGGAGTACTGACCGCTCTGCTCGATGCCCAGTTACCGGTTGAAGTCCTGTCGGAACAGCATTTGCAGGGGCGTATGAATCAATATCCGCTCATTGTCCTCTCGCAGCAGGATTCGCTTAGTCCCGCCTTCCGACATGACTTGCTTGATTATGCTCAACAGGGGGGGCATTTACTTATTATGGGGGCTCGTACTACCCAGCAATTCGCAACCGAACTAGGTGTAACTGCTGGTCCGATTCAATCAACTAGCTCGCCCAAGACCATCTTGATGAACGGTAAGACACTGATGCTCAGCGGCCCTTTCCTACCCGTTCGACTCGCCAGCAAAGCCGCTCAACCCATTGGAAAATTTCTGGCATCAGAGGCTAACGAACTGGTCAATGGTGTTGTAGCTTCCGAAATACCCTGGGGGAAAGGGAAGCTTACTGCGATCTATGCCGACATTAGCGCCGACTATCGTATCCATCAGTCAACGGGTCTGCGCGATTTTATAGCTGCTCTAGCCAAGCCATTGCTACCCAACCCGCTTGTTGAGGTTCGTGGCTCGCATTTAGTCCATGTCGTTCTGGGGCAACAGCACAACAGACTCACTGTAAACCTGATCAACACTGGAGGTCGTCACGCCGATCCGCAGGTTTTTACGTATGATGAGGTACCGCCCCTCACGAATCTACAAGTTCGTATACGTACCGATCATCAACCGAAACGGGTGCTGCAACAACCCGAAAATAAACAATTAGCAGTTCGGTATGCCAATGGTATCGCCACTGTGATCGTTCCTCAACTAACTATTCATTCGGTAGTGGTGCTGGATTAATAAAAATTAATTTTTTCCAGTATTTTGCTCCATAAATACCATGTGCTTACTTGAATAATCTTACTATCTACTGCTATGAAGCTGTCAATTCTCCTTCTGATTATCATTTGTGTAACGAATGTCCACGGCCAGTTTACCGTATATCAGAACGATAGTGGGCAGCTTTTCACTACGTTCGAAACGTACGCAAGCGGCATCAATGCCAGTGCCCGAACGCAGACAACGTATCAGGGTAGCCCATTTCTTACCTATCCAATCTGGCAACCTGGCACCGTTTTGTTAGATAAACAGGGGAAGCAGGTCGATGCCGAACTCGCCTACAATCTGGTGACTAACGAAGTGCTCTACCGTTTTCCGGGTGATTCTGCTGTTCAGATTATTACGCCAGAAACATTTACGATCAATTCAGATCGTTTTATTCGCCCTCAGGGCACTATATCTACCAATATGTTCCGGCCTTATTTGATGGTTCTATCCAATGGGCCAACCAAACTGCTGAAAGGTATGAGTCGGCAACTCAGAGCCAATAGCCGACTCGATAGCTATAGTAAGGATATCTACACACTCGGGGCTTACATCACTAAAATTGATTATTACATTCAGAAAGGGGAAGCCAAACCGGAGTTGATCAATCTGGCCAAGAGCAATTCCATTCTGGCTGTTCTGTATGAGCAGTCCGACAAACTTAAAACCCAATTAACCGATAAGTCGCTTACACCGGAGGCACTCATCGATGTTCTTGCCTATTACGATCAGTTAATGGAGGGGGACCGAACCATGAAATCTCCACTCATGGCCAATCCTACGTTTACGCAGGTACTCCATCAAAAAATTACTTATCCAGCCTTTGCGCAAAATCAGGGTATTTATGGCCGGGTATATGCAGGCTTCGACATTGACAAGCAGGGGCAAATCACAAACGTAACCATCCTGAGCCCCGATAATGCGGGCTTCCGGTTCGATTTAGTCGTCCGAAATGCGCTGGAAAAGATGCCACCCGTCAACCCTGAGCTTCAGGGGAAATATGTGTTGCCCGTTGCCTTCATATTGACCAACACTAAGGAGTCGAACGAGCCTCATATACCCGTAAACCAACTTCCCAGCGACCGTATGAGCGGCAAAACGGTGCTGGACGAATTTGCGGTTAAAACAAGCATTTCTAAACCCGGTATCGCGTCGCGCGAAGTGTGGGGCTATTACAAATAGATTTCATCCTTGCCAAACCGGCTATTTTGCAGAAGCCGTGGCCGATCCGTTTGCAATCGACATTCTGACTTTCAGACCGAAATCCTTGCCTTTCGAAACGTCTTTCATGGTCACTGTAATTCCGTTCGGGCTCGTCCATTGATTAGCCTTTGGTGTACCATAATGGGCAGTAAAATAGGCTCCCAGCTCTTTCTGATAAGCATTAACCGACTCGCGGTTGTTCAGGAATAAATCGACATCAATGGCCGATACTTTTTTGGCGGTCTGATAGTAGAGCATATCCGCCGATTCAAGGTTCTTGAACTCGATGGTATAACCAACGTGATCATCATCACTCTCGAACGGTTCACCTTTCTCGGCTCCTTTCACCTTATCAAAGTCATCACCCAACGTAATACCGCGCCAATCACTGTCGGCCGTCAGCCCCAACTCAGCCAGGCGGTCAGTAATCGTTACGTCTGTATCGGGTTGTGAAGCCGGTGCGGTCGTTGTTGTATCAGCCGTTTGTGTGTTCGTTTGCTGACGATTTTTACAAGCCTGCTGGCTGCATACTAAGGAAATACTTAAGAGAAGTATAGCTGTTTGTTTCATACATTAACTAACTCGTTTGCCATGAAGTAGCATATCGACCGCATCCCCCAACGAACCCGCGCGGGTAACTTCCCCGGAATTGATGAAGAAAATCTCGTCGGCATTTTCAATGGTATTTAAGCGATGGGCGATGATGATGCGCGTGGTGGATTCGGGCAGATTCTGCAAAATTTCTTCCAGTAACTGTTCGGTTATGGTGTCGATGTTGGCGGTAGCTTCGTCCAGAATAAGCAGTTCAGGATTACGTAAAACCGCCCGAATGAACGCTATCAGTTGCTTTTGCCCCAGACTGATCGTGTCGCCGGTCGACTGTACTCTGGTTTCCAGTCCTTCGTCGAACCGTTCCAGCAATCCAGTCAGGTTCGCTTGCCGAATTACGTCTGCCAACTGCTCATTGGTGTAGTTTCGGTACTGTTCATTACCATACAGAATATTCTCCCGAACGGTGCCTGTAAACAGAAATGGCTCCTGAAGAATAAACCCGATTTTCTGCGTCCGCTCTTCGGCGCTATACGCCCGAATATCTTTACCATCGAGCCACACGGTTCCACTAGTTGGATCGTACAAACGGGCAATGAGCGAAGCGGTTGTCGTTTTACCACCACCTGTTGGCCCAACCAGCGCGTAGGTCTTTCCTCGTTCGAGCGTGAAGCTGATATTATGCAGCACTTCATGACCATTGGGGTAGCTGAACGATACGTTCTGAAAGGCCAGTAGGGATGCCGTTGTTACCGCCAACTGGTTTTCAATTATAGGTAAATTCGATTGCATCGTCAGCAAATAGGAAATCCGGTCCCAACCGGCCATGGCCACCTGAAAGCTAGCCCATAAGGCAGCCAATTGTCGAAGCGGGTTATAAAAGTTCGTCACGTAGGCCAGAAAACTAATCAACAAGCCAACGGTAAATCGATCTGTTGAGATCAGATAAATGCCAACTGTCAAAACGATTACCTGCCCCAAACTCGCCACGAAACCATAAACGGGCATAAAAACCGTATTGGCAATCCCAGCACCTATAGCCGCCTGATAGTTTGCTTCGTTCGCTTCTTCGAAACGCTTGCGAAAATAATCGCGTCGGTTAAAGGCGATGATTACTTTAAAATTTGTCAGGCTCTCCTGAATTTCAGCACTCATCCCGCCTACGCTTTTCAGGCTAGCTGCATTTTTCCGCTTCACCCAGGGGGAGGTAACCTGCGTAAACAACCAGATCAGAATGGCTGGTGCCAGGGCAGCCGCTCCTAGTGGCAAATCAATAAAAAGTAAGAACAGCCCTGCACCAATCATGGTCACGATACTCCCAATAAACTGCATCAGCGATTGCGAGAAAAATTGATTCAGTTTGTCGGTGTCGTTGTTGATCCGCGAAATCAGGTCCCCTGCCTTGTTCTGGTTGAAAAATGCGACTGGTAATTCCTGAAGTTTGCCAAACACAGCATTGCGCAGCTTGAATAGCATCCGTTGCCCCACGCCCCCCATAAGCCGGGTTTGCAAATAACTGGTTCCCAACGTACAGGCATACATCGCCAGCAAAATACTGCCATACACCAGCAGCCCATGAAACTGTTTGGCCTGCACATACGTATCCACCGCCCGACCAATCAGCACGGGCCCCAGTAGGTTCAGGCTCGAATTGACCAGGATTGCAGCAAAGGCCAGCAGCAACGTCTGTCGCTCATCATTGATGAACGTCAGGAGTTTGCGGAGGGCTTTTGTTGTGGCATTTTTTTCTTCCTTCTGCCCGACAAACTGATTAAGATCGTAGTTCATACTGATTGGTGCTCCGCTGCGACTGGTAAATCTGAACGTATTCGGGGCTAGTGTTCATCAGTTCGGTGTGGGTGCCCTTATCGACGACTTCGCCCTCCATAAGCAAAATAATCTGCTCGTAATTTTCCACGGCGGCAATCTTTTGGGTGACCGAAATAAGGGTCATGCCAGGGTAATTCTGCTGCACATTAGCCAGAATTTTCTGCTCGGTATTGGTATCCACCCGCGCGGTAAAATCATCCAGCAGGAGTATTTTGGGATTGAGTGCCAGCGCACGGGCCAGCATGATCCGCTGCTTCTGACCTCCCGACAGGCTGCTCCCCCGTTCCGACACAATAGTTTCGAGCTTATCGGGCAACGAATCGACAAAATCCTGTAATTCAGCCGTGGCAATGGCCTTATTCATCGACGCTTCGGTGACAGTTTCGTTGAAGGCAATGTTCTCGCGCAGGCTCATGTTAAAGACAATACTATCCTGAAAGACAAACCCAACCTGCTGATGAAAAGCATCTTCATCATACGCATCAATCGGTTGCCCATCAAACAGGACCAGACCAGACGTAGGTTTGATCAGCCCCGTTAATAGAAACAAGAGTTGACTTTTTCCCGCAGCCGTTGGCCCTACAATGGCGGTTCGCGTACCTGCACGGACCAAAAATGAAACATGTTTCAAAACCGGCTTTTCCCCGTAATTGATCGACACATCCTGAAGCGCCACGTCACCGTTCAACGCAACATCAATTGTCCCATTTTTCACCGTTTCAGGTGCCTGTAAGACCTGATTCACACGCATGTAGGAGGCTGATGCCTGAGCAATCACGTTACTCATGAACCCAATCAGGATGATTGGAAAAATTAGCAGGGCCAGATAACTGTTGAAGGCCGCAAAGTCGCCCAACGACATACTGCCAGTAATGACAAAATGCCCACCCAGCACCAGAATCGTCAGCATGGCCATATTGGCCGTAAACGTGATGACGGGAATGAGTCCGGCAAACAACTTTAAAATGCCAATACCTAACTCCTTTGCCTGTGTGTTCGCTGCCAGAAATTTTTCATATTCCAGTTGCTGCGAGTTGATAACCCGAATCAGGGCCGATCCCAGAATACTTTCGTTGATGACTTTGTTGAGCCAGTCAATTACTTCGCGGCTCTTGATGAACAACACGCGAACTTTTTTTAGGACTAAAAAAAACGTAACCCCAATAATGGGTACAATCGATAGCACGGCCAGCGCCAGTTGCCAGTTGATGCCAATCAGCAGAATACTAGCCCCAACGATGATGCATAGCGACGACACAATGGACACGATGGCCTGCGAAACGAACGTCTTGACGGAATCAATATCCGACGTCAGGTTGGTAAGTAATTTGGCCGGATTGGTTTCCTGGATATACGTAAAACTCTGGCGGGAAATCTTATCGGCCAGTTTGGTTCGCAGGTCTTTGGCGACACGCTCCGATGCGCGGGTCTGAACAATACTTTGCAGGTAGGTAAACACAAAAATAACCAGGGCAGCACCCAAAAACTGGATCAGCGTTGTTTTCAGCACATAGTGCCCGGCACTGTACGCATCAATCGCCTTTGCGATGATCATAGGCAGCACCAGATTGATTCCGTTGCTGGCCAACGCCAGGAAAATCAGCAGGAAAATCGTTCTGGAGTAGGGTTTCAACAACCCCAGCAAAGGCGAAGGAGGCTTCTTTGCTGCTTCTCTTTTCGGTACAGGTTGGCTCATAGATAGCCTTGGGTGAAGGATAGCACAAAGGTAGCAAAAAGCGTATCGGTTTGTGGTTAAAAGTTGAGCCGAGTGCTTTGCCCAACTTTTAACCACAAACCGATTTAGTTACTCTCCCCAGCTTTCGGCTCTACAGCCCTGGTCACATCCACAATTTTGGTGACCTTACCTGTTTTGCGCTCTTCAATCTGCTCCAGCAATTGCATACCCATTAAACCATTTAGCGAACCTTCGGAACCAGTACCCGTTCCGTTGATAACAATATCGGGTATGATGCGTATCTGGCCCTTACCGATCTCCTCCGTGATTTTAAATCGGGTAAAGTTATCATCACCCATCGCACAAACCTGCAATTCGTAGGCTTCGGCGGTTGAACGACCAATGGCCAGAATTTTCTCGGCTTCGGCATTACCTGTTTTGGCAATGCGTTCGGCTTCGGCATCCGCAGTCAATTTGGTAGCTTCCGCATCGGCAGCTGCCTGTCGACGACGTGCTTCGGCATTGGCTTCGGCCCGTACCTTGGTCGCTTCCGACTCGGCAGCAACCTGTAACTTCAGGCTTCGGGCCTCCCCTTCCGATTTTTTCACGGCGGCATCAGCCGTTCGCTGAGCAATCTCGACGCTCTGCTGAGCTTTCACCACTTCGCGCTGAATATCGGCCAGAGCCGTTTCACGTTCCATCCCCTGCCGTTTTTCCTGCGCCATCCGCTGCGTTTCGTACGTCTTTTCTTCCTCCTGGGCAATCTTCCGGTCGGTCAGGGTTTTCATCAGGCTATCGGGTGGCACGATATCACCAATCAGCGTATCAACAGCGTTTACGTTATACACTTCCAGCACAGCACGGATGTGTTCGCGGGCAGCCTCCTGGCGTTCTTTACGGGTACTCAGGAAGGCAATCACATCAGAATCCTGCGCCGAGTTACGGAAATAGTTACCGATGGTCGGCTCCAGTACCTGCGATACCAGATTTGTCATGCTACCAAAGCGGGCAATCACTTTCGGAGCCTCCGCCGATGGAATATGGATGATCTGGGCCACGTCGAGGTTGAACGGGAAACCGTCTTTTGAGCGAACCGTAATGGTCGAGAGGTTTCGGTCGAGCGCGTGGGCTTCCGTTCGGGCATTGGCCCAGTTAAGGACCAGGTTCGTGGTCGGTACGCCTTCCACTTTCATGGTATAGGTGTTGATCGGGTATTTACCCGGCCCCAACGGCTCCATCCAGACACCCCGAAAGCCTTTCCGCACGATGTTACCGTGTTTAAACGACTCGCCAGTCAGGTCTTCACCATCTTCGCCAATGTACGATATCACGACACCCACATGGCCAATCGGCACTTCGGTCATAGGAATTTCCTCAATTTGAATGGCCCAGGGGTTTATGTAGTACGAACCCGCCAGCACAACCTGTGGCTGAAGCCCCCGATTACCACCATATTTCAGAAAGCTATCGACATCCTGGAAGTTGTTATGGCCCTCTACGTTTTTACCGGCAATCTGTCCTGGTTGTAAAGGTGCCCCATCGAGCGTCGTAATGATACCGACCATGTTTTCCCGAATAACGGTCATGTCGGCAATGGTTATTGTAAACGCGAATGTATTGATTCGATAAGTACCGGGTGTTAGCAATGCCGTTTGGCGGCCTTTCTGCCCACCACTGCTCAGAAAGCGTTCGGTATCCTGAAAGTTGTCACAATCGACCCGGCGAGCCAGAATATTACCCGTCGGTAATTCAGCACCGTCATTCGATAAGACCAGTCCGATTTTACCCTCGGGGATGACCGTAAACGGTTGCATGGTTATGCCATACTGCCAGGGCCACATCCACCAGTATAAACCGGGAGCCAGGGTTTGGGCCTGATACCCTGCTTCTCCTTTAGTAGCAATAATTCGCCCATCGGGCAGCCCTTTTTCGGCACCAACCAGCACGTATTTTTTCGTGACCAGACCGATCCGGTCCTCGGGAACAATAACCATCCCGAACAAAAAGCGGAGTACTACTTTATACAGTACAAAGGTCAACAGGAGCAGGATAATCCAGCCCCAGCTCATGATAAGTGGACTTAGTTCCATAGCTGAAACAATGTTAAAATGGTTAAGAAATAAAAAGTAAGTGGAGAGATCCAGAGCCGGACGACTCCGTTAGTGATCGGATAATGAAGACATTAGGTCTACATCGGTGTAAGTATTTGACTGTCAGATTGACGGGTCAAATGTATAGCGGCACCCGATTTCCGTGTATCGAAAATCGGATGATTGGTTACGGCATGGCCGGATTGGAGCCGGGGATTGATGAGTGGCCTGGGATTATAACTCCTGTGCCAGATTAAAGAAAAAGCCGGTGGTACCCTGTGCATTGATGGTGCCACTAAATCGCAGTACCAGATTGTAGAATGTTACAATATCGAGGCTCATACCCGTGCCTACCAATAGTTTATTGGCAAGATTGCTCTGATACTGTTCGGCTACTGTACTATGCACATAGCCGGTATCCCCGAAGGCTGTCAGGTAAGCCGCTATCGGCACGGTATTGAACTGACGAACGTGTAGCCAATTCAGTTGCTTCCGAACGTTGAAGAGTTGATACCGCAGACTATTTCGCCAGATGGCTGTGCGCTGTCCATCAATCACGTATAACTCATACCCACGGATCATATCGCTGGAATTACCGAGTCCCCGTAGGTTATAATAGGGCTGATGGTTCGGCCAGGTAGACCGCCCGCGTACATTGACGGCACCATAAAATTTACCTCCTAATGGCCAGTAACGGGTAATGGATGCCGATACATCAAGGAACCGGAAATTATCACTGGGCAACAACCCTGATGCTGTTAATCCCCCTACAAACAACGTCCCTTGCAATGGATAGACAACATTATCGCGCCGGTCGTATCGGTAGCTGTAACCCAGCGACGAATAGTGCTGAGTTGTACGGCCATCAAGAAAGTAATCGGGATTCAGTTTGGCAATGGTATCGGCAATGGTATTTCGGGTATAGGTAGCATTGAGCGTATGGTAATGATACAGCCCCCGGCGATGTGTTAGAATAACCGTAGCGTACGCCCGTTCACGAAGTACATCTTCCGATTTGACATACAACCATTTATCGAATTGAGTCCGGTAGGGAATTTCTTTATTTGTAACGTACACCAGATCTGCGCGTAAGCCAATTTTCTGGGCCTTATCGATGTAAGGAGTGGCATACGACAATACAGTGCGTTGTAGAAAACCGCGTTCAATGGCTATCTGAAGCCGATCGTTGGTGCCCGTTACGTTTCGGTAACTCAATCGGCCTCCGTAAATTACCCGGCTAAAATCCCGTCCCCGGTCATACCACCATTCGTTAAAGTTACGATCGGCCAGATCAAAAACCGGATAGGCAATAAAATACCATCGCTCCTTCATCGTCACCGTCAGATCGAGTTGCGCCAGTTGAGTCGGGTCCGACGATGGACTGAGCGATGTAGTTAGATCGACGGTTATAAATAGGGTCGTATTATTGATATTTCGCTGATCCCAGGCTAGCCGGTCTGGCAGGTCGGACAACCGAACAGAATCGCCCACATGTAGGCTCATTTCGCGGGTGATGATTCGGTCTTTTGTACGGTAATTACCTTTAAGCGTGATGGAACGTATCACGACTGTCTGTGTCGAATCGGTCGCCGAATTAGCGAAAGCGCATTGAAAAGACATCAGAAACACCGTTACAGCCAGTATAACGGACGGCCACATTTTGGGAATCATTCTCAAAAATACGTCTTTTCAAAAAAATAAGACAAGAATATCTCCATATCCTGCAAATCGCTATGTATAATTGCTAGCTCTTGAGCGAACACCTATGATGATTCTTTAAAGATACTACAATCGATGCAAACGGGAACTGTTCAAAAATCCTCCACAAAGGCCAAACCGAATCTAAGCTTCTGGCAAATCTGGAACATGAGCTTTGGCTTTTTTGGCATTCAATATGGCTTCGGTCTACAACAGGCCAACATGAGTCCTATTTTCCGATACTTACAAGCCGACGAAGCTAATATACCCATTCTCTGGCTGGCTGGACCAATTACAGGACTGATCGTTCAACCCATTATTGGTTCCATCAGCGACCGTACATGGTCGCCACGGTGGGGTCGACGTAAACCCTTTTTCCTGATTGGCGCCATCGTAACCAGTTTAGCCCTTTTTCTGATGCCTAACTCGTCGGCCCTCTGGATGGCTGCCAGTTTAATGTGGATTCTGGATACGGGACTGAACATCACCCAAGAGCCTTTTCGGGCATTCATCGGCGATAAGTTAAACGACCAGCAACGCGATTTAGGGTTTGCCGTACAAAGTTTTTTTGTGGGTTTTGGTCAAACCCTGGCTAACCTGATGCCTACAATTTTCCGGCTTCTGGGATTAACTACCACCGCTGCCGTAGCAGCCAATGTGATCCCCAACAGCATTAAATACCCATTTTACTTAGGCGGTCTGGCTGTTTTGCTGGCCGTAATCTGGACGGTGTATACGACGGACGAATACCCGCCCGACGACATGAAGGAGTTTGAGCGGATGAAGAAAGAGGGGAGCGGCATTGGCGGGGCTTTTTCAGAAATATTCCATGCCATTAAAGAAATGCCCTCGACCATGAAGCAGTTATGGTGGGTCAAGTTTTTCACCTGGTTTGCCTTACCACTCATGTGGCAATACCTGACGCTGGCTGTAGCCCGACATGCCTTCAACGCACCCACTGCCGAATCGCCGGGTTTTCAGGAAGGTACCGAATGGGGAAATATCTGTTTTGCCATGTTCAACGTCGGCTGCTTTACCATTTCATTTTTCCTGCCAGCCATCGCTGATCGAATTGGCCGTCGGGCTACCCATGCCGTATTTCTAACCATCGGAGGGCTGGGCTTTCTGTCAATGTTACTCTCCAATGATAAGTATATTTTCTTCGTGGGCATGACGCTGGTGGGCCTGGCCTGGGGGTCTATTCTGTCGATGCCTTATGTACTGCTATCGAGCTCTGTTCCTGCCGAACGCATGGGGGTATATATGGGGATTTTCAACGGCTTTATCGTTGTTCCGCAGATTGTCAACAACTTAACGGTGCGGTTCTTCTACCCGACCCTTCTCAACAATGACCCACGAAATGCACTGGCATTGGCAGGCGTTTGCCTTTTGCTGGCAGCCGGGGCCTGTTTTCTGGTCAAAGAGAATAAGCGGAGCGAAGAAGCGGCCTTCCCGATTGAACCCGGCGGTAACTAAAATAGCTTACGAAATACGGACACGAATTACCATTTATTGCCAACGACTGCCATATTCGCATTACCAATCATTCGTAACTCGTATCCCGTTTTCAGTCAATCATTGACATGACTTCTATTGACCGCCCTTATGCACTGCTTTCCGTTGGCGAACTTCTGGCCGACTTCATTGGTCATCATGTATCGACCAACCTGGTTGATGCCCAGGACTTTCGCCGATACCAGGGCGGTAGTCCAGCGAATATGGCTGCCAACATGGCCCGGCTCGGCAATAAGGTAGCCCTGGTAGCCTGCGTTGGCAACGACAGTATCGGTAAATACTTAACCCGTGAGATTAATGAGTCGGGGGTTGATACGCAGTTCATTACTGCCGATCCACTCGAACCTACGACCATTGTAGTGGTTTCGCGTACCGCCGGTACACCCGATTTTGTCGCCTATCGCCATGCCGATTGCCAGCTTCGTTCCGAACAAATTCCAGATTCGTTGCTGGCTCAAACTCAGCTTTTTCACACAACCTGCTTTGCTTTAAGTCGCCAGCCTGCCCAGGAGGTTATTGTTGATGCCGCCCGACGGGCTCAGGCGGCTGGCTGTCAGGTGAGTATCGACGCGAATTATGCCCCGACCATCTGGCCTGACCGTCAGCAAGCCTGGCGTGTATTGGCGGATTATTTTGCTGCAGGGGCGCTGGTAAAAGTGAGTGAGGATGATATAGAGCGGCTCTATGGTGAGCGACAGGCCCCGGAAAAGGTCATTCAGGACTTTCACCAAATGGGGTCGCCGATGATTTGCCTGACGTTGGGTGCCGATGGGAGTCTGGTTTCTTACGACGGAGGAGCAAAACAGGCCCGAATTCCCGGCAAAAAGATCGATGTTGTCGATGTAACCGGGGCTGGTGATGCGTACTGGGCTGGTTTTCTGACGGCTTATCTGGATGGATATGCCCCCGGCAACTGTGCCCATGCGGGAGCCGCCTTAGCCAAAATGAAACTAACCCGCCAGGGTCCACTACCCGAAAAAGTAGACAGAAAATTGCTCTACGAGCAGTTTGAATAACATTTGGATTAGAAAGACCGGCAAAAAAAGAATGGGTTAACCTCACAGAGTTAACCCATTCTTTTTGAATTATAATGACCGAAACGCTACTTCAGAGCACCGACTTTATCAAGATCCAGATCCTCCAAGACCGATTTTAATTTATCCATACTAACTCCATGCCCTTTTGCCGAGACGATAAATCGTTTGTTTACCAGCACGTTTATCTCACCGTCTTTACTGGCGTTATCGTATTTCTCGTAGGATTTGTTGTCGCCCATTGTACTCGTTTTCTCGTACCCGTTATCGGTTTCCTTATCGATTTCAACCATTGACCAGGCAGCCAGGCCAATCATCATAGCGGAGCCACCTCCATCGATAATGGACAGTTCGATACTTTCGCTGCCATCATCATTCGAATATTTCCCGTTGGCCGTCGAAATGACCATACCTGCTGCACCATTTTTCTCTCCAGTTGCTTCCTTACGAGGCAGTCCATCCGCATCGGCGGGTAATAACTCTTTCAGTTTACGAAAATCGACGGTTTCGACAGGGCCATTCTTTTGTAATTCTTCAGCCTTCGATGCCATTTCCTTTAGCGCCCCAACGGCTCCTAAGGCCGAAACGGACTCTTCATCTTTTTTCTCTTCTTCCTCTTTTTCTTTACTTCCGCCACAACCCATCAACAACATCACCGGTAACAATCCGGCCCACAACAAATGTCGATTCATTCGCATAATTAAGTTAAGTTAGAATGTGGTAAAGGTTTACTGATCAGAAAACTACACTTTCTTCAGATACGACGGCACATCTATTGAGTAAACGTATACCTGATTTAATTAAGAATTAATCCCTACAGTCTACAGGCGTTTACACCGACACGTCACCGGAGGAAATGCTCAATCAACACGCCTACAGTTTACAAAGTAATTTGAATCAGGCAACAGTGAGGTCACCTCTTTAGCCGCAATCGTTTTCCATTGGGTAGTTGGTTGTAGCTGTTGAAATGGTCCGGTTTCATTATAGCACACCCGAACAGGCATCGAAAACCCGGCTATGCAGTTAGTCCATCGGTATTGTACCCCACCGGCAACGAGCTTGTATTCGAGTACCGGAATCCGAACATCGCGCAGATACTGGTCAAAAACAGGTTTCAGATTCAAGCCCGTTTGCTGAGTCATATACTGCTCAATTTGCGCACTTGTGACCGTCTGGTGGTAAAACGTTTTATTCATACCCCGCAGCAGTTGCCGCCATTTGGCATCATCGCCAACCAGTTGACGGATCATGTGGAGCATATTCCCTCCCTTGTAATACATATCGCCCGAACCTTCGTAGTTGACGTTATAGATTCCAATGATGGGTCGGTCGTTTCGGATATTGGCCCGACAGCCGATTACATACTGTGCCCCAGCATCTTTACCATAGTAGTATTCCGTAAACAGGTTTTCTGAGTAGTTGGTAAAACTCTCATGAATCCACATATCAGCAATATCCTTGTAGGTGATATTGTTGGCAAACCACTCATGACCCGACTCATGTACGATAATAAAATCCCATTTTAGTCCCCAGCCCGTTCTGGACAGATCGCGCCCTAAATAGCCATTCTGAAAACGATTGCCATAAGTGACCGAACTTTGGTGCTCCATACCCAGGTAAGGTGTCTCGACCAGTTTATACCCGTCTTCATAGAATGGATATGGGCCAAACCAGTACTCAAATGCTTTTAACATTTTAGGCACCTGCCGAAACTGTACTTTGGCCGAGTCCAGATGCTCCGGAAGTACATAATAATTCAGTGTAAGTGGCCCTTTTTCACCCGAATACGTTTCTTCCCAATGTTCATACCGGGCAATGTTGAGATTGACGCCATAGTTGTTGATAGGATTCTGCACATACCAGTCGAAAGTCCGCGTATGATCAGGATTGGTTGTTACTCGGCGAAGGCGTCCGTTCGATACGTCGGTGAGGTCTTCCGGTACGGTTACACTGATGGCCATTGAATCAGGCTCGTCGTACATATGGTCTTTGCAGGGCCACCAGGCACTGGCCCCCAACCCCTGGCAGGCTGTGGCAATAAACCAGTGGCCCGCTTTATCACGCTTCCAGACCATACCCCCATCCCAGGGTGGGCGTTTAGCGACGCGGGGCTTGCCCGAATAGTACACAGTAATCGATTCCTTACTTCCTGGCGTTTGTGGCTTCGACAGGGTTACAAACCAGGCATTGCCATCCTGCCGCACCGACAGCGGTTTACCATCCTGCTCAACACGGGTAATTCGAAGGGGGCGCTGCAAATCTACCTGCATAACCTTATTGGCCTTCAATACTCGATACCGAATGGTTGTTGATCCTGTCAGGGTACTGTCGGTAGGCTGTACGCGCACGTTCAGGTGATAAAAGGTAAGATCCCACCAGGCTCGTTCGGGCGTTATGGAGCCTCGCAGCGTATCATCGTGGGTAAATTCCATTCGCTGTGCTGATGACACAAAAGGCAAAACGAGTAAGCAGGCCATCAGCAGCCGACTCAGAACCGAACGATTTAGCTTAGTTTGTTGCATGTATCCTAATTTTCTGAATGACCATCTCTGCAAAAGCGAGCCTACTTTACACCCGGTGCGTAGGGCTGCTTACTATCAACGAGGGCCGGGAGGACAGTATTTCAGCAGGTAATTGGTATACAGTGTCCGTAAATGCAGATTGGTACCCGCTCCTTCCGAAATGCTGTGCGTCCGGTTTGGATAGGGCATCACCTGAAACTGCTTATTGTATTTCACCAATTCGTTGATTAGTACTTCGGCATTATCGTAATGCACATTATCGTCGCCGGTGCCATGAATATAAAGCAAATTGCCACGCAGATTTTTGGCATAGGTAACCGGCGATCCATTCACGAAATCCTCGCGGTTCTCCTGCGGCAAACCCATATACCGTTCCTGGTAAATATTGTCGTAAAACAACTGATTGCCAACAGCCGCTATGGAAATGCCCGTTTTATAGATGTCGGGGTACTGAAAAAGCAGGTGCAGCGTTGTCGAACCTCCCCCACTCCATCCCCAGACAGCTACCCGGCTGGTATCTATGTAGGCATGCTGGGCCAATAATTTCTTTGCCCCCATGGCCTGGTCGCGAACGTTGAGCCGACCAATTTGCCGATAAATCGACTTACGCCAGGCAGCCCCTTTCAAATTGGGAGTTCCCCGGTTATCGAGCGCCACATACAGATAACCTGCTTTGGCCATATCGCCATTGAAAAGTCGATTCTGACCAACCGAAAATACATCATTTACCGTACTGCTGGCCGGTTCGCCATAAACAAAGAAAACAACTGGATATTTTTTAGTACTGTCAAAATCCGTTGGTTTCGCCATCCAGCCATCCAGCGTTACGCCATCGTCGGTGATAACCGTAAAGAAATTGATGTTGGGCTTAGGTGTTGTATTGATTTTCAGGCTATTCTGACCATTTACAGGTTTGTGGTCGGGCAGGGTAACCCACTGGCGAACCTGCGGAGTCTGGTAATTAGTAAACGTGTGTTGAGCCAGTCGGCCATTGGGGGATACAACATAGCTATTCGTCCCTGACAAATCGGCTGGGGTGACCCGTTCGGCTTTCCCTTTTCCATCCAGTCGGGTACGGTAGAGGTACCGCTGATTCGTATTCTGAGGAGAGGCAATAAAGTAAATCAAGTTCGTCGTTTCATCGATATGGCTGATACTGGCCACATCATACGAACCGGGTGTCAATAGTGTTTCTTTCTTTCCATCGGCACTGATTCGATACAGATGCTGCCAGCCATCTTTTTCAGATAGCCACACGAACGCTCTTCCACCATCAATCCACTCCCAGCTAGCGGGATCATCTTTGGCATCGATCCAGGCTTTATCAGTTTCGGTATAAATTGGCGTAATCGACTGCCCCATTGCCGAGCACACCAACAGTTTACTTTCGTTTTGCTTACGATTCAGTTGTTGCACAATCAGACCACTCCCATTTGGCAACCAAGCCATGCGCGGCAGGTAATGTTGTTGTGGATCACCTGGAATAGCCAGCCAGGTAGTTGTAGGTACGGCATCCCGAGCCCCTGCAACGGATACGATACCGATACGGGTGGGCGAAGGCGACTCGCCTACTTTGGGATATTCGACCGGAACGACGTGCGAATACACTGAATCGGTTGTATTAAGCATCAGATAATCGCGAATGCCCGTCGCATCAACCTGCCAATACGCAATCTGCTTACTATCAGGGCTCCAACGAAATCCGTCTCGGCATCCAAACTCTTCTTCATAGGCCCAGTCGAAGGTGCCGTTGATGCGTTTACGGGTTCCATCAGTCGTAAGCGGAGTTATCTGACCAGTAGCTACGTCCTCAACAAATAGATTATGTTCGCTGACATACGCTACTTTACGGCTGTCGGGCGACAGTTTGGCATACATCAACGACTGTGATGGTCGGCCTTTTCCAAGCTGGCGCATCTCACCCGTTGCCCGATTCACCAGATAATAATCGCCCCGCGTGTTATAGCGCCAAACCCGAGCGGTATTGGTGAACAGAAGTAAGCTACTACTATCACTGGAGAACGTAAAATCGGCAATGGGCGATGGCTGTTTGCGGGTAGTTGGCTGTAGTTTGGCTTTGGGTAAGAGTACCGTTTTGCTCCCTGTTCGAATGTCTGTTTTTACTAAATCGCCCTGCTCGATGCTGGTGTAGGCGTTCCCATCAGCCGACCAATGGACCTGCCGACCGGGAACCTGAGCCCACAACGCATGATTCGATAGCGTATCTACCAGTGCAATAAAAAAGCAGCAAAAAATAATAGGTGTTGATTTCACAGATGAAGTGTGATTTACAGTCAGTAATCGCCAAAAATACACAGATTTCCGATACCGCTCAAAACGAGATCAGGTAACTCACTACACAAAAAAACAGCGATACAGTCAGGCTTCTCGCTCCAACCGTATCGCTGCTACTGTAACTAAACTCGTCTTAGGATTCAATTGGTTTCGACGCTTCGTGATCGGGCACAACGATCGGCGTCCGGTAGCTGCGAATCAGGAAATAGACTCCCATCAATACGGCCGGGATACTCAACCACTGTCCCATATTTAAGGGTAAATTATCCTCAAAAGCCACCTGGTTCTCTTTGAGGTATTCGTAGAAGAACCGCAGGCTAAATACCCAGATTAGGAAGATCCCCAGCATACTCCCTCGCGGGGTGCGCTCCTTGGTCCGGTTCCAGAACCACAACAGAATAAAAAACAGGATCAGACACGAAATCGACTCGTACAACTGAGCTGGGTGACGGGGAATTTTGGCGTATTCGCTGTTATTCATGAATACAAACGCCCAGGGAACATCGGTTGGGCGCCCTACAATTTCGGAATTCATCAGGTTACCAAACCGAATGCAGGCCCCAGCCAGCGCCACCACAATAACAATTCGGTCGGTTACCCACAAAAATGTCTGGTTAGTTAACCGGCTTTGTTTACGACGCGAATACAGCCATAGCCCCGTCAGAATACCTATGGTAGCTCCATGACTGGCCAAACCAGCAAATGGTGGTGTAATGACCGTTAAGGGATGGTGCAGCAATACGTCGGGTTCGTAAAAGAGGAAATGGCCGATGCGGGCTCCCAGAATAGTAGCCACTACCATGTAAATCAAAAGGGTGTCGGTATCGGCAACAGGCTTGTTTTCCTTTTTGTAGATATAGCTCATGATCTGCATACCGATCAGAAAACCCAGCGCAAACAGCAGGCCATACCAACGTACCGAGAATGAACCAATGTGGAAAATTTCGGGATTGACCTCCCAAATAATGTATTGAAGCATAAGAGAGAAAAATGCGTTTGATGTTTACAGGTTATGACTGTCGGGGCACTATCGGTTGACGCAGCAAAGCTACTCACATCAGCCTACCGTAAACCGAAAAACATTAACCGTAAACCAACTGAAAGCAAAGATACATATTGCGGGAAAGTTTTTGACCCTTTTGCTGTTTAAGCGTATATGATGACATCATTTTTAATTGGTCTGGTCCGAGTATATCAGGCAGTGGTATCGCCCTATTTCCCTAATGCCTGCCGCTATACACCCACCTGTTCGCAATATACGATTGAAGCCATTCGTAAACATGGCCCCTTGCGGGGTAGCTGGCTTGGGCTAAAACGCATCGGTCGGTGCCATCCCTGGGGGGGCCATGGTTATGACCCTGTTCCCTGATGAATCGCAAAACAGGCTGACATTTTGACGCATTTACACAACTTGCCCGATTTTTGCCTTCCACAACCAACATCCGGAAACCGATATTCACTGACTACTATTGACTAAAACGTATGCTTGGTATCACTGCCGATAATAAATTAAAACGCCTTCTTGTTGTAGGCGACAGAGTGCTGATAAAACCTAAAGATCCTACCGACCGTACGAGTAGCGGCCTTTACTTGCCCCCTACAGTTCAGGAAAAAGAACAGGTGCAGGCTGGCTATGTCATAAAAGTAGGTCCAGGCTATCCGATTCCTGTATCCACTGAAGATGAGCCCTGGAAAGAAACAGAAGAAAAAGTAAAATATATGCCCCTTCAGGCGCAGGAAGGCGATCTGGCGATTTATCTGCAACGGAACGCCATCGACGTACAATACGAAGGAGAGCAGTATATCATCGTACCTCAATCATCCATTCTGATGCTGGAGCGCCTGGAGGAGCTGTAATCCATGTCTGAGGATTAACACGATTTTGTCTGATGATAGAACGCAGATTTTTATGATTGCTATGATTTACTATAATACTTGATAATCAGCACTCTATCGACAGCGTTCACCTGTTAAAACAAAATCGTGTTAATCCCAAAATCAGCCAGATTTTGACCGGAATCACAGCGTGTCCAGGTATTTCAATACGTTGGCAACTTCTTTCCAGGATTTGAGTTTTATTTTTTGCTCAGTCAGGTACGCGTTTATCTGATCGGCCTTTTGCGGCAATGCACTTAGCAATGCCTTTTTGTTCAGAATAATCAATTTCATTTCACCCTCCGACAGTTTTTCAACATACGCATCTGTCGATGGTTTTGCCGTTGATGCCCAGATAAAATAGCCTTCGCGCTGTTCGAATCGCTTCTTGCCAAAATCATCGGACATCGTTTCGGTATTGCTTTTGATAACCGATACAATCCGTTTGAGCAGTTTTGTGTGTCGCCCGTCGTATACAACCTGGTAAAAATCGATCGGTGACCAGGTTTCTACGGCCGGAAAGCCTTTTCGAAACCGGAGTGTGTCGACAGTAATGATCTCAAACTCAGCTACCGAATTGACTGGGGTAAGTACTTTGCCACCTTCCACATACTCAACTTCGCCCGAGTAGCTGTTGTATCGTAACCGAGCGGGTACCTGTTTCCGGCCATATACCAGCCAACCATTCTGAACACTATCGCTCGGTACAAACGGCGAACCCTCTACATCATCATAAGGCTTGAAATTCGGCGCATAAATTCGAATGGTACGGCTGTATCCATACTCAACCTGCGCTACAACTTGCGTAGCCATAGGCAGCAAGAAACCCATTATTATCCAATATACAGAACGACTCATAACTTTTAGAAGATAGTTAAGTTAGTGAGGGTAAATTCTCAAATCTGCCCTCACCCTAATCGCTTTTAGCAGAAAAGCATGTAAGCCAATAATCAGCTACCAGATAGATACGGTTCTGTTTACTGTTCGCCAAATTTAGCGGCTTCGGTAATTCCTTTCCAGGTATCAGTCCGAAAAGGCACTGCCGGAAAACCTTCCCGATTATACAGGTTCACATCACCGTTGTCGTCGGCCCAGCCATACCGGACAGCTACGGGCGTCGTAACCGAATCGGTGTGTACAACCACGGTACTACCCTGAATTTCGGCTTTTGCAAAATAGAATTTCTGATCGGCACCCGCTATTTCAAAGCCTTTCAGATAGCCGTATTTATCTTTTACCAATAGTCCGGAGCCTACATTCTGAAAACTTATTGTAGCTGTATTCCCATTCACCGTAAGTTTATCGAACATAGGCCCCGCACTTACACCTGGCTTTTGATAGGCAATTCGCATGGCTTCGGCTGCTAATCGATTGCCTACATCTTCCTTATTTTTCGGGTGAATATCGGAGCGTTCACCAATATCGGCCGTCACGGCCATACCTGTATTAGGCAACTGGAGCGTCATGGTCTGTGCTTCGCGGAGTTCAGCCCAGGTACTTCCTTTCCGGCTATCCCCATTCGACGCGTTAAAGCTGGCTAACTGTACAAACAGAAACGGAAAATCATAGCCCCAATGCTTCCGCCAGTCCTGAATCATCAGTGGGAACGATTTCCGATATTGATAGGCCCGCCCTGCGTTCGACTCCCCCTGATACCAGATCGTTCCAGCAATAGCGTAAGGAATCAATGGCTTCAGCATGGCATTGAACAACTGCGTCGCATAGGTATTAGGACCTGGTTTATAGGATGATTCACTCACCGAGGCAATCCGGTACTGCCAGCTTCCGGCCAGCGGAATCGACACCGATTCGCCCGATAGTCGAAGCTGTTCAGCTTCTCCCATCAAACCGCCAGCTCCACCCGTATCCTGTACGCGAACAGCAATCACATTTCGACCGGGTTTCAACAATCCATCTGGTACGGGATACGACCTAGGCGACGAACCTTTACCTGTTCCAACGAATTGACCATTCACATACGTCGAATCCTGATCATCGATGGGACCAAACTGGAGCGTCATTCGTTTCAGGTTGCTCCCTTCGGGAATCATAACCTCCCGACGAAACCAGACAACGCCATCCAGTGTAGGCAAGCCTTTCCACTCCCAGTCGCCCAGTACATTCATCCATTTCCATTGCGACGTATTCAAAGCGGGATCGGGCCAGGTTCGAATTTCAGCAACTGTAGGTAAGCCTCCTTGCTGTGAGGCTACGAGTTTCTGGGTCCGTTCGGAGCCACTTCGGATCACATCTTCATAGGTAGCAGGTAACTTGCTGGCGACTAGCCGTAAGTCATCATTCTGAGTAAGGGCTTCCCGACTGGTCCAGGTTTCGGAATGCGTACCACCCCAGGATGTATTAATCAGACCGATGGGTACGTTCAGTTCTTTTTGAAGGTGTTTGGCAAAAAAATAGCCGACGGCTGTAAAATTGGGGGCATTTTCAGGTGTGCAGACATCCCAACTCCCTTCGATATTATCTTTAGGCGTCAAGCTAATATCTTTTTTGACCAGCAGTTGGCGAATGCTCGGATAGTTGGCTAGGGGGATTTCGGTCTTTGCATTGGCAGCAGCGCGCAGGGGCCATTCCATATTCGACTGCCCCGAACATACCCACACTTCACCCAGCAGCACATCATCGTAGGAAACCGTATTTTTCTTTCCCTTTACAACCAGTTGGTAAGGCCCACCAGCCTCCATTGGATCAAGCGTAAGATTCCACTTACCCTCTTTGTCTGCCTTACCCGTTTTTGTCTGCCCGTTGAACGTCAGGGTGACTTTTTCGGAGGGGTCCGCCCAGCCCCAGATGGGTATGGGCTTTCGGCGCTGGAGCACCATATGCGAGCCAAATACATTTGGTAAACGGACATCAGCAAAGGAGATCTGACTGATAAGACTATTCGCAAGGCAGAACCACAAAGCGAAACGTTTCATGTTGGTAAAGGTTAAGAAAATGAATCAGAATCCATAAAAAAGGCGGCTTTACTAGCCGCCTACTCTCTTCTATTTCGTTCGTCAATCGCTTAACGGATTCTGCTGGTTCTCGATTTCCCTTGTACTTCCAACACATTTGATAGTGCACGTCGCACGGCAAAATTGTATCGGAGTGTGACACCATAGCTCATACCTGAACCTGCGCCCTGCAATTGAGCCTGCTGAGCTGCTGAACGATTAGCGGTATACGTTATATCTGTTGTCACTGAATTGGCGAGGCCCCATAGCTTGCGAACGGATACGCCTAAATCCAGGGCATTAGACAGCCGAACATTGTATTCAGCACCAAGTTCAGCCAGTGTTGCGGTCTGAGCGTTTGTCGTCGTCTGGGTAGTCAGTTGAAACATTTCAGGCGCTTCCCAACGGCCTGAATACCGCTTACCGGTTATGGATACAACGCCTTCCTGTTGCGTGGTATTGGGAACTACCCACATACCTCCACTAACCCAGAATCCCGATCGAAGCCAGGGTTTGCTGGTCGAGAGAAGCAAGCGTTTACCTCGTAGTACAAACGCATTCTGATCATTTGAATACCGGAACGAAACAGTAGGTGTTGTGTTGCTAATCGACATTTGGGTATGAATGGGCATACGGGAGTATCCGCCCTCTACTATCCATCGTTCACGATAAGCCCATCCGAGTAAAACGCCCCAGCTTGCTTTACCAACCGGGTCACTCTGAATAAGTCCGTTTAACGAATTATCGAGCTGAGCCCGATCGGTTCGAACGAAGCTTTCGAGGGATACATACCAGCGGTCGCGTACCTGCGGCCCACCATAACGGCTCAGTAATCGTTTGTATTGTTGCCCATTTTCAGGCAGCTGGTAATAGTCCGTCACCCCCTGACCACAGACAGGCAGTACGGCCAAGCCGAGCAGTACATACAGTAAGTAGTATTTTATCATACGGGATATCGGTTAGATGGTATCGCAAATAACGCGATAAACATTTGTTTGTTAATCACTTACAACTCTTTTTTTTATAAAAAGCGATTAAAATTACTAAACGTACAAATACACGTTCCGTTTCATCACGTTTTCGAACAAAAACGGTTCATAAACAAGCCACATACAGCTAAATACGAGCAAAAATCAGGTATTCGCATCGCTTTAACTACTAAAGTCGTTTGCGTAACTTTCTACCCTTTAACCAACAAAAAACCCAGCCTTCAGGACTGGGTTTGTGCCACTAAAAAGAAGCTTTTTAATCGCTAAAAAGTTATCCGTTCATGAACCATGTTTCATAACAGGCACTGAAATAGTCATATTGTCCCAGGCAATGGCAATGCTGGAGTTCGCGGGGGTGATGGTTAGTTTTTCGATTGGTGTTTTATTCATCGAAACCGGCACTTTAATCATCGCCACATCACTGGCTTTAATTTTTTCGTAATCATAGGCCCCCCACTGATTAAGCTGGCTATTTAAAATGACACTCCATTCTTTCTCACCCGGAATCGTAAACAATGTGTAGGTACCGGCCTTAACCATTTTACCCCCAAACATCACATCATTTCTGAACGTAACTTCCGTAGCTTCATTGGCTCCGGTACGCCACACCTTCCCATACTTCTCCAGGCTGCTGGACCCTTCAGGACCAAAAATAACACGACCTTTTTTGGATGGCTGACCATACACAACCTTAATACTCTTATCAGGGCTTTCGGCAGTCATTTTCGGACTCGCTGGTGCCTGGGCCTGAACACGAGCCACTGTTACCACAGTCAGTAAGAGCGCAACTACTGCAATTAGTTTTTTCATGGTTAACCTATTAAGTTATTTAACTGTCTTTTATAACAGCCTAAAGTAAATGATAGTTTTTCGACATCAGTACAAAATGTAGGCCAAAAGATGGTATTTTTATCCCTGTCAATAGCCAATTATCATACAATTGGCCTAATCCGAAGGCCCAATATGGCAACTACTTATTTTAGTAAGCGCAATCTGCAATTTCTGCTCTATGACGTATTTAAAGCAGATGAACTAACCAAATACGATTATTTCAGTGCCCACGATCGGGAAACGTTTAACCTGGTTCTGGATTCGGCCACATACATTGCCGATACACTGATGCACCCCTACCTGAAAGAAGTCGATAAAAATCAGCCTGAACTTAAAGACGGTAAGGTACGGGTGCATCCGCAAATCAAGGAGTACCTCAAAGCGATGGGTGAAGCGGGTCTGATTGGCGCTGGTTTCTCCTTCGAGCACGGTGGTCAGCAACTTCCCGAAATGATCAGTTCGTGCGTCGGCTTTATTATAATGGCCGCCAACAATGGCATGATGTATACCGGCCTTACATCCGGCTCGGCTCACCTGATCACGTCATTTGGATCGCCCGAGTTGATTGAGGCCTACGTACCTAATCTGCTTTCGGGCACCTGGCAGGGAACTATGGCCCTTACAGAACCACAGGCCGGGTCGTCGCTGTCGGATGTGATCACAACAGCAACTCCCTTATCGGTTGATGACTCAAAGGCAGGTCATGCAGGAGCCTATAAAATCAAGGGACAGAAGGTGTTTATATCGGCTGGCGACCACGATGCCACCGAAAACATTATTCACCTGATGCTGGCCCGAATCGATGGAGCACCCAAAGGCACAAAAGGCATTTCTCTGTTTGTTGTTCCCAAATACCGCAAAGACGAACAGGGCAACTTTGTCGACAATGATGTTACCTCAACCGGGGTATACCACAAGATGGGGCAGAAAGGGGTTCCGGCCATGCACCTGACGATGGGATCGAACGACGACACCATAGGTTATCTGGTCGGACAGCCTAACCAGGGGTTGTCTTATATGTTCCAGATGATGAATGAAGCCCGTATTGGCGTCGGAATGACGGCAACTGCCATAGCCACAGCGGCCTACCATGCAGCCCTCCAATACGCGAAAGAGCGTCCGCAAAGTCGTCGTCTGAACGAGAAGAATCACCTGGACGCCCCCCAGACAGCCATCATCAATCACCCTGATGTGCGCCGGATGCTGTTATTTCAGAAGGCCGTTACCGAAGGGTCGCTGTCGTTACTGCTCGAAGCCGCTCGCTTATACGATCTCCATGAAGTAACGGAAGGCGAAGAGAAAGAGAACACGTTTCTGCTGCTCGATCTGCTCATGCCCGTTGCCAAATCGTATCCCTCCGAAATGGGTGTTCAGTCGGTCAGCCAGAGCCTGCAAACCTTTGGCGGTTACGGCTATACCGAAGATTTTCCGGTAGAGCAGCTTTACCGCGACATTCGTATTACGCCTATCTATGAAGGAACCACAGGTATTCAGGCGCAGGACCTGCTCGGCCGCAAAATGACGATGAAAGGCGGGAAAGCCCCCCAGTTGCTATTTGCCGAAATCAGCAAAACGATCAGTACCGCCAGCACCTACGATGACCTGAAACCCTACGCTGACAGCCTGACAACTGAGTTAAAACGCACCCAGGAGGTATTAACCAGCCTGCTGCCCTATGCCCAGCAGGGGAACATTGAGCGGTATTTGTCGGATGCCACTTTGTTCCTTGAGTTCTTTGGGATTGTGGTGGTGGCCTGGCAGTGGCTCAAACAGGCTATCGTGGCCAAACAGGCCTTACTAACCCAAAATCCTGAAGGCGACGAACTAGCTTTTTATGAAGGAAAGATTCATACGATGAAATACTTTTTCCACTATGAAGTACCTAAAACGTTAGGGCTAGCCGTACGGTTGAAAGACCCCGAAGTACTGACAATAGTCACGGAAAAAGAACTAGCCCTATAAACTGTCATTCTCTTTTTACCTAGTACACAGCCAGGCCGCATTCAACCCATGGATGCGGCCTGTCCGTTATTTACTTGACAACATTTCACTTCCAATCAGGTACGATTAAAAGCGGCCTGGGGGCGACGGGCATGAACCAGGTCGAAGAATTTCAATTCCAATCAGGTACGATTAAAAGAAATTTCCCTACCATTTCCCGTACTGACCCCGACACATTTCAATTCCAATCAGGTACGATTAAAAGCTATTTAATCCTGTCCTTGGTCACCCTGACTACTTAATTTCAATTCCAATCAGGTACGATTAAAAGAGAATGTAGAAATAAGCATTCTGTTTCAGTTAGGCAATTTCAATTCCAATCAGGTACGATTAAAAGCCGGGGGAATTTACATAAAAAACCGCGTCGTTAGGGCATAGATGCTGTTTTGTAGAATTCATTTTGAGAAGGTTAGTCGTCAATCGGCAATACTATGAAAATGCTAGCCGATCGACGACTAACTGATAATCAGATGACTATCCCTAAAATCGCTTGATAACAACCTGAATTCCCTATAAGTCAAAGAACTAATTGAGCCGATCGACGACAACTGAGTCGGCTGTTCTACCGTCCACAGATGCCTTTAAAGTCACAGTATTGGCAGGTTTCCAGCCGATCTGTTTTTCGGAATGGTTCACTTAGGTCCAGAATCTGCCGAATGAGTTGCTGCAAAATTGCCTCCGAATCGGCGATATACTGATTGGGATCATCATTCGCGCCAAATCGGACTGGGTTCGTTTTAAAACCGCCATTCAAATCACGGAACGAATAAAATCCGGCTTCAACGGGTAACCCACGCGTCGGAAATATATCGTTCTTCGCTTTATCGCGGGGCAAACCACCCCATTGACTGATATTTTTGAGTGCCAGATACCGATACATCCACAACTGACGCATTTTCTCCTCGCGCCCATCGTTCAGTAGCTTTTCGGTTAAGTCGGGCGGGGTTTTATCGGCCAGATCAACGCGACCCGTTTTATAATCGACAATTCGAATCTGTCCAGCATACTGTTCAATTCGGTCAACTTTACCGGCAATACGTACCCGAATAGACACGCCCTGTTCAAGCGGGACATCCAGGTAGGTTTCCAGCGTTTGTTCCGTAGCGATCACCGTCAGGCCAGTCAGTTTGCTTTGCTCACGCTGAAAATCGAGCATGAGCTTCTGGGCCAGTTCGTACAGCAGCAAATTCATACCCGATTCGATCACCCGGCCCTTCATCGATTTAGCGAACTCTTCTTCCAGCAAATGCTTGATGATGCCCTCATCAATGGGTCGGGATTTTAGCCGATATTCTTTATCCAGCCGTTCCAGCACCATGTGCAGCCAGCTTCCAAACTCAGCCGCCCCCATCTTTTCTTCAATATCGTCTTCTTCCGCAATATTTACAATCCGGCTGAAGTAGAATCGCATGGAGCAGCTAATGAACTGGTTCAGATACGATGGATATAAGCCCCTCGTTGTGAGCAGGGTGATAAGCTGTTTGCGAATAGCAGCCGTTTTAGGAACGCGCAAGTCGGTCAGATCGGCTACAGTACTGCTTCCGGCCTTACCAAAACGAACGGTTGGATAACTTAACCTGATACGACCCTGAGAGCCAGGGACAAGCTCATGCTCGATCTGTCGGATAAATCGGCTTGGCTCACCTTTGCTGCTTCCATAGGCATCGGTCGATGTGGTATGCAGCAGCACAATATCGCTGGCTCGCTGGAGCAGTCGGTAAAAATGATAGGCCATCACGGCCTCCTGCTCCCGATAAGTCGGCAAGTTTAGTTCGGCAGCTATATCGAACGGAATGAGCGAGTTCAAGCGACGGGCTTGGGGCAAAATCCCTTCATTGACCGACAAAATAATCACCCGGTCGAAGTCTAATGCCCGCGTTTCGAGCATACCCATAATCTGCAATTGACTCTTGCCTTCACTAGTAAAGGGAATACTGGTCTGCCGAATCAATTCGTACAAAAACGTACGAAAACTGCGCACGGTAACTGTAGCTTGCGATAAAGGCTGTCCTTTCTGCCCTCTTCCATCTGCCATCTGTCGTTCGAGTGTGGCTTCGAGCTGTTTGAGCAAGGTAAAAAACAGGTATAGGTACTCGATTTCGATGGCATCCTGACTGACCCGATAAACATCCCGAAGGCGCTCGATCAGTTCGTACAAAAACTGGACAGCCCGCATGGGTTCGTTTTCGGGCCATCGTGCAAACAAGACCTGCACCAGTGGGTCGTTCTGGCCCAGCATGCGGAGTTCGTTCTCGGTCAGGTACACCCGCTGGTTCTGAACAATTTCTTTAGCCATCCACTGAAACAAAGGTTCCGGTGGCAGCTCTTCACCCGATTCCAGTACATCGCCCGGCCACATCAGCCCTTTAATGCGCTCATACTGCTTTACAAACGGATGATTGAGCAACTTAACGACATGACGATGGTGGTACTTAGCCACTCGGCCATCCGGGTCATCTTTCGACCGAAATTCGTGCACCGTCCGCTGCATTTCGAACAGCGTATCGATCAACGTAAAGAGTAAGGACGAACGTAAGGATAACCCCATGGTTACGTTCAGATCCGTCACATTGTCGTCGAGTGCATATAGTACCGGAATTAACAGGGTTTCGTCGGCCAGTACAATAGCGGTTTTAGCCCTGGCTCCCGACACGCTACTCGCCTGCCAGTCGCTGTAAAGCTTCCCGGCTACCTTCGCCTGCATACTCGCATTCGGTACGCCTACGACCCGAATCGCTTTGTCGGTATTGAGCAGATTATTCGATAGCTGCGCTAAATCTTCACGGTTCTGCTTTGAGAAAAACCAGCCATTATCCCGGTATCGTCGTAAAAACTCACCGGCCTCCTGCCGCCAGTCGGCTACATAATACTGATCCGCATCCCAGATCAATTCAGCTTTTTTAGCATCGACGAGCACCCGTATGATTTGTTCCTCGGCCCGGCTGAGTGCGTTGAATCCAACAAAATAGATTCGCTCATATGCCAGATTATCGCGAATCAGTGTGTCTACGTGTTGCGCCAGGAGCCGGTACGCCATTCCACGGTACGCCAATCGCTGCTCACTCAGTCGGTTATGGAGATCGGTATAGGCACGGTGCAGATTCTCAAACAACCGGAAATAACGGGTTGTACCTGGTGTTTCGACAATAGGTTTTGCCGATGATGGATGATCGACCTGCCAGCGCTCAAGTGCTTTAGCCGCTGTTAAATAGCTAAACAATTCCTGTATATCAACCAGATACTGATCGATCCGGTCGAAATCAGCCAGCAGTACGGAGGCCCAGCCAATGAATTGCTCAAACTCAACCTGTGGGTCAATTACTTTGAATACTTCAAAGAGTTCGAATAGCAGGCTTACTGAATCGATCAGTTGAACCCCGGCAGCATGCGTAATAAAGTCGTCGACGGCCAAGGCATGAGGGGCCAGAAACGGGCGATCGGATAGCGATGCCAATTCGTCAAGAAAAACGGAAACGGCCCTACGAGTAGGCAAAATTACCCAAACATCGCTCAGGCTGGGGCCGTGGGTTTCAAAAATTCGCTGGGCCGTTTGCTGAAGAAATGTCATGAGTTGGTGCGTACTTAATCAGACTGCTCCGGCAGCCAATCAGTAAAGATAACCCTCCTACGACCGATTTGCTGCCCGAAAGCCCAACAATTTGCCAAATCCACGACGCAAAATTCGTAAGCATTTGACCTCCAGACGTTCAATAAATCATTCGTCTGAATACGATTGGAAGCTAAAATCACAATAGGTCAGCGCTATTATTTCCTGGTAGTCGAGCCCAATAGATAGTGAAGAAGAGAAGATACCTGCCACTATATTTTTTTTTCGTTTGTAGCGTTACTATTTAAGTTTAAGCGGAGCAAGTAAGCAGCCAATCAACTAAAACCAACCAAATACACTCACACAGTGTTACTTAAAAAGCATAATCAATAAGTATAACTTACAAGACCTATTCTTTGTGTTACCATATTACCGTAACCATGAATCGAACCAAATCCTTTGACCCTGTTTTTGTTCTTACCTGGCTAGTTGCTATTTTTTTCTCACTCCTATGCCATTACTATATCCTGCGGCTGGTGATCAGTTGGCTTAAGACCTAATCAGTGCATCCGATCTCCCCGGACGTCAAGATTGGCCATAATATCCGCTTCGACAGCCAGAAACTCTTTCCAGCGCTGGCGAACCCGTTCAGCGGGCAGGTAGGTTTCGGCCAGGTCGATAAAGTTGCGGTAATGACCTGCCTCCGAAATCATCAGTTCCCGATAGAACTTCTGTAGCCCTTCATCGGCAATATGCTCGGATAGGAGTTTGAATCGTTCACAACTCCGGGCTTCAATGAGGGCATTAATCAACAGATTATCCATCAATTGTTCTTTCTGATCACCAATAGGTCGGCGAAGTCGGCTGCGTAGTTGATTGACGTACTCATCTTTGCGCTGCCTACCTAGTGGGATATTGCGTTTTCGCAACTCTTTTAATACACGCTGAAAATGCCCCCACTCCTCCGCCACCACGGGCGTCAGGGTTTCGACCAGTTCTGCCTTATCTGAATACTGCACAATCAACGAGATACAGGAAGAGGCCGCTTTCTGCTCGCAGTAAGCATGATCGATCAAAATATCGCCAATGTTCATTTCGGCAATGTTCACCCAGCGAGGGTCAGTTGGCAATTCAAGGCCTAAAGTTGTCAGCGACATAAACGTCGAAAGCTGGATTGGGAAATAAACGTCTATTCTGTTTAATTCGGGACGTTCTACGAGCAAAGGTAACCAGTCAGGGCGAATTTGAGGGCTTTGTAACCCCACCCCCTGCTTTTTTGTTAATTGATTCCAGTCAGCTCATTATGAAATTAGCCACCTACGTCCTCATACTAGTCGTTGCTACTTACCCGCTATCGGCCTGCCACCAACAATCAACTGACAAATCGGCCAGTACAACGATTGATATAAATCCAGCCAAATTACCCACTCTGCAACCCGGCGAAGCCGTAGCTACCTTTGCTGGAGGGTGCTTCTGGGCGATTCAGGAAGAAATGAAATCACTGAAAGGGGTTCGCGTGGCGGTCTCCGGCTATGCAGGTGGTGACCTCGATTACCCAACCTACGAGCAGGTAAGCACCGATCAGACGGGCCATGCCGAAACCGTTCAGGTTTACTACACCCCCAACGTAATTTCATACGATGTTCTGCTCGATGCATTCTTTGCCGGGCACGATGCTACCCAACTCAACCGGCAGGGTCCTGATATCGGGAAACACTATCGATCGGCCATTTTCTACCGTACCCCCGACGAGAAAATCCGAATCGAAGCAGCTATCCGTCGCGAAAATGCATCGGGGCATCATAAAGGGAAAGTTGTTACGCAAGTGGTACCATTCAACGCGTTTTTCCCGGCGGAGGTTTATCATCAGGATTACTATGAACACAATGATTACAATATGTATATTCAGCTCGTCTCTAAGCCTAAAGTCGAAACGTTTCGGGAGCGTATGGAGAACTGGCTGAAGTGAGCGACGATCCACCTCAACGGAAATCGATAAACTGATACCCATTTCTAACATTCGGCCCGTTCTACGACCATTTCCCCATTCCCGCAACCGTTCGGCCTAATCTGATATTGTGGGATTCAGACGAACCTTGTAACATTGTTCTGTCTTTCAACTAACTGACTGACTCCTATGCCAGAATCTGATAAATCAATTGGGCGTAAAATTCTGAGTTTCTTCATCAAAGAAGAAGAACCGGGCGTTGCAACGGGCTCTGCGCCAGCCGCTGCACCAGCTTCGCCCCGACCACCGGCTCCTACACTGTCGAATCCGGCGCCGGAAGTCCCAGCCCAGACCGGCTCTATCGACTCGAAGTTTGCCGAGCACTTTGCTTCTGTACTCGCACAGAACAATCCGCCCGGCCCCGATTACTTTGAGTTTCGGGAAGCCTTACGCAGCCTGTCTAATCTGGGTTTACCCGAAGACAAGCAGTATCAGGCAGCCTGGGCCAGCTTTAAGGCAATGGGAGGCAGTACCGATATGGCCACATTGACCAATACGGCAAATGGTTATATTGCAGCGCTCAACAAAGATCGTGATGCCTTCGGCAAAAGCGTGGAAGCAGCTCTGGCCGAACGCGTCGGGGGGTTACAAAACGAACAGAAACGTTTACAGACCGAAAACGAGTCGCTGGCCAAACAATTGATCGAAATTCAGAAGCAGATCGACGCCAACACAGCCCGACTGACCAATATCAGCGGAGAAATTACGGAGCAGGGAGGTAAAATCACGCAGAATAAGCAAAATTACGAAACCACCTTTGCGCACTTTGTCGATCAGATTAAAGGCGACATCGCCAAAATGACACAGTACTTAAAATAATATATGACGTAGGATATAGGGTGTATTTACTGCGCCTACTACCAACACCTTACATCTTATATCGTACATCTTACATCATACATCAAAAACATGGCAACTCCTGATTTTTCTCAACTGAGTAGTGGTTCCGGCCCCGAAAAGAAATCGTTCTGGAACCGCCCCGAAGGGGTACTAGGCCTGATTGTGCTGGCGGGGATCGCTGGTTTTGGCCTCTGGCACCTCAACGATATTCTGGAATTTCTGATTCGGGCGACTTCGAATATACTCGAACTGTCGTTGCTGCTGGGTGCGCTGGGTGTGCTGATCTTCCTGTTCACTAGTAAAGACATTCGGACTGCGGTCTTCTTTCTGTTTAAATCGCTGATGCGTAGCCTCACGGGTACGGTGATCCAACTAAATCCTATCGCGATCATGAAAATCTATGTTCAGGATTTGAAGGATAAGCGCGAAAAAATGCAGGGGCAAATCAATACGCTGGCGGGGCAGTTGGTGAAGCTAAACAAGCGAATCAATGAAAACAACGAAGCCATCAAACAGAAATTCGCGGAAGCTAACAAGGCAAACTCCATGACCGAAAAGCCGGGCATGCGCGAAGCGGCTCAACTAGCCACTATCGAGGGGGCTGGCCTTCAGGAAATGAACGAGAAACTGCTGCCTCTGCAACGTAATATGAAACAGGTGCTGGCTTTCATGGAAAAGGTGAACCAGAGCGCCGACTATATTATCAAGGAAACGGAAATCAAGGTTCGTTTGAAAGAGACCGAATACCAGATCGTCAAAGAAAGCTCCAACGCGCTGAAAACGGCGGTCAGTATCTTCAAAGGCGATCCCGACAAGAAGTTCTATTTCGATCAGTCGATGGAGTATATCCAGGATGATATGAGCAATAAACTGGGCGAAATGAAACGGGCCATGGACCTGTCGATGGACTTTATCAATGGGGTCGATATTCAGAACGGTATCCTGTCCGACAAAGGTCAGGCCCTGCTGGAAGCCTATAATAAAGGCGAGTTTAAGATGGTTCAGTTGGATGCTCCTGCCCAGACCGTCAACCTCGGCCCCGCTCCACAAAAAGACGCTGGTTATAAGAATTTGCTGGACTAATTTAGTTGAGCGGTTGAGTGATTGAGTGATTGAGCGAGTGTCACTCAACCGCCTTTTTCACTCAATCGCTCATTCACACAATCACTCAATAAAACTATGCAACGATTAACCGTAGCCGGTCGGCTGCTTATTACGGTCCTGATTTTGGCCGCTATCTTTTTCGCGTTCCGTTATTTTGGTGGTAACGATGCTCTGAAGAAACTTCAGTCGAAAGACAAAGAAAAGGAGTACACGGAGTCACAAACCATGCCACGCGCCGACGACAAGACGGCCGAGGAAGCTACCGATGAGTCGAGTGCTTCTTCATCTGGTTCATCGGATGAAGCGAGCAGCAGCCAGCCCCAAAAAGATTTCTCGTATACAGCCCCAGAACCCCAGAATGGCGTACTGAAAGGGGTAGTTGAATTAGGCGCTAGTGGTTTCAACTCATTCGTTGTTCGGATCGACGATCAGAAACGATGGAAACTGGAAAAAGCTGAGTTTGGCAATAGCCTCGTGCTCGAAAACATGGCTACCGACAACGACGTGCGGACTGGTCTGAAAAGCTATATCGGCAAGATGCTCGATTTTGGCGTGGGGGGTCGGAATATCCATTTCGTCGTTAGCTCAGGGGCTGTGAAAGCAGAAGGCACCCAGAAAATCATCAAAGTGCTGAAATCGCTGAACTACTTCGTCAATACAGTAACGCCTGAGCAGGAAGGCAGTCTGGGCCTACGAGCGGTACTGCCAGACTCCTATGAAGGCAACTCATTCGTGACAGACATTGGATCGGGCAACACTAAAATCTCGTGGAAAGAGGGCAGTTCTATCAAGGCCCTGGAAACCTACGGATCAAAATACTACAGCGAAGGTACCAGCGATGCTACCGTCTATGATGAAGTAAAAGCCAAAGCGAAGCAGGTACCTTCCGATCATCGGCAAACCTGTTTTATCATCGGTGGTGTTCCCTTCGAGTTAGCCAAGTCGGTTCGGAAAGGTAAAGAGCGGTATACGGTTCTCGATGCTCCATCGGCCTATAAGCTGGAAAGTGCCAAATCGAAAGCTGGGCTGAACGTCTACAAAGCTATTGCCGACGCCACCGGCTGCAACCAGTTCGTCTTCGACTGGGATGCAAACTTCACCATCGGCTATCTGTTGATACTAAAATAATTGAGTGATTGAGCGAATGAGTGATTGGGTGATAAATGACTTGTATAAGTCCCTCACTAAATCACTCATTCGCTCAATCACTCAATCATCTTTTATGACCCTCCGTGATGTTTTTCAGGCCATATCGGGCCAGCCTGCTTTATTGTTTCTGCTCCTGATGGCCATACCGACAGGAGCTTTTTTGGTGAATTTGTGGTCGGGAAGCACGGCCGAAGAAATTATAAAGTGGAAGTATGTATATGCTGTGCTGGTGTATCTGGCCTGCATTCCGGGAATGTTTGCCGTTACGCTGAACATTTACCTGTTTTTGTTCGAACGACAGAGTGTGTGGGATATGAATCTGGCGCTTCAGATACTGCCCATACTTACCATGATTGCCACCCTGATGCTGATCCGGCGAAAAATCCCTTTCGATTACATACCGGGCTTCGGAAAGCTATCGGGCTTTCTGACGTTGATTGTTGCGGTTATAGGGATTATGTGGTTCATCGACCGAACCCGTATTTACGCCGTTACCTATATTCCGTTTATTTATATTGCCGTCGGGTTTGTTGCCCTTCTTCTTATCATTCGCTTCGCCTGGAGCCGAATTTTCTGACGTGTTCAGCTTAACGTAAACCTCCTTTTGCCCAGTCAGAGTGAGGGCAGATTCTCGGCTTATACCATAGCGAATCGGCTACTCACTGGCAATAGACAATCGGTTCGCATCTATCCGTTTAGCGGCTCGTTCCTGTCGGTATTTCGGTAGGTTTATCAGCAATACACTTCCCAAAATCACAACCAGTCCGGCAATTTGTATCCAGGAAATTAGTTCATTGGCAAACAGAACACCGAGAATAACAGCAATCACCGGATTTACATAAGCATAGGTACTAACCTGTGTGGCAGGGCGCACCTGAAGCAGCCATACATAGGCGCTATAGGCAATGATCGACCCAAACACCACCAAATACCCCAACGCCAGCCAGGCCTGACCAGACACCTGCGCCCAGTGTACCCGTTCGAACTCCCGATTGAGCAGACTGGCGGGCAAAAATACCAATCCGGCTATGATCATCTGCCAGGCTACATTAACCGTTGATCCTCCTTCCGATGGATTATGCTTTGCATACAGCGACCCCGACGACCAGGCTATTGAACCCCCAATCAGGAGTAGCATAGATATTATTTCAGCCTGGGTAGCATTGCCGCTGAATAGATCGCCCAATTGTTCGCTAAACAGCAGAATCACCCCGATGAAACCGATTAATAACCCAGCCAGGGTAACTTGACTTTTGAAATTCGTTTTCCAGTTGGGCTTATCCAGCAAGACAAACCAGAGCGGAGCCGACGACACCATGATAGCCACCAAGGCACTCGGCAGGCTCTGCTCCACCCAGATTACAGCCCCATTTCCCCCTACCAGCAGTAGGATACCAACCACCGCCGAAGTCAATATGCTTTTTTTGTTAAACAGTGGCTCGCCTTTCAGGAATCCCCACAGCAACATCAGCAGACCGGCCGTCAGAAATCGCATGGCTCCCATCAGCATCGGCGGGAAATCCTGTATGGCCATCCGGATGAAAAAATAAGTAGAGCCCCAAACAATGTAAACGATAGCAAATGCACTGATCACCAGTAGTGGCGATACAGTTTTTTGGGTTGGCTGATTCATGGCTTTTTTCGTTTTTCAGGTGTTATTTACTGGTCAAGAGATCAAAGGTAGCGCACTTTGATTCATGAGTAAAGCGAATTATTTTTGTAGAAATCATGAATTCTCTTCATCATGGAAATCAGGCATCTTCAGATGGTCAAAGAGGTTGCGGCAAGCGGAAATCTGACCAAAGCCGCTGATCGACTTTTCCTTACGCAGTCGGCGTTGAGCCACCAGTTGAAGGAAATAGAAACCTATTTCAACACCCAGCTTTTTATTCGTGATAAAAAACAGATGCTGCTTACCCAGGCAGGCGAAGTGGTGTTGCAGGCCGCTGAGAAAATCCTTCAGGAAGTAGCCGAAACCAGGGCGAAAGTCCGTTGCCTGACCGATGCCGAATCGGGCGAAGTACGACTCTGTACCCAATGCTATACCTCCTATCATTGGCTGGCCGGTTTTCTGCGGGAGTACCAGAACATTTATCCCAAAGTTGATGTAAAGGTTGAGTTGGAAGCCCCTTTTCATGCTGCGGATCACTATTTACTCGCCAATAAAATCGATGTGGCGATTACCGAAGGCGACGAAAATCCTAAATTTTCTTATACACCCCTGTTTCAGGATGAGTTTGTTGCCGTTGTTGCTCCCGACCATCCCTGGGCCAGTCGTCGTTGGGTCGAGATTGATGAGTTTGCTGAATACAACTACATCATGTATAACATTCCCGACGAGGAAAGCGCCAATTTCATGATGTTTTTCAAGCATCGCCGACCACCAAAAGTATACAAGATCACCCTGACGGAAGCTATCCTGGAAATGGTCAAAGCGGGTTTGGGGGTAGCTGTCTTGCCAACATGGGTTATTAAACCCTATACTCAATCGAGGCAATTGACAACTGTTCGGGTTACAGAACAGCGGATTCTTCGTACCTGGTACGCGGCCACGTTGAAAACCAAACAGCTTCCGCCCTACACAACGGCTTTTATCCAACAGCTAGCGTCGTACATGAGCGAACGCGAGGGCTATGCCTGTACGGAAGACCTAACAACTGGTTGTTTTGCGTAATTCATGCCAATAACTATGCTTCGTCTACTGACAAAGGTACTTAGTTGCTTCGTTCTATTTCTGGCGGTAGCCTGTACACCTTCCCTACAGGAGCCAGCTTCGCCAGATTATGCCTATTTTCCACTTGAAACAGGACGCTATTGGATATACGACGTCCAGGAACAGCAATTTACATCAGCAACCTCGCCAGTTCAGCGCACCTATCAGCTAAAAGAACTCGTTGGGCAGGCGTATACCGATGTGACAGGGCAACACGCTTACCGACTATTACGCTACAAACGAAGCGATGACACGCAGCCCTGGCAACCCGATTCGGTATGGTCGGCCCGGTTAGTCAATAACCTGGCTATACGCTCGGAAAACGGCAGGGATTTTGTTAGCTTATTGTTTCCAATCAGCGATCACTTAAGCTGGAATGGCAACCAGCTTTCTGGTGCTGGTGCGGATCAGTATGTAGTCCGCAACGTCGGACAGCCTTATCGCGTACTGGCAAAACAATTCGACAATACCGTAACGGTCGTCGCTCAGGATGACTCCACGCTGGTATCGCAGAACAAACGCATGGATGTATATGCGCGAGGGGTTGGATTAGTGTTTAAGGAACGTACCCATGTGCAGTTTTGCACGGCCTCGCCAGCCTGCATTGGGCATCAACAGATTGACTATGGTACTCAACAGATTTACCGTATCCGCACATACGGCACTGACTAAATTATCGGGTTTACTCATCCTTATCGCTCTGTGTCATCTTGATACGTTTGGCCAGAATCGAAAATACCTGGTTCTACTGCGCGACAAAGCCAATTCACCTTACAGTGTCAACCAGCCCGACAAGTTCCTTTCTCAACGGTCGATCGCTCGTCGGCAACGCCAGAATATTACTATTCTGGAGCGTGATCTGCCGGTTAACCCTGCTTACCTCACCCAACTTCAACAGGCCGGAGCCAAAATCTGGTTTTCGTCGCGCTGGCTCAATGCTGTTCTGGTCGAAGCCAACGATGCCACAATAGCCAACGTTCAGCAATTGCCGATTGTGAAAGGGCTGGAGTTTGGTCGTTCTCTGGCGAATGCCCGGATTGGTGCTACCGACTCAGTACTGTCGTCTGCCAACGAAATGAATGCACTCAATAAATTTGGCGATGTACAGCCGCTCAACTATGGGTCATCCCTGGCGCAGATCACACAGATTGGGGTCGATAAAATGCACCAGCAGGGTTATCATGGCGAAGGTATGCTCATTGGTGTACTCGATGCCGGATTTCAGAATGCCGATAGAGTCAGTTTTTTAAAGCCTGTTTTCGACGAAAAACGCATACTGGCCACCTACGATTTCGTCAAAAAAGAGACTAGTGTGTACGAAGACGATTCGCACGGTTTATCCTGCCTCTCGGCCATTGCCGCAACGGCCGACAATCAACTGTACGGCACAGCTTATAAAGCCTCTTTTATTCTACTTCGCACTGAAGATGCCGCCAGCGAACGTCAGATTGAGGAGGCCAACTGGTTGTTCGGGGCCGAATACGCGGATAGTGCTGGCGTCGATGTCATTAGTTCTTCGCTGGGTTATACCCAATTCGACGACGCATCGACTAGCTACACCTACCAGAACATGGATGGAAACACGGCCCTTTCCAGCCGAGCTGCCGAAATCGCCACCCAAACGGGCATGGTCGTAGTGGTAGCGGCTGGTAATGAGGGGAATAGTAGCTGGCATTACCTCTCTGCTCCTTCCGATGCGGCTTCTGTATTGGCCATTGGGGCGGTTGGCACAACTGGGCAACGGGCGTCGTTCAGTTCATTCGGTCCGTCGGCCGATGGTCGGATAAAACCCGATCTGGATGCGCAGGGCTTAGGAACAACAGTAGGCTATCCAACTGGCGCAATTGGTTCTGGCAATGGTACATCGTTTGCCACACCGCTAATCGCTGGTCTGGTGGCCGGTTTCTGGCAGGCCCACCCACGCCTGACGGCCGCTCAGGTCACTGATGCTCTCCGTCGATCCGGTAGTCAGTACGGTACTCCCAACGACCAACTAGGCTATGGTATCCCCAATTTTGAGCGAGCGTCGTCCCTTTCGGATACCTACAACGAGTTGATGGTGTTCCCAAACCCCTTCAGCGACGAGCAATCGCTGGGCGTTCAGTGGGGTGAAATCCAGGAAAATACACCACTCGATGCCACATTGACCAACATGGCCGGGCGGATAGTCTGGCAAAATCGGTATGTTTCACCCGGCCTGGCGGCTTTTCGTCTTCCTAACTTAAATCTGTCGGCTGGTGTGTATGTAATGACCCTCGTAGCTGGCGATAAAAAACGTACTCTCAAACTTGTAAAACAGTAATGTCGGTTTACGGTTTATTCTTTTCCTAAACCGACGTCAAAACTATGTCAACTCTCCGTGTCATTCAGGGTGATATAACCAAACAGACTGTAGATGCTATTGTAAACGCAGCTAACACCAGTTTACTGGGTGGTGGTGGTGTTGATGGGGCCATTCATCGGGCAGCAGGTCCTGAACTTGTTTTCGAGTGCCGGATGCTGCACGGCTGCAAAACAGGTGATGCCAAACTAACCAAAGGATATCGTTTACCTGCCCTCTACATCATTCATGCCGTAGGGCCAGTCTGGCGGGGAGGAGCCCATGGTGAGGCTGAATTGTTGGCAAGCTGTTACCGACGGTCGCTGGAGATTGCTACTGAGAAAAGCCTGAAAAGTATCGCTTTTCCGAATATCAGCACAGGTATTTATGGATATCCCAAGGACAAAGCCGCTGAAGTTGCCATTGCTGCAGTCAGGGGCTTTCTGGAAAATCCAACCTCTATTCAGGAGGTAATTTTTGTCTGCTTCGATACGGAGAACCAACTACTTTACGAGCGAAAGCTATATTCGCAAAATCAATAGAACACGGATCATTATGATGATTATGATTTCTTAAGATCTGTGTAAATCATAATCATCATAATGATCCGTGTTCTATCCTATACAGGCGATTCGATATGGATCAAACTTTACACAAGTTTCTGGAAGAGCTGGCGAAATTTGGTAAAACCAACGACCAGCAGGTAACGCAACGCAGTGAGCGAATGCTCAATATTACACCCGATACGGGCCCATTCCTATCCATTCTTATCAAATCCACGAAGGCAAAAGATGTCCTCGAAATCGGCACCTCAAATGGGTATTCAACCATCTGGCTGGCCGATGCAGTACGCAGCACGGGCGGTCACATAACCACGATCGAGATGAATCCCTGGAAAGTCGATCAGGCACGGTTGAATTTCCAACAAGCTTCCGTTGATGAATTCATTACGCAGATCGTGACTCCGGCCGAAAACTATTTACCAACCTGCTCCTCGAATAGCATAGATGTTATTTTTCTGGATTCTGAACGAAGTCAGTATGCTGGCTGGTTAAATCAGCTACTCAGGCTTTTACGGCCTGGTGGGTTACTCGTCGTCGATAATGCCGTATCGCATGAAGCCGAACTCACTGAATTTATGAGTCTAGTACAGCAAACACCCGACCTCGACACGTCCTTAGTGCCAATAGGGAATGGCGAACTACTGATTTGGAAATGCATTTAACCCCATAAAAAACGAACCATCTATTAGCTAGATGGCTCGTTAAGAAATGAGTATAGAATTACTTAGTCTTCCCCAACAGCGGTACTATCGCTCTTCTTAGTACGTTTTTTGACCATATACTCCGTAGCCGTCGACGATTCGCGGGGTTCACTCACCCGTTGAATTTTATAGTTTCTGTCAGCCAGACTCATGGAAGGCGTATGATCAACGGAAACGCCACCCACTGGCTGTACCGCCGGGTGCTGGTTCTTGTAGTTTGCTAGCTGAGCATCCGAAGGAGAAGGTTTCTGAACGGCAACTCCTGACTTTTTCTCCCATCGACTGGCAGCAGCCGCCATGTTGGGATGCTTATAATTGGCGGTCGAATACATGGGATTATTCAACGGCTTTTTCTGACCATCATCCCGATTTGTCTGCGCACTGGCTTGACCAGCTATCGACAGAATGCCGATGCCGACAAGCAAAAAGGTTAGCGATTTCATCGTTTTTCTCTGGTTTTGTTGTAAAGCAAAGTTAACACCTCGTCAGATTAAAAAACGATTAAAATAACTACTAGGTTTATAGTTTTTATATCTTTTTACGAAGCAATCGTAAAATCGACTCTGAATCGGCTATTGAAGTGGCTTTTTCCAGAGAAAACCATTGAATATTTGTTCGTTCGTCAGAAGCCCCAAACACATCTTCCGGGTCAGCTTCAAACAGGAATCGAATGTCATAATGCAGATGTTCGGGCACAGCGTTCCGCGCTGGAATGGTGTGCACATCTACGTCGAAAATCGCCGGGCTGAGTAGACGAACCGATTGGAGTCCGGTTTCTTCCTGTGCTTCTTTCAGCGCTACAGCCGCCACATCAGGGTCGCCGTCGGCGTGGCCACCCGGTTGCAGCCAACGATCCAGTTTGCGATGATGAATCAACAGTGTCTGCTGGCGGTCGGGGCTTACGATCCAGGCCGATCCGGTAACGTGCCCAATCAACAACGACCGTTCGAAGCAATCCGGATGCTGTTCGACAAAGGCAATGGTGGCCTCCGTCATGGCCTTTTCATTGAAATCGGATGGGGTGTGCTGGTAAAGTAAACTTAATAACGGCTGGCGGTACATTCGTTGTTTTTGTTAGGTAAAAACTGCAATTTGCTACCGTTTTTTCAATACTCTATCGACTATTATGCACAAGTTAACGCTTACAGCCGTAACGCTCTGTCTGGCAGCTCAGTTAGCCACCGCGCAAATCAAATTGCCTTCTCCCAGCCCTGGTGCCTCCGTTATGCAAACGGTCGGCACTACCGACATGACCATAACCTATTCGCGTCCAAGCCTGAAAGGTCGTCAGCCTTTTACCTCATCGTTTGTACCACTGGGTAAAGTGTGGCGAACAGGAGCCAACTCACCCACCCTATTTACAACCACAACCGATGTGATGGTTAACGGCAAAACGCTTGCAGCCGGTAGCTACGCTATTCTGTCGATACCCGAGGAAGGTTCGGCAACGCTGATTTTCAGCAAAAACAAGACGAGTACCGAGCAATCGTACAAACAGGAAGAAGACGCGCTTCGTGTCAACCTGACGCCGATGGAGAACAGTGAGAAAGTGGAAACCTTTACCATCGGTTTCAGCGATGTGACTGATAGCACCGCCAAGCTGAATTTCATCTGGGCGAACATCAAAGCCGTTGCAGACCTGAAAGTGGACGTAGCTGCCAATTCTGCCGCCAACGTCGATAAGGCTGTCGCCGAAAAACCGAACGACCCGGCTGTGCTACAGGCTGCCGCCAGCTATAACCTCTCAAAAGGTCGGAATCTGGAGCAATCGTTAAGCTGGATCGATCAGTCAATTGCAGCGGGCGAAAATTATCGGAACCTGTATGTAAAGGCACAAATTTTGGGCAAGATGGGCAAATATGCTGAAGCGCTGCCATTGGCACAAAAAGCCCTTTCACTCGGTCAGTCGTCTACCGATGGCGCTTTCCCTTTCTTTAAGGATGGCATTGAGAAAAGCATTTCAGAATACACGGCCAAAGTACCAGCCGTGCCAGCCATCAAAGGCAAGGGCAAGAAAAAAGCATAATCTGAAGTTCCATTTTCCGAAAACACAAATGCAGGTCAAATTGGCCTGCATTTGTGTTTATAACCCTTTTAAGCGCTTAGCTACAATGAGCTTCATGTAAACGAATGTACTCATAACTAGTTACTTATAGGTTAGCTAGTGGCCAAATCCTGACAATTGACTAGAAATCAACTGGAATAAGTAGAACACTCCACTTACCGTATTTTACTTACTCTACACCTTCTTGTTTATGCGTGCTGCTAGTTTAGTTTTACTCGTTGGCTTAACGACGCTGATTTTACCAACCGCCTGCGTCGATTTGCTGGAGACTCCCTTAACGCAACGGGTCAATGTGATCGTGGTCGATGGCACGCTGACCAACCTGAATGAGGATCAGAAAATTCATATTAACCGTGCCAAATCCGACTCGTTAACTGGCCGTTTTGGCAGCTTGCCCATCACCAAAGCCCGAGTCGAGGTTGTAGTTGATTCAGCCCAGGTACTGGTCTTCACCGAGACCGACACAGCGGGCGCCTATCGCTCCCCAGCAGGCTTTCGGGCACAACCCGGCCACGCCTACCAACTACGCTTCACCCTCTCGGATGGTACACAGTATCGCTCAACAACGGAAGTGATGGTACCAGTCCCTGCCATTGACCGCGTCCATACAAAATTCAACCCCGCCAGTTTGCCCGCTATCCTTGGCGATGGCACCCTTAATCAATACCGGGGAGCGCATGAAGTAACCATTGATTTTCAAGACCCCGTCGAGGCTCATAACTATTATCGCTGGGACTGGCTGCTGTGGGAGAAACAGGACTGGTGTCGTACTTGTATTAATAATGAGTATGTGATCGCCTTGCTGGATAGAGACCCACCCATCCTCATCGAAGATTGTTATGGTCAGAAAGTCGATAATGGGTACTTTGTCTCAGATTACCAGTGTCGTACCCAATGCTGGGAGATTTTGCGCAATTATACGACGAATGTGTTCGACGATGTGTATAGTAATGGTGGGCAGATTTTAGGCCGTTCAGTGGCCCAGATTCCGTTTTACCAGCAGAATGGTTGTTTGGTTCAGCTTCGTCAATCCTCACTTACGAAGGCAGCCTACCAATACTACCGGACGGTAGAAGAACAGACCCAAAATAATGGGGGCGTGGCGACGACTCCGCCAACGGGATTAGTCGGAAATATTCGCAATGTGGCCAATGGACATGAACGTGTAATTGGCTACTTTACGGCCTCATCGGTGGCGGTGGCACTGGACTGGATCGACCGAAAGGATGCAACGGGTCGTCCGCCGGGCCTTTTTATTGCTTTAAACAACCGGCCCCCCTCGCAACCTTTTAATACGGGAGGTTTTGGCTCCAAGGATTACCCAACAGCGACCTGTGTACCGAGTGATGGTCGTACGCCCAACAAGCCCGTTGGTTGGCGCGACTAATTGCTGCTGTTTTATTGGCTTACCGCCCCCATGCACGCTGCAATATCCACGCAATTCCTACCACAAGCAGACACCCGATGGCGTTCAGCCACAGGAAAGCAGTCAGGTCGAAATACCAGCTCAGAATAACCAGAATTTCAGCGATAATAGCGCCCCAAAACGTGGCCTTCCCGTCGATGGATTTGACATAAAAGGCAACCACAAAAACCCCCAGAATAACCCCGTAAAACAAGGACCCCAGAATATTCACGGCTTCGATCATACTGCCAAACTGATTGGCAAACTGGGCCACCACTATGCAGAAAACGCCCCAGCCAATAGTCACCCAGCGCGATGCCCGTACGTAAAACATATCATCACCATCGGGACGGATCAGGCGTTTATACACATCCACAACGGTACTGGATGCCAGGGAGTTATACGCCGACGCAATCGATCCCATCGAAGCTACAAATATGACGGCAATCAGTAGCCCGATTAACCCATGCGGGAGGTAATCCAGTACAAATCGCAGGAATACGTAATTCACATCGTTCGTATCAGCCGTAGGGTTTGCCTTTTTGATGAGCTTCGTCACGTCGGACTTTACCCCTTTCAATGCCTCATCAGTTTCCCGAATTCGTGTACCAGCCGCTTCCTGACCAGATTGATCGTCAGCCTGTAACGCTGCCTGCATATCGAGCACGGCACGTTGCCGTTGGGCGGTCAGGTTCTGATGCTTGATTTCAGCAAGCTGATAATCACTGGCGTAGGCACTTTGTTTTAGCCGGTCAGTTTCCTGCTTGTTAAAAAAGATCGGTGAGGGGTTGAACTGATAAAAGACAAACACCAGCACACCAACCAGCAGAATTAAAAACTGCATCGGTACTTTCAACAGGCCATTCATCAGCAAGCCGAGTCGACTTTGCCCGATGGTTTCGCCCGTTAGGTATCGCCCCACCTGCGACTGATCGGTACCGAAATAAGACAGTTGCAGAAAAAAACCACCAATCAGCCCGGACCAGATATTGTACCGACTGTTTGGGTCAAATTTCAGGTCGATCAAGTTCATCCGCCCAGCCTTACCCGCTACGTGCAGCGCATCAACAAAGCCAATTCCATCGGGTAATAGCTTCACGGTTAGGTAACCCGCCAATGCCATCGCAAAGGTTACAATGGCCATTTGCTGAAGATGAGTATACGATATGGCTTTGGTTCCCCCGGTAACGGTGTAGGCCAGCACAATCCCCCCCATAATCAGGTTGGTCAGGTAAATGTTCCAGCCCAGAATAGTGGATAGAATAATGGAAGGCGCATAAATCGACAAACCTGTCGATAAACCACGTTGGAGTAAAAACAGTCCTGCCGTCAGAGTCCGAACCCGCGTATCGAAACGAGATTCCAGAAATTCGTAGGCGGTAAAAATTTTCAATTTATGAAAGATCGGCACGAACGTTACCGACAGGACAACCATAGCTAACGGAAGCCCAAAATAGAACTGTACGAACCGCATCCCATCGGTAAAGCCCTGCCCCGGCGCCGATAAAAACGTAATGGCACTAGCCTGTGTAGCCATCACTGATAAGCCAACATGATACCAGGGCAGCGAATGGCCTGCCAGCAGATAATCGTTCATACTCCGGCTACCGCGGCTTCGAACAATGCCATAGGTGATGATACCCACCAGTGTGAGCACTAACACGCCCCAATCAAGAACACTCATGATAACCAGCGCATTAAACCGTAAAACAGAAGCATTTCGACAACCAGACTACCGATAACGATAGCATAAAGCTGTGGCCAGGAACGAACGAAAGGAGGTAGATCGGTTGGGTTACGGGTCATGAATGATTGGGTCGTCGAATCTATAACGGCGAAATTAGCAGAAATAGATGTATCGACTTCGATTAACTACAGGAATGGCTTATTTCTCCTGAACCTGTACAAACGAAATGCCAGATTCTATCCGGATCAGTTACGCCCTATAAGCAGGTTATACGCAATGTAAGGATAGAAGTAGCTGTAGGTGCCTGGATCAGTCGATAATCCATAGTATGCCAGTCGAGGTTGTATAACCGATAACGCTCCGAGATCGAATGCGTGTCGACGTCGGTCAAAGCGAAGAGCCAGTGATAAGTTTGCACTAGCGTTACTTTGATACGGATTCAAATAAAATACATTATCGCTCAACACGGTCAGGTTACGGCTGATTTTGTGCATAACGCCGGCCGATATAAACGGGGTCTTGCTATACACCGTGTAATCTGGCAAAAGCCGCATGCCATAGCCCAGGGTTACATGGCGCTCTGTGCTCCCTAACGAAAACAACCCATGCAAAAGAATTTGCTGAGGCATGGAGAAAAGCGTCCCTTTTTGACGGGGTTGATAGGTCACATTTACGCCAAATCGAAATTGATTGCCAATAGGGAAGGTTAGCTTCGAAAAGAAACGATACGTAGCATTCAAGACCGTTTCCCTTGCTATATTGTCCCGTTCGAATACATTGAAAAAAGGATTCACACTGGCTCCCACGCTCCAGTTTTGCGTAACTCCATAATGGAACTCATTGAGCAGAAACAAGGCGTTTCGATAGTAGCCTTTTCCTTTCTCCGGATTAAAGGCAGTAGTCGTAATCGGAAGAAAGGGCGAAAATCGATTAGCGTAGGCGGGTTTACCCAAAGTAGTCAGGCCCGTTTCATCACCCCCTGCCCGTAACGTATCGACCCGAAGCAGCAATTCAGGCTCAAAATACGTAAGTTGTCCATTCTGCTTACGCACCGTAATCATGGTCTCATTCCGACGGACAAACGTACCCGGCAACTGCGTACCATCTTTTAAGACAAAAACCGTTTGAGAAGCAGATGGATTGACCATCAATCGATTGTCCTTCGGGCGTTCGGCCAGTATTTTCACGACCTGATCGGCCTCTACGAAAGACAGATCACCACCTCGAACCCGAACACTGATAATCGAGCTATCCTGCCGAACAATCTGCCCCCGAACAACCGAGCCGTCCCGCATAAGCAGGTAAGAGTGCTTACGATAGGTATCTTCGGGCGTTATCTTGATGAGCTGTGCCTGGGCTAGAAATGGACATAGGACGAGAAGTAATAGAACTGTTTTCACGGTAGCAGACGTTAAGGTTGAAGAATTGGCGTTGATATTTTCTTATGCAAACGGTTACACACCGACAATTATTTTTTCAGCATATAGCTCAGACCTCCGATTTTCCACTAGGGTTGGAAATCGAACGAGCGGAAGGCATTTATTTATACGAAAGCGATACCAGGCGCTACGTTGACCTTATTTCGGGCATCGGAGTAAGCAACGTTGGGCACCGGCATCCGCATGTGCTGGAAGCCATACATCATCAGTTGGATAAGTACATGCACCTGATGGTTTACGGAGAATATATTCAAACCCCTCAAACCCAGCTTGCCCACGCACTCGCCCAAACGTTACCTCCCAGCCTAAATAATGTGTATTTTACCAACTCAGGCACCGAAGCGGTTGAAGGGGCTATGAAACTGGCGAAGCGATACACGGGGCGTTCCGAAATAATCAGTTGCTTCAATGCATATCATGGTTCCACCCAGGGGGCGTTATCCCTATCAGGGGATGAAAACTTCAAACGAAATTTTCGCCCACTCCTACCCGATATACGTCATATTCGACATGGCAACCCGGCCGACCTTGACCAGATTACGAATCGTACGGCAGCCGTAATTATTGAAGTAGTCGCTGGCGAAGCAGGAGTCCGCGTGCCGGAACCAGCCTATTTTCAGGCGCTTCGTCAACGCTGTTCGGATACAGGAGCCCTACTTATTTTTGATGAGATTCAGACGGGGTACGGGCGTACAGGTACGTTCTGGGCTTTTGAAGGGGTTTCGGTTATACCCGACATCCTTCTGTGTGCCAAAGGTATGGGTGGCGGCATGCCCATTGGAGCTTTCATCAGTTCAGATGACCTAATGAGTGTGTTCAAAAACAATCCGATTCTCGGTCACATCACAACATTCGGAGGGCACCCGGTTTCGTGTGCTGCCTCACTGGCCACTTTACAAGTTATTCAGGAACAAAAATTACATGAGCAGGCTGAGGCTAAAGGGCAATTGTTCAGGCAGTTGTTAAGGCATCCAGCCATTCGGGAAATCCGCGGTAAAGGGCTGATGCTGGCCGTTGAATTCGACTCTTTCGACGTTCTGAAACCCATTATCGATCGTGCCATAGCAAGCAGCAAAAATGGTCTGGGTATTATAACCGACTGGTTCCTGTTTTGTAATAATTCCATGCGTATAGCCCCTCCATTAATCATCACTGAAGAACAGATTCGGGAATCTTGTGGGGTTATTCTGGAAGCTATAGGCTAATTTTCTTTTGACAGGATTTACAGGATTGTACATAAAAGTCAAATCCTGTAAATCCTGTCAAAAGAAAATTTAAAATGCTTCGCCTAACTGAAAATACAGGCCATTCGACACACTCTGGCCAATACCCCAACCGTAATCGACACGAAGGTTTAATCGCTCTTTCTGATTCAGGGCCAGTCGGAGCCCCCCCCCAATCGAGTATTTGAGCTGTTGAAAATTCAGTTCATGCAGATTATCGCCTACATTACCGACCCCAAAAAAACCAACGGCCCCAAATCGCCAGAACAATGGCACCCGGTACTCGGCCTGAGCTACAATCTGATCTTCACTACGGTAACGCCCATCATAAAAGCCCCGCATACTATTAGACCCACCGAAACTGGCTAAACTTCGCAAGGGCGTATTCCCACCATTGAAAAAGCCATAGGCCTGAATAGCCAACACCTGCTGTCGGTACGTCCGAAGAAAACGACGGAAATCGATCACGTAATTAGTATACCGAAAATTTGAGCCAAGTGCGGGATTGAAATGATTGAAATACACCTGCAAAAAACCACCTCGATCGGGTGCAAATGCATTATTCCGTGAGTCGTACGTAAGACTTAACCCGGCTCCAGAAATGTGGTACGGCTGACGACCAACGACCTGCTGCTGATCGAAAAGCCCTCCCGACTGATAATCTACATCCAGTAATCGCTGGTATTCGTAAACCAAACCGGCAAAGACGCGCTCTTTAAGTTTACGTTGAGCATGCAGATAAATGTAGTATTGTTTAAAAATATACGGCTCCACCTGTTCATCAGGGGCATCCTTACCGAGCCCCCAGAATCGATCGGGAAAATAGCTGTACGACAATTGATAATTTAGGATAATTCGTTCGCCCGGAAAATAAGTTGTCCCGTTTACGGCCGCAATAAATTGCTTTCGAAGGGAGTATAATGCGAGTGCCTGGGTGTTTGACGTACGGGTGATGGTATCATGCCGATTGAACCGAAATGTAAATGACCCCGCCAGGCCAAACGACCAGTCTGTTTCGATAGAACGGGCTACCAGCGGCAAAATCAGCGTATTTCGGGTACGAATTAGCTGACTGGGAATAGGTTCACGCGGAACACGGAGACTATCGGGCTGGGCTCGAAGCGTTTGTCCCAAACCCATTAATTGGCTGATTAACAGCAAAACCAACCTTTTATCAAGTAAAACTGACACTGTCAACGAATTAACCGTTAATTAAACTCGCATTAATTAAATTGCGGCAAAGTAATCCTAAAATTGTAAATTTCGTAGATTTGGGCTTTTATTAACCGATACAGTCTGCACCCGTTCAGTAGGGGGCAGCCAACGGGTTGGCATCAACTACGGAACCTCCGATTTGTAAACCACCGATATGAGCAAATTAAACTTACCGCCCTTTACGTTAGGCGAATCTATCACTCCAGAACAACGCCAGTTTTTCAACAAATATGGTGTCATTGTATTTCGTAACTTCATTGAGCCCGAAACAGTTAAACTTTTTATCAGTGAAACGGAGCGGATCGAAAAACAATGGCTCGACGAAGGGCGTGATAAGGTAAACGGCGTTCCCCTAAAATTTGGTAAGGACGAAGAAGGGAACCCTATGATTCAGCGCATGTGCTTCCTGTCGCAGCACAGTACAGCCCTGCATGAATTTTTGCAGGACCCTCGCCTTCAGGCTGTTGTAGACCTATTGCAGCCTTATGAGGGTCGTATTGCCGAAATTGAAAAAGACGGTCTTATTCTGAACCATTACGTTCGTACCCCCAACAGTAAGTTCTCTCAAATGGGCTGGCATACGGATAGCCCTCGCGACATTTTCCTCGGTCAGCGCATTATGCCCATGCTTAACGTAGGCATTCATCTCAATGCGACGCCTTACGAAAACGGAGGACTTCGTGTGATTCCTGGTACCCACAAACAGGGAATTCTTAAAATGCTGTTCCGCAAAAAATACTTTGTCGACAACGAGCCTGACAAACACGAAGTAGGCTTCGACATCAATGCCGGTGACCTGTCGGTACATGACGGACGACTATGGCATCGAGCACAGCAGTCGCCTTATTTTGGTGAAGCCAGCCGCCGACGCGTAATGTATGTGCCTGTCGTGACGGGTAAGTACATGCCTAAGGATGAGAACAGCAAAACGCCGTTTTATCACCGCTTCATCTCTAAAGTCAATATTTAAGAAAGGAAAAGGAAGAAGGGAAAAAGGAGAAAGCCTTACATTGGTCACTTTCTCCTTTTTCCCTTCTTCCTTTTTCCATACCTCCTCTCTCTTATGGCCTACGCCCTCATTACAGGAGCCAGCCGGGGCATTGGCTTAGCCATTGCGACAGAACTGGCCCGCAAAAAAATCGACTTACTACTGGTTGCCCGTTCCGAAACGCTGCTGCGCGAATCAGCTGGTCAACTGGCTAGTGAGTATGGAATCAAAACAGATTATCTGGCCGTTGACTTAGCCGCCACGGGCGCTGCTCAACAGGTATATACCTGGTGTCAGCAGAAAGGCTATACCGTCCAGATGCTGATCAACAATGCAGGCTATGGCCTCAGCGGGCCCTTCGAAAAGCATCCGTTAGCCGAGCATACGGATATGATGGCGGTAAATATGACGGTTCTAGTAGAATTAACTTACCTCTTTCTTCCCTCCTTACGGCAACAACCTAAAGCCTATATTCTGAACATCGGTAGTTCAGCGGCCTATCAGGCCGTACCAGGTCTTAGTTTATATTCTGCATCCAAAGCGTTTGTGCTCCAGTTTAGCCGGGGCCTGCACCAGGAGTTAAAACGCTCACCTGTATCGGTCACTTGTGTATGTCCTGGTTCCACCGATACAAACTTCGTTGATCGGGCTCAAATTGGTGAGAAAGGTCGGAAAGCAGCTCAAAAAGTGAATATGACGCCCCAGGAAGTAGCCCGTCAGGCTGTTGAAGCTACTTTAGCCGGGCAAGCCGAAGTCGTAACGGGTCTACTCAACAAGGCGGGAAAATTCATGGCCTGGCTGCTCCCTAAAGGACTCGTGGAAAAGACCGCTGGCAGCATTTACGAGTAACCATTTTTGCGTTCCGCTAATAAATGGCACTTTATTTGTCATACTGTAGTTTTAGACATATAACTATATAAAGACGTTGGATGCTGACCTTATCTTAAACCAAGTTCCCAAGCCTGCCGACGTCCAACCAATTCATGCAATTTTCCGATTTATCAGTAATAGATCCTATCCTGAAAGCGCTTGCTGAAGAAGGATATACCACCCCCACCCCCATTCAGGAACAAGCCATCCCCATCTTGCTGCGTCGTCGCGACTTGTTGGGTTGCGCGCAAACCGGGACCGGTAAAACAGCCGCTTTTGCCATTCCGATTCTGCAATTGCTCAATGAAGACCGGGCTAAAAATCCAA
>Ga0209933_1000581_pt1 | contig 60574 bp, 51 predicted proteins | sample ThiBiot_300_biof_FD_183944 | JGI IMG/M metagenome (GOLD analysis project Ga0209933, IMG submission 183944) | Wastewater bioreactor microbial communities from Cape Town, South Africa - Thiocy_cont_300_biof (SPAdes) | ecosystem: Engineered > Bioremediation > Thiocyanate > Unclassified | place...
AAAGCCCGTTCGGTTAACCGCTATTTATTTCGACCAAAGTTCGCCTGTTCTTCGGCCAGAATCGTTTCCGGAACTCGATCAACTGGCCTCAATGCTCCTGGAAAACCCATCGGCTCTGCTCGAAATTCGGGGGCATACAGACAACCAGGGCGATTTTGATCTGAACGTAAAACTTTCCCGCGACCGTTGCCAGGCGATCATTGATTACCTGGTGGGTAAGGGGATTGCTCAAACCCGTCTGAAAGCGGTTGGCCGTGGCCCTATCGACCCAATAGCACCTAATAATAACGAAGACAACCGGAAGAAGAATCGACGAGTAGAGTTTATTGTGCTCTGAATCAGGTTGTTGGCTCTTCGCCACGAAAGGCATCTTTCTTCTCAACAACGGCTAATTTTATAGGCCTGCCTTCTCGAGCCGACTGATAAATGGCTTCAATGATTTTTTGATCCTGAAGTCCTTCTTCGCCCGGTGTAAATGGAGTTTTATTGCCTAGAACACATTCCGAAAAATGATCTATTTCAGTGGCAAACTGATCCTGATCGCTGATTTCATGCTGTGTTTCCTGATTCTGATTACCCTGCGCCTGGCTGGTAGCCAGTTTTAAACCCTTGTATGGGAAAGCAGGGTCCATTTTTATCCAGCCTTTGTCGGCCAAAACTTTGTAATTTTTGTCGTCGTGATGACCGTAACTGGTAGCACAACAAGCCTGAACCCCACTCGGAAATTTCATTAACCAGTTCACCTGTTCTTCTACTTCCGTAAACCGAGGGTCATTAGGTGTACTGTGTACATAACCCGTTACTTCAGAAGGCTCTTCGCCCAACACATACCGAATGGTGTTGATGCAATACAACCCTACATCGGGCAGGCTGCCTCCACCCGCCAACGCCTTTTTGAATCGCCAGTGGTCGGGGTTGTCGGAGTTTTGGCCGTTATTCGCCAGAATCGATTTGACTTTGCCAAACTGCTCTTTCTGAACCATTTCCCGGACGATCTTGTGGTGCGGTTCGTATTGAATCCGATAGGCAATCATCAGTTTACGGTTGGCTTTCTGGCAGGCATCAATCATGGCCTGACATTCAGCGGCTGTGTTTGCCATCGGTTTTTCGCATAGGATATGCTTACCCGCCTGTGCACCACGGATGGTATATTCGGCATGCATCCCGTTGGGGAGGACGATGTAAATGGCCTGAACCTCTTTGTTGTCGCGTAGTTTGTCGTAGTCGGCGTAGCTGTAACAGCTTTCTTTTTTTATGCCGTATTGAGCCGCTACTTTTTGCAGTTTCTCCGGGCTTCCACTCACCAACGCAACCACTTTTGATTTTTTGGCTGTACTAAAGGCAGGTAAAATCTGATTGAGCGTTAAATGCCCGAGGCCAACTATGGCATAGCCCACCCGCTGGTCGTCAGGCAGCGGAGTTGGCGTTGGAGCTTCTTCCTGCTCCGTTTTAGCCTTGATCTGCTCGAGCTCAATCGGTTTGGTTGGGTCGGAGGGGACCGTAGCTGGTGGTGAAGTAGCCGGTAGGTTTGGAACGGGACCGCTGGGCGTGTTCGTCGTGCCTGTAGCCGAGGCAGTAGATTCGGGCTTTTTTTCGCATGCCGCAAGCACACTCCCTACTGTACCTACAGCCAGTCCCCGACCTGTCAGTTCCAGGAATTCCTGACGGGATACACGGCCATTACTAGGTTTATCGAATAAAAGGTTAACAAAACGATCAATGGGTTTCATAACGTATTGAGTTTACGTCATGAAACCCATTGATCGTTTTGTTGTTTGGCAAAAAGCCAAAAACTGAGGTTTTGCAGGATAGCCGTTACGCGCCAGTCTTATTTGATGGGCGAGTAGTCGGTTGGTTTCATATAAATCGACTCTACTTTAGTCGTTAATGAGCCATCTTTTTCCGATTCGGCTTTAACGGTTACCCATTTGGGGTCTTTTCTGAACTCGTCAAAATGCTGCTTGCCTTCCGCTTCACTCGGATGGGCCAGAATATAGACAAGTTTGGACTGAGCGGTTGGGTCTTTCTCCTGGGTAATCCAGTACCCAATGTGCGTCATGCCGTGTTTGCTGAAGAGCTTGATGGTATGATCGCGGAAGCGCGTCAGTAGATTGGGTAGTTTGCCCGGAGCGGGCGTATAGGTACGTAGTTCAAACGTGCGTTCGGGCGATTTTTTGGTCAGCTTGATTTTGGGCGAAATATCCGACTCGGTCATGAAAATCTGATCGACATGGTCTACCAGTTTACCGTTGGCTTCCGTTTTAGCGACTACTGCTTTCCATTCCGGATCGCTGCCAAACGCTTTCCACGACGCATCCCGAGCTTCTCGACTCGGATAGGCCAGAATGTAAATCAATTCTTTATTTGTTGTATCGGTAGGCGTCCAGTAACCAATATTTTCCATCCCATGCTTTTCGAAAATCTTTAAGGTGTACTGCCGAAAACGGTCTACAATCTCGGCATACTTGCCCGGCGTAGGATGGTAAATTCTGATTTCATAAAACTTGGAATCTGCCTTAGTTTGGTTGGTTTTGCCAGGATTAGGCGCTCCCAGTGTGACTGTGCTCATGAACAGGCCAACGGTAAGGAGGCTATAAAGCGAATTGGTCATCTTTAGTCGAAATAAATGATATGAGGCTCTTTCTTCTAGAAGCGTATTTCGACGCTTTTCTAACTTAAACAGATGCTATTCTTTGCACAAAACAGACTGGTTTCTCGGGTACTATCGTACTTGGAAGCTGTTCATGAGCTGGACTGGATAAACAAGCAAAGTCAGTGACAAGAGAAAATGCGGCAAAAGAATTGGAAATGACCAGGAGGAGAAAGCTTACTTGTGTAGTAATTATCTTGTTTGGTATCTTATACAATGGCAACGGGTATTAGGGTGGTTCTTACAAGTGATGGTGCTCATCCATGTATCAGTAAAAACGAAGCAGCCCCGCCAGGTCTGGCGGGGCTATGATTTGATAAGGCACTATGGGTATAAAGGAAACGTATCATTAAGACTCAGTGAGCCTTCGAAAGGTAACAAAACGAATCATAACAAAAAAACGCTGACCTTTTCAAGTCAGCGTTTCCCATATACCCATATATGTAATCCATAACAATCTGCGAGCAGATTGGGATGAACGTATAAAAACATCAACAATAACCGGGCCAACTGGTCCGTCAGACATTGTGTCAGTTTCTTTCTATAAAAAAAAACCAGCTCCAGCGGAGTTGGTATTTTTGTTTCTTGTCTACTTTACTACTCTGAATATCATTTCTGATACTTTGGTAACAACAAAGATAGTAAAATAGTGATAAGTAAACAAAGGTGATACGCGCTTCGCCAACGTTTTTTTGTAAATTTTTTATGCCAACCTTTAAAAAGGAGTCTACTTTATTAGCGTATGGTATCAGCGGTGAGATGAAATTATCGGGAAAACAGTCGACCAGTTATTTACTGGTAGGGATGGTGCAAGTAAATGTATATGTCTGTAAAAACAAGATAAGGTTCCCTGATCTTTGCAGAGAACCTTATACTGACTATTCCTAAACCCTTAACCTTTTCTACATGAAAAACTAACTTTTACTCTTTTCTGTTCCAAATCCCGTTTGAAAACCGGATTTAATTCAAATTATTGAATGTCAGCGGCTTGGCTCAAGGATTGATTCGCATCCCAAAGGAAATTGATCATCCTGGCCGTATACCCGGCCTGATTCATCCAATGACTGGCAACAGCATCGTTGCGTTTGGCCAGTTTATTTTTTACCAGAGCGGCTGCTTCGTTGAATTTAGCTCGGTCGTCTGCGCTGAGGTTCAGCACAGCGGCCGGGTTTTGATTGTACAACGAGACTACGCTCATAAAGTTTTGCCAGGTGGTAGTATTTGAATACTTGGCAATGTTTTGTTCTACATAGGAAGCGAAGTTCTTCTGCGAACCATTGACAAGCATTGTACTTGCCGGCTTGTTGGCGGCCGGGCTATCATCAGTATTGGTGGTGGTAGCCGCGTTTGCCTGAGATATCGCTAATCCTAATCCAAGAATCAGTGATGCAAAGATAACACGCGATTTCATTGTTTTGTTCTATTTGGTTTCAGTTATTGAACGCACAAATATCCGTAGAAATTCCTGAATCGCAAGTGCTGTATATGGCCCTTTTTAGAATTATATTCCGAATTTAATCCTGATTGTGAGGTATTTTTTTGAAAAATGCATTATTTTTACAATTAAAACCGAAGAAAATTTTACATTAAGATGGGTTGATGTATATAAAATATGCCTTGGGAAAATTATAAAATTCTTTAAAAAGTTATATCATTGGTTGTAATTGTTCATGGTCGCCTGTATTCCCAAAGTACAAAAAGAGAGTATAGCGTCGCCTGCCCGGTCCAAATAGTCAGGTAATTGGATTAATTCATCTTCTGGAAACTGGCCCAGAACGAAATCGACCTGTCTTCCTTTCGAAAAATTATTGCCAATACCAACCCGGAGTCGGGCATATTCCTGAGTAGCCAGAATTTCATCAATATTTCTTAAACCATTGTGTCCTCCCGGCGATCCCTTCGGTTTCAAACGCAGTTTACCAAATGGTAAATCTTTATCGTCAGTAATAACCAGCAGATTCTCAACGGGGATCTTCTCCTGTTTGAGATAATAGTTTACCGCCTTACCACTCAGATTCATGTAGGTGGTTGGTTTAACGAAAAAGAGCTGTTTGCCTTTGTACTGCCATTGGGCGGTATAGGCGAGTCGGGTCATCGAAAAGGAGAATCCATGTTGAGTTGCCAGTCGATCAAGAACCATAAAACCGGCGTTATGTCGGGTAAGCGCATATTCGGGGCCAATATTGCCCAAACCAACGAGTAAAAATTTCATGAGCATGTACAAATAGCTTCGTCAACTCTGGGAATACTGGAGCTAACGAAAGCATATAATCGATTAATTTAATAAGGCTACCGACTCGCGGTATGTTGTTTGGGTGCCATTGGGAAACTGGCATTCCAGCCGATACGTATAGGTGCCAGAAGGTACAGGTTGGCCATTCTGCTGGCCATCCCAGATTGAATCACCACTTGCCAGCACAAAATTAGCACGATTATAGATTACCGTACCCCATCGGTCGTAGACGGTGAACTGGGTAATGGTGATTGATGCAAACGCAAAATATACCTTTAACTCGTCGTTATAGGTATCCCGGTTGGGCGAGAAGGCCGTTGGCAGATGAATCAGGCTGGCACAATCGTGCTGAATGGCAATCGTCCGGCTTATAATGCAGTTGTTAGCGTCTTTTGCCGAAAGTGTATAAGCCCCGGCTTTTAATCCTGAGTAAGAAGTGACTGGTTTATAGGGATTACCGTTTAGCGAGTATAAGAGCGATGAGCCGGCCGATTCGTTGAGAAGCAGGGTTGCATTCGCCTGCCCACAGTTTTCGGGGGTAGTTTCTATGTCAGGCCACGAGGGGCCTGTGCTGGCAGCTATACTTACCGACTGGCTGGCTGTACAATCTTCCGCATCTTTGGCGGTTAATGTGTACGTGCCTGCCTTTAGTCCTGTAAAAATGATGTTGCTCTGAAACGGCTGATTGTCGAGGCTATAGGTAATGGGTGTTTTTCCTCCTGCCACACTCAAACTAACCTGACCGTTAGGCTGATTACAGGACGTCGGCGTGATAGCCGTACCCAGGATACGAACGGGATCGGCACTTTGCAAATTCACAGCTCTATTGGTTTCACACCCGTTGGCATCGCGTGCCCGCAAGGTATAGGCACCACCTGCTAGTTTCGTAAAGGTTGGACTGGATTGATACGACTGTCCATAATCGATGGAGTAGGTAAGTGGCTCCTTCCCCGCTGCAACGACACTTACCTCGCCATTAGCCGTTTCGCAGTGTGGAGAAGTGCTTTTTAAAGCAGAAATCGTAGGGCCTGTATCGGGTGTAATCGTAACGGTCTGCGATGCCTGGCAATCGGCTGTATCTTTTGCCACAACCGTGTATGAGCCGGGCCGTAAACCTGCGAATAAAGGTTCACGCTGAAAAGGGCCGTTGTTCAGGTTGTATTGCCAGCCAGTGGAGCCGGAAGCGGTTACTGAAATAGAGCCATTGGCTTTGTCGCAGCCAGTATTATTGGACGTTGCCTTGATAACCGGATCAGAAATGTTGACCGTAATCGGAATAGCCGGGCTTTCGTATTGATAGAGCGTTTGGGTAATGTAAAAAGTGGTTGTTTTCGTAATGTTGGGATTGTACCGATTGCCAGTCGCAAGTAGCGTTGTTTTAGCTGCCGACGAGTACCAGCGGATATTCTGGCCGGTAACGAGTAGATTGACGGGTTGTCCTTTGCAGTAGGTCGTTCCCGACTTTAGAACAATTCGGTACAGATCCATCCTTCCACTACCCGTTTCTGTGCAGGTAGTACCATTTAGAATGTTTTCATACGTACCCAGCATACTTTCATCGGCAGGGTTGTATGTCAATTTGGCTCGCCAGAAACAAACATCCTTGACCGTTGTACTGCCATTTTTGTCGGATTCTGAAAAGGTAACGATAGGATCAACCAACGTGCCCGTTACGTAAACCACCCCGCTAAAGGGTAGGTTTGGATTAGCGCTTTGTGCCGTGCCGCTAAGGGTGAAGTTGCTTTGCGTGAGCGTCATGGCATAATTGTATATCTTCTGGCTCGGAACACTTGGCGTAGTAATGCCCAGCCAATAGCCTGCCACAGTCTGTGCGTGAACAGACGCTAATGCGGTAGTCGCCAGGATAAAAAGGGGCAGAAATAGCCTTCGGTTCATTGCCATCCCGTAGTTTCAAACGAAATGCGATTCTACGGGATGGCTAAGATAGCGACAATACTGGATTTGTAGGATTTTGTAGTTGTTGCTTGTCTGCGATATAATCACGGATCGGCGGATGATCGGATTACGAACCGGGAATCTTCATTTTCCCGCAACTATTGATGAAAAGACTATCTTTACCTCATGAATCAACAACGCCTGATTTTGTCCAGCCCACTGCTCGAAATTGTGATTAGTCGGCTGGCACAGCAATTAATTGAAACCTACCAGGATTTTGCGGATACTGTACTGCTGGGGATGCAGCCACGAGGAATTTATTTTGCCGAACGGGTTGCCCGAGAGCTGCATACAACACTAGGCTATGCCGTACCTTTGGGGTATCTGGATGCTACTTTTTATCGGGACGATTTCCGTCGACGCGATACTCCACTTCGGCCAAACACAACGCACGTACCGTTCATTATCGAGAACAAGCGTGTTATTCTGATCGATGATGTACTGGCAACAGGACGTATGGTACGGGCGGCACTGGATGCGATGACTGCCTTCGGGCGTCCTCGCAAAGTAGAATTACTTGTACTGATTGACCGGCGATATAACCGTGATTTACCGATCAAGCCCGACTACACGGGCAGGCGGGTAAATACGCTCGAATCGCAGCGGGTATTGGTCGAGTGGACCGAACAGGGCGCTGAAGCTGACCGTATCTGGCTGGTTGGTTAATAGTATGTGACACTATCGAATAAAGTATTGACAGATAGGCATTTATTTATAGTTTCTTCTAGTGCTTTCTACTTAAGTATTGGCAAGTTTTTTGTAACTTGGCAGACCGTAATTTAATCTATGGAACGTCTGCAACGTCTACTCTTTTTCTTTTCCTGCCTTATCCTTGCCAGTACCTGTAGCGTGGTAAAAGCGCAGACTAATTTTACTGTTACAGGTCTTGTTACAGATTCGCATACGGGCGAGCCGATTCCTTTTGCCAGTGTCTCGCTAGTGGGGCGTCGGGTAGGTACGCTGACAGACGAAAAAGGTCGATACACATTAGTCGCTAAACTCTTGACAGATTCGATGGCGGTTAGCTCGATGGGCTATAAAACGCTGCGATTGGCTATCAATCCGGAGCGTGCATCGCAGGCTGTTGATTTTAAGTTGCAATCAGCCGGAACGGCTTTGCAGGAAGTAACCGTTAAAGCGGGTGAAAATCCGGCCTGGCGTGTTCTTCGTCAGGTACGTAAAAATCGTACCCTCAACGACCGCAAACGCCTGGCCGCTTATGAATACGATAGCTACGTAAAGACCGAAATCGCGCTGAGTCATGTCTCGGATCGGATGCGTCGGAATCCGCTCATCAAACGGATTAACCAGGCCATGAGCCAGCACGACTCCATTATGGACGATGAGGGGCATAAACTACTACCGCTTCTGGCGTCTGAATCGGTATCGCGTTATTATTTCAGAACCGCACCTGAACGTAAACGGGAGGACATTCGGAAAACCCGCATCAAAGGCGTAGCGGTCGACGATGCCGGGCTAAGTTCCCAGTTGCTGGGTGGAACAAACCTGGTTAGTCAGAACTTCTACGACAACTACATCCCAATTCTGGGAAAGGACTTTGCCTCTCCCATTGGCGATAACTGGAAAAACTGGTACGAATTTTTCCTGGCCGATACGACCCAGATTGGCGATCATATTTGTTACGAAATTCAGTTTGATCCTAAACGGCCCGAGGATCTTGTATTCACTGGAAAAGCCTGGATCGACACCACTACGTTTGCCCTTTGCCAGATCGAGACCAAAATTGGCAATGCGGCTAACCTGAATTACGTGCGTTCGCTCACCATTGAGCAGGAACTGGAATCGACTACCGATTCAACAGCAGGAGCCGCAGGTACAGCAGGCTGGCTACCCGTGAGCATTCGTCTATCGGCTAACCTGACCGGAGTTGGGAAGCAATCACTGGGTTTGCGAGCGCAGGTTACGCTTCGTAATAGCAATATTGTGGTGAACCGACCGAGGCAGCCATCATTTTATGAGCAGGCCATTGAACCGAGCGATACCGTAGCTACCCAGAATGAGGCCTTCTGGAGTTCGGTACAGAAAAACCTCGCCGGGTCGGATTCGCTTAATAAGGAAGACCAGAAAACCCGTGACATGATCGATAAACTACGGGCTGTTCCAGCGGTGAAAAAAGCTGAAGCGGTTGGACAAATTCTGGTTACGGGTTTTTATAAACTGGGTGGGGTCGATCTGGGGCCGTATCCATACCTCTTTGCTATTAATAGTGTAGAAGGTTTGCGGACGCGTGTGGGCTTTCGGACCAATGAGCAGTTCAGTCGAAACTGGATATTGCGGGGCTATCTGGCCTATGGAACGCTGGACAACAAGTTTAAATACGGAGCCGAAATCGATTATCTGTTTTCGCGGCAGCACTGGACGGTGGCTGGAGCACGGATTTCCTACGATCTGGAACGGCTTGGTCTTACCCCCGAGCTTATTGGCGGTAACCGTATGTTTTATGCATTGAGCCGATTTGGCCGGTATCGGGGTGGTTACGAAAGTTATCAGAAGGAATTTTTCTTTAAAACAGAGCCTGTCAAAGGGATTCTTCTGACGGCTATGGTAGGTACCCGGACCTTTAACCCCTTATTCCCGTTTCATTACCGGCTTAATCCTGAGCTGGGGGAGCAGTCGCAGTTACGATCCGATATTGATGATGCCTACTGGTCGATTGAAGCACGGCTGGCCCGGAAAGAAAAATACATTATGGACGGTAACGAGCGGCTCACGCTTGGAACCAAACGGGCTCCCGTGCTTACAATTCGTTACACGCGTGGTCTGAAATCGTTGGGTGGCGAATACAATTATCACCGGCTAACCTTGCGGGCACAGCAATCGCTTCGTGTGGGCCCACTTGGCCGGATGACCTATTTACTGTCTGCAGGCTATACGCCCAATGTGATGCCAGCACCCATGTTGTTTCCACACATCGGTAATCCCACGCCTTTGTTGACGACCAATACGTTTAACCGAATGCAGTTTTACGAGTTTGTGAGCGATCGATTTGTGGCCGTTCATATACAGCACCGGTTCGAGGGGCTTTTGTTTAATCGATTACCCGGCATTCGTAAGTTTAACTGGCGATTGATCGCTAATGTGGATGCCCTCTGGGGAAGCTTATCGGACGAAAATCAGGCAGTAGCCAGTAGAAAACCATTGCCCGATGGCATAAGACCTATTTATTTCGGGGCACTCGACAAGGCTATCCCATATATGGAGGTAGGTTATGGGATCGACAATATTTTTAAACTGATTCGTATTCAGGCTATTCACCGGCTGAATTATTTGGATGACGGCCCAAATGGTATCCCTCTGAACTCCTTTGCCTTGAAAGCCTCCGCAACGATTAGCTTTTAGAACGTGTATGATGTGGGTGCTAATTTGAACTATGAAACGGTAAACAGACAATAACTTTCTGTTTGTATCGCGTGTTGTTTCCTAAATAATTACACGCATGTCGCTTGTTGCTCCTACAACTGTTCGAAACGTTTCTGGTCAGACTGTCATCGAAAAGCCGGATTTGCTGGCTGTAGAAGAACCACTGGAAATACGGCTGGGTTTCGGCCCGATTGCTGATCGCCAGCAACGGTCATTGGCCGTGACCATGCGAACACCCGGCCACGACGCCGAACTGGCAATGGGCTTTCTGTTTACCGAAGGTATTATTCACTCACCGAACGACATTGTCTCTTGTCGCCATTGTGTGCAGGATGTTAATAAGGAAGGGAATGTAATCCGTGTTGAACTCCAGCCCGAAGTAACCATCGACTGGTCACGACTGGAGCGGAGTACAATGGCATCGGCTAGTTGCGGTTTGTGTGGCAAAACTACCATCGATGCCATACGAGCGCTTACACCTGGGCCAGTAGAAACGGATTTTTCGATAGAGCCATCTATACTTCACGCCTTACCCGATCATGTTCGAGAAACGCAGCGAGCCTATGCCTACACGGGCGGTATTCATGCGGCTGCCCTCTTCGATGCACAGGGGAAGTTGCTGCTGGTTCGTGAGGATATTGGTCGGCATAATGCACTGGATAAACTGATAGGGGCCGCTTTCTGGCAGAACTGGCTTCCACTGCATCAATATGGCATTTTCCTAAGTGGCCGGGTCGGCGTCGAACTGGTCCAGAAAAGCTGGATGGCTGGTGTTCCGTTATTGGCAGCTGTGGGCGCACCATCAAGTCTGGCCGTTCAAATGACACAGGAAGCAAACATCACCCTGGCTGGTTTCGTCCGCGATGAACGATTTAACCTCTACAGCCAGCCCGACCGGGTTCGGAATTGAGTGATTGAGTGAAGAATAGCTTGCGGTAGCATTTCACGCAATCACTCATTCGCTCAATCACTCAATTTTTGTCGTCCGGTAAAATCACCGACAGAGCAGCGGGTTTGATCTGGGCAGCGAGTTTGGTAATGCGACCCCGGTATTCGCCATCGATCTGAAAATAAGCACGTTTGTGGGTTTCGATGGTGACGGATGTAGCCGGGTAAATCTCAATCTTTTTCGGGTCGAAGGGCTGGAATCGCCAGAACAATTTCAGGATTTCGCCGAACGATAACCGTCGGAAAATAACAACTTCAAATTTTCCGTCAGAAGGGTCTCCATCTGGATTTATGACGGCTCCTGTACCGTACATACGGGCGTTGGCCAGCACGACCATAAAGGCAACCCGCTGTACACATTCGTCGTCGGTCTTAATTTCCAGCCGGAGTAGACGATGTTTACGCAACACGTTCAGCACACTACGGAGATAGCCCAGTTTGCCACGCAGATTGTTCTGTTCGTAATATTTTACGATGTGCGCATTTAGGCCAATATCGCTCAGGTGTAAACAAATGTCGTCGTCATTGATCGAGATGACATCGATGGGTTTGGGCTTCCCATCGACCAATAACTCCAGACTTTTCTGTAGGTCGGTTGGTATACCCAGCTCGCGAGCCATACCGTTCGCCGACCCCCCCGGCAGGATGCCCAACGGTATGGGATTGCTGATCAGTTGTTCAGCTACGAGTTTAATGGTTCCATCACCACCAACAGCCACTACCCGATCGGGCTTGCATTGGCTAAGCTGTTTCTGAATGGTTTCTGAATCGGTCTTGCCATCGAGATAGCAGCGGTGAACGGTATAAGGCTGGTCGGCAAAGAACGTATCGATGCGCTGTTCCCAGTCAGACTTGTCATGACCACCCGAAACGGGATTAATTATGAATAAAAAAGTCAACTTCTTCGTAAATTATGAGTTATAGATGGGATGTGCTGATGGATGCGCTATGGAAGTCACGCAAGTTCAATTTATACCTAAACAAAATTTAAACCTTAAGGGTAAGCTGAAAGGTCATATTTTATCGTGGTTACGCTTAACGGACCAGCCTATGGTGAAGGTTTACCGTAGTTTTGGCAATGCACAGCGATTAACCATTCACGGAAGTGCGCTAAAGCGTGGTGCGCTGCCCCGTGTCCAGTATCGCAACAGTCTTTTGGTCAACTTGTTTGGCCTGATTCGACTGTTTCTGGTTCGACCCTATCCGAAAGTTACTCTTGAGGTCGCCTTCGATGGGCATTTGGTTCAGACACAGTCTGACACAGATGGGTATTTTCGGGTCGATATACCATTGGATAAATCCATTGCATCGGGTTGGCACAAAGTTGACGTAAAGCTGCTAATCGGCGATACCTCTATCGAAGGAGAGGGTCAGGTACTAGTTCCTGACTCGACCCCATTTGGCTGTATCTCGGATATTGATGATACCTTCCTGATATCGCACTCAGCCAATTTGCTGAAGCGTCTGAAGGTGCTCATTACCAAGAACGCCCATACCCGAGCGCCCTTCGAAGGGGTAGTAGCCCATTATAAATTACTGGCTCAAGCTAACAGCGGTCCTGGAGCAACGAATGCATTTTTCTACGTGTCGAGTAGCGAGTGGAATCTGTACGATTATATTATCGATTTTTCGAAAAAAAATGGGTTGCCCAGTGGTGTGTACCTGTTGAGTCCGCTCAAGCAACTGGCTGAGGTATGGAAAACGGGACAGGGCAAGCACATGACGAAATTTATGCGGATTGTACGGATTCTGGAAATGTATCCGCATCAACAGTTTGTGCTGCTGGGCGACGATACTCAGGAAGATCCAACGATTTACGCGTCGGTGGCTGAGCATTTTCCCCATCAGGTTCGTTGTGTGTACATTCGTCAGGTACAGGCAAAAAATAAACCTAAAACCGAAGCGATATTAAAACGAATTGAGGCATTGGAAATTCCCTATTGTTATTTTGCACACAGCGCCGATGCCAAGAAGCATTCCATAGCTATTGGTCTGGTTGCTTCCTGATTACTTTATTAACCCTAAACGCTTACCACTCTTTCTGAGCTGATTTATGAATCCCAATACGCCCCCCGAAGAACTTACCGGCCAGCTTGATGTCACGAAGCCTTACGACGAAGCGGCTGGCATACCGGCTGTTATTCAGTCATTCAAACACGTTTTTGAGGGGGCCGATCTGGCGCGGGGCTGGAAAGCGCTCGTCAACATGAATCAGAAAAATGGCTTCGATTGTCCGTCCTGTGCCTGGCCTGACCCCGATGGTCACCGATCTCCGATTGCTGAATATTGCGAAAGTGGGGCTAAAGCGGTAGCCGAGGAAGTCATGAATAAACATACGGCTTCGCCCGTATTGTTTCAGCGGTATACCATAGCGGACTTACTGCAGAAAACCGATTTGTGGCTGAGCCAGCAGGGACGCCTGACTCAACCTATGATTTTACGGCCGGGAGCGCAGCACTACGAAGCCATTGGCTGGGAGGATGCCTTCAGACTGATTGCGGATCAGCTCAACGCGCTGGAGTCGCCCAACGAAGCGGTATTCTATACATCGGGCCGAACCAGTAATGAAGCCGCTTTTCTGTACCAGCTTTTCGTGCGGATGTATGGCACCAACAACCTGCCCGACTGCTCTAATATGTGCCACGAGTCGACCAGTGTGGCACTGGCAGAGTCTATTGGATTAGGGAAAGCATCGGTGACATATGAAGATTATGAAAAGGCCGATGTGATCATGATCATGGGCCAGAATCCCGGAACAAATGCACCACGGATGCTAACCCCGCTGGAGCAGGCCAAGCGAAATGGAGCCAAAATTATTGCGGTCAATCCGTTGCACGAAGCCGGGTTACTGGGTTTTCGAAACCCACAGAGCCCACGGGATGTACTGCTCGGGGGCGAAAAAATGGCGGATTTATTCCTACAGGTGCGCATTAATTCCGATATGGCCCTACTGAAAGCGATGTGTAAAATTCTGCTAGAAGAGGAGAAGAAAAGCGCAGCGGGGGGGCAGCCTGGTAAGGTTCTGGATAAGTCGTTCATTGAGACATACACAGCAGGTTACGAAGACTTTGTGAAGGGTCTGGATCAGTTTGAGTTATCGGATTTAGCGGCTCAGTGTGGGCTAACAATCGCCCAGATTCAGGAGGCCGTCGACCTGTTCAAGCATACACGCAAGCTCATTATTTGCTGGGCAATGGGCCTGACGCAGCACCGCAATTCTGTACAAACGATCAACGAAGTCATCAACCTGCTCCTGCTGAAAGGAAGTATTGGGATCGAGGGGGGAGGAGCGAGCCCAATTCGTGGGCATAGTAATGTACAGGGCGACCGGACGATGGGTATCTGGGAAAAACCCAAACCTGAGTTTCTGGATGCACTCAAAAACACGTTCAACTTTGCACCACCTCGCGAACACGGCTACGACGTAGTGAAGGCCGTTCAGGCAATGCATGAAGGGAAAGCCAAGGTGTTTTTTGCGTTGGGTGGTAATTTTTCCATGGCCGTATCCGACACGGATTATACGGCTGAAGCCTTAAAAAAATGCAAACTGACCGTTCATGTATCGACCAAGCTGAACCGGAGCCATCTTATTCATGGCGAAACCGCGCTGATTCTGCCCTGTCTGGGTCGTACAGATCGCGACAGGCAGGCATCCGGTGAGCAATTTGTCAGTTGTGAAAGTACAACCGGCGTGGTAGCTCAGTCGCATGGTGTGGTCGATCCGGTAGTGTCGACATTGAAAAGTGAGGTGGCGATCATTGCCGAACTGGCAAAAGCAACGCTGAGCAACAATCCGCGTGCATCGGGCGATTCGATGGTTCGACCCAGTATTAATTGGGATGCACTGGTTGGCAACTATGACCTTATCCGTGATCTGATCGAAAAGGTTGTGCCAGGTTTTGACCAGTATAATACGAAAGTGCGTCAGGCAGGGGGATTTTACCTTCCGAACGGCCCACGGGTCCGGGAATTCAAAACGCCCGATGGAAAAGCACATTTCACCATCAATACACCTATGCATCATGAGCTACAACCCGGCGAACTGATACTCATGACCATTCGTAGCCACGACCAGTTCAATACAACCATTTATGGCTATGATGATCGGTATCGGGGTATCCATAACGAACGGCGGGTTGTGTTTATGAATGCTAATGACATGACTAATCTGGGCCTGCACGAAAAGCAGATTGTGGATTTACATAGTCATTTTAATGGCAGAACACGGACGGCCCACCGGTTTATAGTAGTGCCTTACAATATTCCGCGTGGCTGTACAGCCGCCTATTTTCCCGAAACAAATGTTCTGATACCAATCGATTCAACAGCGGAGAAAAGTAATACGCCAACCTCAAAATCGATTCTTATTACGATAACACCAGCAGGCTAAGTCTTTATCTGGCTTATTGATAATCCGATAAATTTGTCTGGAAAGCAGGTTGAAAAGGGGCATTGTTGCCCCTTTTTTTATATGGCTTACTCTTAATCAGCGAGCGGACAGCCTGGGGAAATGGATGAAAGATTGAAGATTTAACCTAATTTATGTATTAGTATGTATATTCTTAATTTTATTAACTTAATATTGATTGAAAGGTATGTGTATTAATTCTATACTAATTATATATACATATAGGGATAACTAGTTATTAATGAGATATTTATCATTTAATAGCAAATATTTTGTACTATTACAGCTTATTTTTTAAAATATATCTATAATTTTTGCACTAAATAATTCTAATAGGAGATATATAGTTTATAAAAGTTTACTTGAGTTCACATTATGGTGGGGCGGGCGGATAAGGCGGTTTATGTAACCCTTGTATTCTTGTTTTTTGGTGCATTTCAGTCAGTTGCACAGATCAAAATTACCTTTCCGGTTAGCCGGTTAGTAGTACAGCGTAACAATGCCAATCAGGCTTCGGTACAAATTGCCGGCAGCTACACCCAGGCTCTTGATGCGATTGAGGCTCGGGTTGTTGCGCGCACGTCAGGACAAGGGACCACGACCGCCTGGACAACCCTCCAGAGCAATCCAACGAATGGTCAGTTCAACGGAACACTTACGGTGCGGGGTGGATGGTATAGCGTTTATGTTCGGGGGTTGAGTGGTGGCGTAGTCGTGGCTACAGATTCCATAGACCGTTTCGGGGTGGGGGAAGTATTTGCGATCATGGGGCATTCCAACGCACAGGGGTCGGGTTGTACCGTGAATGGGGTTAATATGTGCCCTACACTTGGCGGAGCGAATGACGATCGGGTAACGGTAGTGCCAGTCGATAACAATGGGACAGTGTATCAGCAGCAATATCTGAACACGGCCGATACGCGTTATCTACCCGGTATGGTGTTCAGCCAATTACAACTGAACAGTGGGTTTTCTCCCTTCGCCAGTGTACCCTGGTTCTGGGGACGTATGGGCGATGCGCTGGTACAGCGACTTAATGTCCCTGTGCTTATGTACAATGCCGGATTTGGCGGAACCAATATGCAGCAAACTTACTGGGCTGCCTACAACATTCCATTTCAACATTCCTTTGTACGCTACGACTTACGCATGCCCTACGCCAATTTTCGGAACCTGATGAACCTCTATGTACCGAGTACAGGCATTCGGGCTTTTTTGATTCAACACGGCGAAAACGACCGCGACAATCCTACGGATTCTACGGCAAAGTATTATCAAAGGGTGATCGACAAGATTCGTACCGAGTTTGGTAAACCCAATCTGGCTTGTATTGTAGCGCTGTCGTCGTTTGTTGGTGCCCGCTTCGACAATGTTCGATCTGCTCAGTTTCAGATTATTAACAAGCCGGGGAATATGGCCTATCAGGGCCCTGATCTGGATAATGTCAATTCATCGGCCGACCGACCTGATGGAATCCACTTTTCGCCATCTGGACAGACAAAGGTAGGAGACGCCTGGGCTACGGCCATTAGTGATACCTATTTGTCTGCTATTTCACCGTATTCAGCCGAAACGGAGCCTATAACCAGTATTGCCTGTGCCACATCCAATCAACTTACACTGACGCAACCCAATGGCTATCAGTATATCTGGAGCACAGGGAGTAGTTCAAACAGCCTTACGGTTGGAGCCGGTACCTATTCGGCCCGGTTGCTTACGGCCCAAAACAAAGTCTATTTTCCTCCTGCTGTAGTAGTCCCGGCCAATGTGCGGCCTGCTACACCCACCATCACGACCAATACCGGAACGCTATCGATCTGTACCAGTACTGGATTGCGCCTGACTTCATCGTATGCCGGACCTAATCAATGGAGTACAGGCGTTACATCGGCCTCAATTGTCGTGACGTCACCTGGCACCTATAGCGTACAGGCTAAAAATCCGGTATACGGTTGTTTATCGAACCCATTGTCGCAGACGATTGGCCTGGCAGCCGCAAGTTTACGGCTTTCCATGCAAACCTCCCGGCGTGTAGTGGCTGTCAATGACACAGTCAGTTTCTGGCTTTCGGTACAAAATAATGGCAGTTGCGATGTCGGCTCGTTTGCGATACAAAATCGCCTGCCGCCTAACGTGAGTTTTGTGTCGTCGACAGATAATCTGAGTGCGGCTAATAGTGTCGTGAACGGGTCGGTTGGAGGACTTGCGTCTGGTGCGTTTTTGACCCGGCGGTACATAGCCCGTCTTACCGCCGAAGGGACTTATCTGTCGGCTGCCGACTTATCGGCTTCTATCAACCCACTGGTAGGCGCTAATCCAAATAATGGTACCGGTAATGGAGAACCCGACGAAGCCCAGGTGGATTTACGAACAAAAAATGCGTCTTCGGCGCTTTATGTATCACCTAACCCGAATCAGGGCGCTTTGCCGCCCGTTCAGTCAAATCAACCGGCGACCAATCCAGCTAAAGCGGATCTGAGCTTACGTATGCAGCTTAGTAGTCAGGTAATTGCTGTAGGGCAAACGTTCAGCATAACGCTTACGGTACAAAATCAGGGTGGCTTAGCTGCAACGAATGTTGTACTAAACAATACTCTACCGACTGGGTTGCAGTTCGTAAGTTCGACCTCGGGTATGACGGCCAACGGATCGGTAGTCAGTGGAACGATTGGTCAGATACCCGTTGGCCAGTCGACAAGTGTGACGTTCGTGGTTCAGGTAACGGCTACAGGTGCCTTTACCAACAGAGCACAGATTTTTTCGGCGGATCAATCGGACCCCGACTCTACACCTGGCAACGGGTATACAAATGGAGAAGACGACCAGGCCAGCACTGCCCTCCGAACGAGTATATAAATTGCCATAAACTCTGGCGCCAACCCGCTCATAATAAATCTCTTTATTCAACTACAGCAATGAATTATATCCGTAATATATTCCTATGGCTTGCTCTGGCTTCTTGCAGTCAGGCACAGACGCCTGTACTGCCTAAGATGCCTACAGGCTATCTGTATAAAGTTGAGCCGGGCATTCCCGGAAAAATCGTGTATGTCTGTGGACAACGGCCATTCAATGATGTTGGCGATCTGGTGGGCGCTGGTAATCTGACCGAACAGACTCGGCAGGTGTTTGAGAATATAAAAACGGCGTTGGCGACGGTAGATATGACCCTGAAAGACATCACGCAGATCACCTACTCGGTGAAAGAGGCAACCGGATCGGTGCAGGTAAGTGCTGCCAATGCCCAGTCGGTTCAGGCTGTTCAGGCTACTTATTTTACACAACCGCCCAAATTGATTGAACAAAAAGGGGTGTCGCAAACCGTTCGCGACGATGTGCTGATTGAAATTGAAGTGATTGCGGTAAAATAAAGTAAGCTAAACACGGAGATGCTGTAAGCATAAACGTGTCAGCTGTCCTGGCCCTTACTGGTAACGATTGTCAAACCGCTACCGACCTGTAACGAAGCCGATCACATTTAATAGTCCACCAGCGCAAAGGGTTAGTAGGCCTACTATCATAAAAAATCCACTGTTAGCCTTAAACCCAAGTATAATCATAACTAGTCCGCCAAGCATCATGAGTTTACCTAAACCTGTCAGGCCCAGCCCGTTTGGGTTGAAAGCTGGCCTTTGGCGATGGGAGCTTGATTGTTCAAGATAAGAAACATGTTCTGCGCCTATTGATGAAACGGCAGGAGCTTGCCGTTTGCTAGTTAGTAGCAGCTTCTGCATCCGCAAAACCCGTTTTGTAAGGGTTCGGGTAGTTGTTGGCAGATGGGTATTATTGGCAACGATCTCGGCGGGCAGAGGGCTACCTTCCGTAGCCTTATTGTCTAAAGATAATGAGCCATTCGAAGCAGATGCCGTCGATGGGGCTACCGTAATGGGTAAACCAACAAACATCCTTGAGGGCTGTACACGGGCCGCCTGACGATGACAGGCGCATAAAAGGAGCAGATTGAACAGGACAAGTAGGTACGTAGTAAGCGGGCGGATCATAGTTACTCAGGCACGTAACACGTAGATTTTGCGAGGAGTAAAGATAATAATCGTCCTGGCTCACGCAGGTTAGCGGGTGCTAGTCGACTACTGTCCGAAAAGGCTATGAGGGTGCCTGCCTACTTTGCTGAAAGAGGAAATTGCGCACCCTTACTTAGGCAGCAGCTGAAATTCGCCGGTTTCGATGTCGTAGTGGTACTGACGCGGTACGCCCGTGGCTAGTTCCACCTTTTCAATGTCTTCGGGGCTAATGTGTTCCAGCTCCATCAGTAGCGCGCGCAGGCTGTTGCCGTGGGCAACTACTAAAACGGATTCGTTCGCTTTCAGATGAGGTAAAATCGTTGATCGAAAATAGGCCACAACACGCGTTCGTGTTTCTTCCAGCGTTTCGCCATGCGGAGGGCGTGCGGTATAGCTACGTCGCCAGCAGAATACCTGATCGGCTCCAAATCGCTCTTCGGCTTCGGTTTTGTTCATCCCCTGCAAATCGCCATACATCCGTTCGTTCAGGGCGGCACTTCGTTCGATGGGCAAATCGGCCTGGCCAATTTCGTCCAGAATGATCGACATGGTCTCTATGGCTCGCTGGAGCACCGAGGTGAAACCGATACTGAAATCAGGTGGCTGATGGGACTTCAGAAGTCTACCGGCCTCATGGGCTTCGTGTCGTCCGAGATCCGTCAGGGGGGTATCTGTATTCCCCGTAAATCGATTTTCCGCATTCCATTGCGACTGACCGTGTCGTACAATGACAAATAAGGGCATATTTTTTCAGGTTGTTAACTGGGAATCTGTTACAAAAAAACAGTTTTTAAGGGTATGCTGTTAGCCCGAGCGACTATTCTTCTCTAGTGATTCTAATCAAAAATCTCTGGTTAATTCTCGATGCGTGTTTTAGAACAGTTTAATCTGGCCGGAAAAACGGCTCTGGTTACCGGAAGCGATACCGGATTAGGACAGGCTATGGCTATTGCCCTGGCCGAAGCAGGGGCCGATATTATCAGTACCGCCAATACGGGCGACCTCAGCGATACGCAGAAAGCGGTTGTCGGGCTGGGGCGTCAGTTCAGTGGCTACAAAGTGGATTTGTCGAATCGCGAAGGATTATATCAGTTCATTCAGTCAGTAAAGACAGATCACACGGTCGATATTCTGGTTAATAATGCCGGGATGATTCTACGCAAACCCGTAGCCGAACACCCGGATGACTGGTGGGACAAAGTAATCGCAGTGAATCTGGACGCGCAGTTTATACTGGCCCGCGAATTTGGGAAAGACATGATTGCGAAAGGAGCCGGTAAAATCATATTCACCTGCTCACTGCTCAGTTTTCAGGGAGGTATTACGGTTCCGGGCTACACGGCCAGTAAAAGTGCGGTGGCGGGTCTGGTAAAGGCGTTTTCGAACGAATGGGCTTCGAAAGGGGTAAATGTCAACGGCATTTCACCCGGCTATATTGCTACCAACAATACCGCTGCCTTACGAGCCGATCCCGATCGGTCAAAATCCATTCTCGACCGGATTCCGGCGGGGCGCTGGGGCGATCCATCCGATTTTAAAGGCCCGGTCGTCTTTCTAGCCTCCGAGGCAGGGGCTTATGTACACGGAACCCTTTTGACCGTTGATGGGGGCTGGATGGGTCGCTAGCCTGTCGATTTGTTCGGCATGAGGAACTGTAGGGATAGGTAAAGTGATTGATACAGCATATCAGCAAAAGCAATCATGGAATTAGGCATCAGCAGTTTTGGCGAAATCGTACCGGATGGTGTATCGGGTAGAGCGATCAATGCGCACAAGCGCATGCAGGAGATTCTTGACGAAATAAAATTGGCCGATGAAGTCGGGCTGGATGTGTTTGCGCTGGGCGAGCACCACCGGCCCGATTTTATTATTTCGGCTCCCGAGGTGATTCTGGCGGCTGCAGCTGCCATCACCAAAAATATACGGCTGTCCAGTTCGGTAACTGTGCTAAGTTCAGCTGATCCAGTCAGAACATTTCAAAATTTTGCGTCGCTGGACCTGATTTCCAGCGGCCGGGCCGAGATTATGGCAGGTCGCGGGTCGTTCATTGAATCGTTTCCGCTGTTTGGATACGACCTCAAAGACTACGACGAACTGTTTACCGAAAAGCTGGATCTGCTGGTCAACATCAACGAACACGAAGTTGTCGACTGGACGGGTAAGCTTCGGGCGAGTATTCCGCATCGGGGCGTGTATCCACGACCTTATCAGGAAAAATTGCCAATCTGGCTGGCAGTAGGTGGAACGCCTGCTTCGGCAGCCAGAGCCGGAACGATGAACCTGCCCATGATGCTGGCTATTCTGGGTGGTACGCCCGATCGATTTGTGCCGTTTGTGAATCTGTATCGTCAGGCTGCCGAACGGGCTGGTCACGATATGAGCCAGTTGCCATTGGGTATTAACTCACAGTTTTATGCCGCCGATAATTCGCAACAGGCTGCCGATGAATTTTTTCCACCTTACGAACTGCTGATGAATCGGGTAGGGCGTGAGCGGGGTTGGTCACCGATTAGCCGGATGCACTTTGAGCAAATGCGTCAATATGGTCCATTGATGGTGGGTAGCCCGCAACAGATCATCGACAAGATACTCTACTTCCATGAATTGTTCGGCAATACCCGCTACCTGGCGCAGATGATCAGCGGGCACAATACACCTCATGCCAAAACACTCCATGCTATCGAATTATTCGGAACGAAAGTGGCTCCGGCTGTTCGGAAAGCATTGGAACAGAAAACCGCAACCACCTAAATGGTAAACAAAATCCTTGTCTGGTTCTTAATCCTGTTCATATACTTCCCCCAGGTGCTACAGGCGCAGCCTCATTCATTACCTGATCCGCTAGTTCTGAAAAATGGCCGTCGGGTGACGTCTGTAACACAATGGCGGACCCAGCGACGGCCCGAACTGCTAGCGTTGTTTGCCAGTCAGCTTTACGGCCAGTCGCCGTCGAAACCTGCCCAGATGCGGTTTGAAGTATTCGATTCCGCCCCGAAGGCGTTGGGCGGTAAAGCGACGCGTAAGCAGGTGGCTGTGTGGTTCAATGGCAAGCCCGATGGCCCAAGAATGGACGTACTCCTGTATATCCCGAACGGCGTAAAAGGTCCCGTACCCGCTATTGTAGGGCTTAACTTTTGGGGAAATAGTACCATTCAGGCCGATCCCGCCATTCGGATCTCAACAAGCTGGATGGAGTCGAACCGTGGGAATCCATACATCGATGTCTCCTGTGTTGTCAACCACCAATCGACTGATGCCTGTCGTGGACTCAATGCCCGCCAATGGCCCGTAGATAGCATTCTGAGTCGGGGATACGCGTTGGTGACGGCTTACCGCGAAGATATAGCTTCTGATGAAGCGACGAGGAAATTTTCGACGGGCGTTCATCCCTTATATCCTGACTTGCAAAATCGGGGCGACAACTTCGGAACGGTGGCGGCCTGGGCGTGGGGACTGAGCCGGATTATGGATTATCTGCAAACCGATAAGGCGATCGATGCCAAACGAGTGGCTGTCTTTGGCTGGTCGCGGTTGGGCAAAGCGGCTTTGTGGGCGGGCGCTACCGATGAGCGGTTTGCCATGGTCATCAGCAATGAATCGGGTGCGGGTGGCGCCAAGCTATTTCACCGGGGAGTGGGCGAAAACATACGGCGGTTGTGTACTGTTTTCCCGCATTGGTTTGCGGCTAATTTCCGAAATTACATGGACCAGGACACGCTGTTGCCGTTTGACCAGCATCTGGTGATTTCGCTGATGGCACCCCGGCCCGTTTATATTGCCAGTGCTGAACAGGACAAAAACTCCGATCCTGAAGGGGAATTCGAAAGTGCTAAAGCTGCCAGTTCGGTCTATCAGTTTCTGGGGACAGATGGGTTACCAACTACACAACGACCTCCTCTGAATCAGTCTGTGCAGGGCCAAATTGGCTACCATATTCGAACGGGTGGCCACGATGTAACGGGCTACGATTGGGCGCAGTATCTACGTTTTATGGATAAGCATTTCAAAAAATGACAGCCTATTGATTGGCTAAGCTTGGCCGCCTTATGGGTAGGTTCGTCCGATTCGCTTCTTAACGAGTATATCTGCTTTTCTTGCTAATCAGTACATCATGATTCGTTTCCGTACACTACTTATTTTTTGTTTTTTCTTGCTGGCCAGCTATTGTCAGGCAGCAAAAATTGATACAGTCGATACCTACAGCCCGTCGATGAAAAAGACGATCAAGGCTGTTGTCATGACGCCCGATTCGTATACCATCGGGACTGAGTTTCCGGTGGTCTATCTGTTGCATGGCTACAGTGGCAACTACAGCGACTGGGCCAAAAAATCGCCCAACATGGCCCAGCTTGTCGATACACATCAGGTGATTGTCGTTTGCCCGGATGGCGCGATTGGGAGCTGGTATTGGGATAGCCCGGCCGATCCCTCCTTTAAGTACGAAACCTATGTAGCCAGCGAACTGGTACCGTGGGTCGATAGTCATTACAAAACCATCAAAAGTCGTCAGGGGCGCGGTATAACAGGCCTGAGTATGGGTGGGCATGGCGCATTGTATCTGGCTTTCCGCCATCAGGATGTATTTGGTACTGCCGGTAGTATGAGTGGTGGGGTCGATATTCGCCCGTTCCCGAACAATTGGGATATGGCCAAACGGCTCGGTACTTATGCGCAGTTCCCCGACCGTTGGGAGCAAAATACCGTCATTAATTTACTCCATCTGCTCACCCCCAACTCGCTGTCGCTGATTATTGATTGTGGTAGTGAAGACTTTTTCTTCCGGGTCAATAATAACCTGCACGACAAATTGCTGGAGCGAAACATCCCACACGACTACATCACCAGACCAGGTGGTCACAACTGGAACTACTGGACCAATGCCATTACGTACCAACTGCTATTCATGCGCCAGTATTTCGATAAGCAAAACACAACGGCGACTCGTTAAAGCTATTCATTCCTCTCTTGGTATCGAACTTTTTACTGCTGTTACGTATGCGCTTCCTTCTCCCGTTAGCCTTTTTACTTGTTCTCTCGATTGAGATTCATGCCCAGAAAGTTATCCGAATTGCCTGCGTGGGTAACAGCATTACGTACGGGGCCGGGCTGACGCATCGGGAGCAGAACTCATTTCCGGCCCAACTCCAATACCTGCTGGGGTCGGGCTATACCGTAATGAATTTTGGCGTGAGTGGCCGAACCGTTTTACGAGAAACAACAGCACCGTATATATCGACCGATAGCTATCAGGAAGCCTTGAAAAGCAACCCCGATATAGTACTCATCAAATTGGGTACGAATGATAGCCGACTGCCCTATCGCTTAAAAATCGACCAGTTTATTCCTGATTACAAGGCACTTGTTCAGTCTTTCAAAGACTTACCGACGCATCCACGCATTGTGCTGTTGCTGCCTGTTGCCTCGTTTTTGACCGATACCACCCGCCAGACAGAAGCTGCAATTAAAACGCATATTCTGCCCCGAATACGGCAGGTAGCCTTTGATGAAAAGCTGGAATTGGTCGATCTGCATTCGCTGACCCTGGAAGATAGCCTGTTGTTCCCCGACAAACTCCATCCAGCTCCTTTGGTAATGACCCGCATTGCCCGGCGGTTGTATGAAGTAATTACGACGAAAACCCAATCTGATTTTGATATTTTCCAGAAAATCAAAGAGCCTAAAAAAATCACGTCCTTTTATGGCTACGATTGTGCCGATTTTACGTTTGAAGGGCGTGCCTGCAAGGTCGTTAAGCCCCGGATTGTGGCGCAGAATAAGCCCTGGATCTGGCGGGCGCGTTTCTGGGGACATGAGCCGCAAACCGACATTGCGTTGCTCGATCACGGGTTTCATCTGGTTTACTGCGATGTAGCCGAACTCTTTGGCAATGCCGAAGCCGTTGGCCTCTGGAACAAGTTTTATCGCTACATGCACAAAGCTGGTCTGGCCGATAAAGTGACGCTGGAAGGCTTAAGTCGGGGTGGCGTTTACGCGTATAATTGGGCGGTTGAAAATCCCAAAAAAGTGGCCTGTGTGTATGTCGATGCGCCCGTGCTGGATCTGAAAAGCTGGCCGGGTGGTAAAGGAAAAAGTAAGGGAAGCCCCAGCGACTGGGAGATTTTCAAGAAAGACTACGGCCTGAAGTCGGAAGAAGAGGCCCTTCAGTTTAAAGGTAATCCGCTAGATCGGGTGCCCGATATTGTAAAGGGTAATTTCCCGATGCTGCATGTGGTTGGCGATGCTGACGATGCCGTGCCCGTAAGCGAAAATACCGAACCGTTTGAGAAACAGGCATTGGCACTAGGTGGTCGCATTACGGTCATTCACAAACCGGGGGTTAATCACCACCCACATAGCTTACCGAATCCGTCGCCCATTGTCGATTTTATTCTGAAATCGGTTGGTCTATATCCGTCTTATGCCCAAATGCCGGTGCCCGGCTCCGAGTATCGGTCGGCAGGAGGCTGGAAACAAGGGAACGATTGGTGGGACAATTTCAATAATATCCAGCAGACGCTCGACAGTACGGGTAAGCTCGATGTTCTGTTGATGGGCAATTCGATTACACAGGCCATCGGCAAACGAAGTCTGGTCGTTTATCATGGCGGTCAGGCTCCGTTCGATAGCGCGCTGGCGGGTTACCGGTATGGCGTTGCTGCTATTTCGGGCGATAAGACTCAACACCTGCTCTGGCGTGTTGAAAACCTGGATTTTACGAAGTCCGACCCTGCACTGGTTGTAGTTACAATTGGGGTCAACAATTTCAGCGAAGACGAAGCGGAGGCTATTACAGCAGGCATTGGCGCGATAGTGAAGTCGCTTCGTCGGAAACTTCCACAGGCAAAGCTGGTTCTGGTGGGCCCGCTCCCTGCCGGTACGGCTGCCGGCGATGAAAAACGAAAAAAATATACCCTTGTCCATCAGCAGATTCAGGCATTTGTCGATAACAAAACGATTTTCTTCTGTGATCCATCGGGTGCCTTGATCGACACGGCTACAGGTAATCTGGTTATGGGTACCTATTCGGGCGATGGTATTCACCTGGCCCGTAAAGGCTACACCATATGGGCTACGGCCTTACGGCAGACGATTGATAAAATTGGATTGCCAGCACATTAAGTTTTGACAGGATGGACAGGATTGCTTTGATAAGCCAAAGCAATCCTGTCAAAAACTCTATTTCGCTTTTCCTTTTAGTGGGGCGTAGGCAATGCAGTCGACTTCGAGGGCGGCTCCCAGTGCCAGGCCATTGGCACCAAAAGCACTACGGGCCGGAAATTGGCCTTCTTTAAAGTAACTCCGGTAAATGGTATTGAATTCAGGCCATTTTGCCATATCGCCAATCATCACCGTACATTTTACTACATCGGCTGTAGTCAGCCCCTGTTCTTTCAGGGCTGCAACGATGTTGTCCATCGTTTGTCGGGACTGCGCGTCGAACCCATCAGCCAGTTTTCCGTCGGCTTTTACGCCTATCTGCCCGGATATATAGACGAAATCACCGGCTCGCATAGCGCGTGAGAACGGATACGAGGGCGTTTGCTGGCCGGGTACATCAGCCATACCTTCGGTTAGTTTGGCAATGTTGGCTGGAAGCGTGGCCGAGAGGAGAAGGGTTAAGCCGCTTACGGCAAGCGTGTAGATAACTTTTTTCATGGTCGTAGAGGGAATCAATTACTGGAATAATGATTGGCTAATAAGGTGATTTTTAGTTGGCTTCCGTAAAAATAATATCCCTGACGAAGAAGCCTAGCGGATAAAAAAAATAGTAGCAGGAGGGGTACAGAATTGATAAAACAGACTATTACATACAGGTTATCCGTAATTGACAACGTATGGTTGTTGGATTACAGTTTATCATAGGTTGGTTTGGCTAAGGTCTCTGGCTCTGTCGGAGACCTTACTTGTTTTTAGTTGCTCCAAAAGTTGAAGTAATGGCTGTTTCTTCAATTTCATTCTCACGAGGTTTCTCAAAACCTCGCTGTGTCGGTTGTAAGCAACCGACACCACAAAACACCTCGGCAATTGGTATTTTGTGGTTCAATGTCAAAATGGCTTTCTTACTGAGTAGATTTCTGGTTAGAGTCCTGTTTACGACTGAAAGTTTTATCTGAAAAGGGTATGGTTTCGGAAAATGTGCATACTCCTGATCAGATAACTGTTGAACCCTGATAAACAGAATGACAAGGACGTATAGACAAATTAGTGTAGCCCTTCTGATAGCCCTGATTTCGGTTGTGAATGGTTTTGCCGAAGACCCCGCCTATGCCGACGGCTATCGACTCTGGCTAAACTATGATCGGATTAGCGATGCAGTCAAACGGCAGGCGTATGCAAATGCGGCTCAGTTCATTGCCGTTAAAACGGATAGTCCTATTCTGAAATCAGCCGCCGACGAATTACAGATGGGGTTGCAGGGCCTGTTAGGGAAATCAGTGCCCGTAATCGGCAGTGTAGGGAGTCGGACAGGCGGTATTGTGTTGTCGGTGAATCCAGCCGATGCTGCTGGTCAGTCCCTGAATAAAGAAGGGTATCGCATTGAGTCGAAAGGTGGTAATCTGATTGTCTCGGGGAAGTCTGACGTGGGTGTCTTATATGGTGCTTTTGCCTTGTTACGACAGATGCAAACCCTTCAGTCAATACAGGGCATTTCGCTGATTAGTAATCCGAAGGTACAATTCCGAATGCTCAATCATTGGGATAATGTCGATGGGTCGATTGAACGAGGCTATGCAGGTTCGTCGCTCTGGAAATGGTATGAGTTGCCCGAACGGATCGACCCACGCTATCGCGATTATGCGCGTGCTAATGCATCCATCGGTATCAATGGAACAGTGGTCAACAATGTGAATGCCAGCGCTCGGTTCATGACCAGTGAGTACATCGAGAAAGTGGCTGCATTGGCTAATGTATTCCGACCCTACGGCATTCGGTTGTACCTGTCAGTCTATTTTGCGGCTCCCAAAACCCTGGGTGGACTGAAAACCTCCGATCCGCTCGACCCACAAGTGCGCCAGTGGTGGGCCGACAAAGTTAAAGCCATCTACCAGGCGATCCCCGATTTTGGCGGGTTTCTGGTGAAGGCTAACTCCGAAGGCGAACCTGGTCCGCAGGATTATGGCCGTACCCATGCCGATGGCGCCAATATGCTGGCCGAAGCCCTGAAGCCGTACGATGGCGTAGTAATCTGGCGGGCGTTTGTCTACAAAGCCGATCCCAAAGCCGATCGGTTCAAAGCTGCCTATGAGGAGTTTGTGCCCTTAGACGGCCAGTTCGATAAGAAGGTAATTGTGCAGGTCAAAAACGGCCCTATTGATTTTCAGCCCCGCGAGCCCTTTTCTCCGCTGTTCGGAAATATGCCCAAAACCCCGCTGGGTATGGAGTTTCAATTGACACAGGAATACCTGGGCTTTGCCACGCATCTGGTCTACGAAGCGCCCCTGTTCAAAGAGTGCCTGGAAACTGATACCTACGTAAAAGGCAAAGGGTCAACGGTAGCGAAGGTAGTTGACGGAAGTCTGCACGGCTATTCGATGAGTCTTATGGCAGGGGTTGCGAATACGGGTTCGAACCTGAACTGGACAGGCCACCCGATGGCCCAGGCCAATTGGTATGCGTTTGGGCGGCTGGCCTGGGATCATACCGTATCGTCGGAGGCTATTGCCCGAGAATGGGTGGCAATGACGCTGACACATGAGCCCCAGGCTACCAAACGAATCGTAAACCTAATGGGCAAATCTCGGGATATTTACGTCAATTACAACACACCGATGGGCCTCTCGCGACCCTGGACGGGCGTTCACTTTGCTCCCGAACCCTGGCAAGCCCGTAGCCCTCGCCCCGACTGGACGGCCGTATATTACCATCGTGCCGATTCGATGGGTATAGGCTTCGACCGGACAGCAATGGGAAGCAAGGCGTTGGAACAATATCGGCCTGAGGTGCAACAGCAGTGGAATAACCCTGAAACCTGTCCGATTCCATATCTGCTCTGGTTTCATCACGTGCCCTGGACCAAAAAACTGTCGACGGGTCGAACGTTATGGGATGAGCTTTGTACCCATTTTTATACCGGAGCTGATTCGGTTCGGTGGATGCAGCAGGAATGGGCTCAGGTAAAAACAGCTGTTAATCCGGAAACTTATGCCAACGTAGCAGCCCGACTGGAAACTCAGCAAAAAGAAGCGGTCTGGTGGCGCGATGCCTGGGTGCTTTACCTGCAATCCATCTCCAAACAGCCCATTCCGGCCCCGTTTAAACAACCAGCCCGAACCCTGGACGAAGTGAAGCAATCGGTGAATGTGTACCTTTTGAGGTAAAGAGCGAAAGAGTGCATGAGTGAAAGAGCGATTTCTCCCGGATGGCTTTTCGCTCTTTCACTCATACACTCTTTCACTCTTTAAAAAAAGAGGAAGGTTGTACTTTACGAAATCATTTTTAGCGCGTCGGCGAAGGCTTTCATCTGATCCATCGTGCCCAGGCTGACACGGCACCAGTACTGACCATCGAACTTCCATTGGCGGATGCTTACACCCTGATCCATCATACGGGTTACGAAATCTTCGCCCTTCATCCGAATCGGGAACATCACGAAATTAGCCCCCGAAGGCAGCGGTTCATAGTTAGTTTGTTTCAGAACGCCCAGCAGGAAATCTTTCGATTCTTTCGCTTTGCCGAGTGAGTAGTTGATAAACTCTTTATCCTGCAAACTGACCATAGCCGCCCGCAGGGTCGTCATGCTGATGCAGCCACCACCCGTTGCAAATTTGCTGATCTGCTCCAGAAGCTCAGGTTTCGCAATCATATACCCCGTACGCAGCCCTGCAAAGCCATGCACTTTTGAGAAGGTCTTGGTAATGATCACATTGCTACCTTTTTTTACCATATCGACCATCGAGTAGGCTTTCGGATCGGGTGTGTAGTCGATATACGCTTCGTCGACCAGGATGGGGGTTTTAGCGCCCACCGATTCGCAGAACGCCCGTAGTTTGGATGGATCTACGATGATGGCCGTCGGGTTGTTGGGGTTGCAGAGATACACCATACCCGTCTGGCTGTTCACGCGCTCATTCAGCTTGTTCAGGTTAATATCATAGCCGTCAGCCGCTACCAGTGGAACCCGATCGATGTTGACGCCATGTTTCATGGCTGCGCGGGGAAGCTGGTCGAACGTTGGGTCGGGCGCTACAATTGTACGACCTGCATTGGGGCGATAAGCCGCCCAAAGCGAAGCCGCTGTGAGTAGTTCGCCCGAACCGGCACCCAGCAGAACATACTCTTCGGGCACACCTTCGGTATCGGCAACCAGTTTCCGGAATTTGCGGGCATGCTCCATCGCGTAGAGGTAGCCATCGGGAGCGGCTTCGGTGATGGTCTTGAGCACTTTGGGCGAAGGGCCGTACGGGTTTTCATTCGCTGACAAACGAGCTTTCAGAGGGCCTTTAGGGGCTTTGTAACCCAGTGGCATTTCTTGTTCTGGTTCACAAAAGGCGGCAGGAGCAGCAGCCATACTAAGGCCAGACAATAAGCTGGCCCGAAGCCAGTCTCGACGGTTGATGGACATAAGATAAGTTCGGTCTTAATGCGTCAGTAAAGGATGAAGTCAGTAGAATCAGGCAATAAGGTAATTGGGTTTCGCTAGAGTGGTTGCGAACAAGTCAAAAATAGGTTTATGTAGGGTGTTTTTCAAATATTATTTTTATTTATTATCTTTTTATTCTATAATCTTTTAATTAATACAATAAATTAAAAATAAAATATAATGAACGGTTGCTGATGTGAGCAATTTAGGCTTAACTAGAAGTGTGTTCGTTGACTTTCAGGGGATTATATTTTGCACCGCTAGGACGCGATGGGCGCGAAAAAGTTTGTACCAATGACCTATTCTTCGCGCCTATCGCGTCCTAGCGGTGTAAGAAAAGCAGTTAGCTTAATTTCACCAGCTCATCCAACTGAATACCCCAGGCACAGCGGAAATGACCCAGTGGACAGGCGGTTCGACCGTGCAGATTACAGGGCTTGCATTCCAGGCGCTCCGGCGTTTGCACAACTCTGGATACATCGGCCAGTGGACCGAAGCCAAACTGGGGGACTGTTGAACAGAAAATGGCCGTTGTTGGCGCATTCATAGCCGAGCAAAGGTGCAGTGGAGCCGAATCGTTCACATAATTCATCACAGCGCTCTGTTGCAGGGCTGCCGATTGGAGTAAACTTAGCTTGCCCGCCAGATTGACAACCTGCTTTGTGCTACCTGCCATCGCTCGAATGGCATCGCAAGCGTGTACATCGGTAGGGGCGCCTAATAAGTAAATGGTCAGATCATCCGGTAAGGCTTTGATTAATTCCACCCATCGTTCGGACGGATATTGCTTCGTAAACCAAACAGACATGGGAGCTATACACACATAGGGCTTGTGCTGATACGTGTGTACAGCGTTGTAATCGGCTTGTGATGGATATAATTTAGGGCGGGCAAGCGCCTGACGACTTAGCGAATGGGGTTGAAAATCAGGGACTGACTGGAGCGCTTTCAGCAAGCCGGTATTGCGATCAACTTCGTGCGTCCCCGGTTCAAAGCGATGGGCGATCCGATGGGTAAAAAAGTGGGAAAATGGATTTTTATCGAAACCGATGGTCGTACCTGCGCCCGACAATGCCGTCAGTAAGCCCATGGTACCATAGCGTTGCAGATTCAGGACCGCATCATATTTCCTGGCCCGAATAGTACGCAACAGTCGCCATAAATCCCGATATTTGGTACCCTTTTTATGCCAGACCAGCACCTCGTTTAAAAAATGATGATTGGTTAGTAGCGTCTCATTGCCTTTGCGTACAAGCACATCCAGTACGGCTTCGGGATAAGCCGTATGGAGTTGTTCGAATAAAGCGGTTGCCAGAATTACATCGCCGATGAAAGCCGTTTGAATAATCAGGAACCGGGGGGGATTCGTTGCGGTTATCATTAGTACGCTTAAGGCGTAAAAATTTTAGAATGGAAGATTACCAGGTTTATACTCTGCCCAACGGAATTCGGATTGCGCACAAACAAATATCGCATACGCAGATTGCCCATTGTGGTATTATGCTCGACATCGGAAGCCGTGACGAGCAACCTCACCAGCAGGGCCTTGCCCATTTCTGGGAACATATGGCCTTCAAAGGTACGGAGAAACGAAAGTCGTACCATATCATTACGCGTCTGGAAACGGTGGGTGGTGAACTAAATGCCTATACTACTAAGGAAAAAGTCTGTTTTCATGCGTCGGTACTGGATGCTCACTTCGAGAAAGCGGCTGAACTACTGGCCGATATTACCTTTCACTCGGTTTTCCCGGAAAAACAGATCGAACGCGAGCGCGGGGTAATTCTGGAGGAAATGGCGATGTATTACGACTCGCCCGAAGATGCCATTCAGGACGATTTTGACGAACTCGTTTTCCCAAATCATGCCCTTGGCGGCAACATCCTGGGCACGACCGAAACCGTAGAATCGTTTGGTCGGGAGGATCTCCAGCGATTTATTGCCGAGAATTATGATACGAGCCGGATTGTGTTTTCGTCGGTTAGTAAACTGCCATTTAAGCAGGTGGTGAAAGTGGCCGAGAAATATTTCCGTGATGTTCCTGCCCAGCACACAACCCGCCAGCGAAAGACACCAACCGGCTATGTGCCTCGTCAGACCCGTGTAGAGCGGCCGATAACCCAGGCACAATGTGCCTTAGGGCGCCCGGCTTATGGGCTGGCCGACCCCCGGCGGCTACCGTTCTTTATGCTGATTAACCTATTGGGTGGGCCGGGCATGAATTCGCGCCTGAATCTGAACCTGCGGGAAAAATACGGGCTGGTATACTCCATTGATGCGACGTATACACCGTATCTGGACACGGGTTTTCTGGGTATCTACTTTGGTACCGATCCGAAAAAAGTAGACAAAGCGCATATGCTGATCATGAAAGAACTGAAGCGCCTTCGTGAGCAACCGTTAACGACGTTACAGCTTCACCAGACGAAAGAGCAATTGATTGGGCAATTGGCCATGGCCGAAGAAAGCAACAACAGTTTCATGCTCATGATGGCCAAAAGCCTGCTGGATATTGATCGGGTAGAAGCCCTGACCGATATTTTCAACGACATCAACGCCGTTACGTCCGAACAACTTCAGACGCTGGCGCAGGAAGCCTTCGACGAAAGCCAGTTCAGTTCGCTGACCTTTGTGCCGGAAAAGTAAAGAATTATTACACAGAGATGCACGGAGTAAAAAGAGATACACAGAGTACTCAGCGCATCTCCTTAACCTCTGTGAATCTCTGTGTAATAATCAGAACATGACAATTAAAGACGCTCAAATAACCGTCGACGAATGGATTAAAACTGTTGGCGTTCGGTATTTCAACGAACTGACCAATATGGCTATGCTGACCGAAGAGGTGGGCGAGGTGGCCCGGATCATCGCCCGTCGGTATGGCGAACAGTCAGAAAAGGAGTCGGATAAGCAAAAAGATCTGGGCGATGAAATGGCTGATGTGTTGTGGGTGCTGATCTGTCTCGCTAACCAGACGGGCATCGACCTCACCGAAGCCTTTCAGAAAAATCTAGATAAAAAGAACATTCGGGATGCCACCCGGCACCTAAGCAACGAAAAGCTGAAATAAGGCTTTGCCGATACGTTCTGGGTCACTACAATAGTAGTTTGCTAAGAAATACTGGTAGAAAAGCACGGGAGGTATGCCCAAAATTGCCTAGCTTTAAGTATCCGTTCGGATATAAGGATAGTGAATTTGGGACTCAACTACGATCAGGCGACAGATGCCCAGCTTTGGGACGACTTTCTGCAGGGCAGCAAGGCCGCCTATTCGTTTATGTACGAAAAGTACGCCCGAGTGCTCTATAACTACGGCTATAAAATTGCCCAGGACCGTCAGTTGACCGAAGATTGCCTGCAAGATCTGTTTCTGACCATTCTGGAAACACGTGAACGGCTTGGGCATACCGACTCCATTAAATTTTACCTTATGCGTTCGCTCCGGCGCGATCTGGTTCGGAAGCTCAACGAACGTCACCGATTTCGGTCGGGCCACGAAGACGAAATCGATTTTAAAGTCGAATTCCATTACGAACCTACCTGGCTCGATTCACAGATCAGTCGGGAACAATCCGAAGCCGTTCTGCGCGAACTGAATCACCTGCCTGCCCGACAAAAAGAAGCGTTGTTTCTGAAATTTTTTGACAACCTCAGCTACGAAGAGATTGCCGGGATTATGGGCATCGAAACTACATCGGCCTACAAAGTCATCTACAAGGCCATTGCCTCCCTCCAGAAACGGATGCCCGCCGATCTGTTGGTGTTACTGGCGGCAGTCATCAGCCGTCAGTAAGTAGTCAAATTTAGAAAGCACTACTGGCTGATGGCTAGCGGCTTCCAGTCATCTATCATTTTCCTGTTAAAAAATTTTCTCTTTCCGAGGGATAATTCGGCAATTCCTTCTCTTCTGGTGGTAAAAAGATCATTACCATCGCATGGCGCAGCCTTACCAGAATTATACCCTTCGCGATTTTGTGCTTGATGATGCGTTCCGCCGATGGGTGTTTCAGCCCGACGAGCAGAATATGACGTTCTGGCATACCTACATGCTTCGACACCCCGAACAGCAGGCATTGATCGATGAAGCGGCTTCGTTGTTACTACATCTCAATGCGCAGTACGACGACCTGACCGATGCCAGTCAGCAGCGTATCTGGCAGGTGCTGGAGCAGGCGTTTGATGACCAACTGCTTACGGAGCCCATTGTGGTGCCGCTCTCACGCTGGCAGCGGTTCAGAACCGCTTATCCGGCTGCCATCTGGCAGATAGCCGCTTCATTGGCAGGTATCCTGCTGATAGCGGGTGGGGTCGTTTATTACCAGCTACAGCCGAATCAGATGAGCATTCATACGGCCTTTGGCGAAAACCGAAGCGTAACCCTCCCTGATGGGTCAACCGTGTTGCTGAATGGCAATTCGACGCTTACCTACAGTGATCGTTGGGTCGATAGCAAACCACGGGAAGTATGGCTCGATGGCGAAGGATTTTTCAAGGTTACGAAAAAGCAGGCACCTGATGGACGCATCAAATTCGTGACGCATACGCCCAATCTGGACATTACGGTTCTTGGAACCCAATTCAACGTCAACACAAGACGGGGTAGTACGGCGGTTACGCTGGTAGAAGGGCGGGTACAGCTCACCAAACCAACCGAGCATACCGGGCGGGTTATTGATATGAAACCCGGTCAGTTTGCGTCCACACAGCCTAACATCGAGAACGTGGAGGTACGCGACGAAAAGCCACAATTGCATACGTCCTGGGTGGCCCATCAGTTTGTTTTCGACAACACAGCTCTTAGCGAGATTGCCCAACAGTTGCACGACACCTACGGGCTGGAAGTGGTCTTTGAAGACAGCGACCTGGCCAATCGTCGGTTTACGGGTAACCTCTCGAACCAGAGCATCGAAACATTGCTGACAACCCTTTCGCTCACATTTGATCTCAACGTTCAACGCAATGGCGACCAGATCAGTTTACGCCATAATCCCTGATTTTACTATGGAGTTTCTGAACATGACCAAGCCTATTATTCTGCATAACCTATGAAAAATCAGTATGTTATCCTTTCGATGCTGTTGGTCGGGGTCTATACGCTGCCGCAACCATCTGTTGCGCAGTTATTGACCCGCGCCCAGCCCATGAGCGTTAGCCGCCAACAGCCATCTGCACTCGACGTACCGACCAGCCAGCGCCCACATCGGACTCGTTCACTCAAAAAAGTGCTGAGCGAGCTGGAACGACGGTTTAATGTCAATTTTGCCTACGACGAGCAACTGATGGCCACCCGGCAGTCGGAACTTGATCTGGATGGTCTGTCGCTCGATCAGGCACTGGCGCAACTCTCCGAATCACAGGGATTACGCTACCGAAAGGTTAATCCGTCCCTCATTGCAATTCAGGCATTGCCCGTAAAAAACGCCGGAGCCGGACTCCCGGCCGAAACCACCAAACCAACCGTAGTCGTGCCGATTGAGGCTACCGAAATCGTTGAGGAGGCTCCTCAGGTTCGACGGATTACAGGACAGATCACGGACGAAAATAACCAGGGTTTACCAGGGGCTAACATCATCGAAACCGGCACGACCAACGGCACCAGTTCGGATGCTGAGGGGAATTTTATCCTGAACGTTAGCGATGGCGCTACGACCGTAACCGTTTCGAGCGTGGGGTATGTCCGGCAGGTAGTACCGATTGGCAGCAACTCGGTGGTGAATGTAAAACTTGTGCCCGACGACCGTACCCTGAACGAAGTCGTGGTAATCGGGTATCAGACTGTTCGAAAGCGTGATGTGACCGGAGCCAACGATGTCATTAGTTCCACCCAGGCTGCTAAGGTTACGGCCAACTCACTGGCCGAGTCGATTCAGGGCTTGTCGCCGGGGGTGACCGTTCGGAATAGTGGCGTGCCGGGCCAGCAGGCATCGATCCAGATTCGTGGGGTCGCCAGCTTTTTGAATACCGATCCGCTCTATGTGATCGACGGAATGATTGCCGACGCCAACCCAACCATCAATACCGACGATATTGAAAGTATTCAAGTCCTGAAAGATGCGTCGGCTGCGGCTATTTACGGGTCACGGGCGGCCAATGGCGTGGTCATTATCACAACCAAACAAGGGAAAGAAGGGCCGATAAAAGTCTCCTTTTCGGGAAAATACGGTATTCAGCAGGTGTATAAACGCTGGAATCTGACGGATGCGGCTGGTTTTGCGTCTCTTCAGCGGCAACAGTACCAAAATGCCGGTCAAACCCCACCCGCCAGTGTGGCTACAGGTACATTTAACCCAAACATCAATACCGACTGGCAGGACCAGGTGTTACGGACGGGTAGTTTGCAGGATTACAACCTGACGTTATCGGGCGGTAGCAAAACGGGCACCTATCTTATTTCGGGGAGTTATTTCAATAACACGGGCTACGTGACGGGCAGTGGTTTCGAGCGGGCCAGTCTGCGGATCAACACCCGCAGTGAGATCGGACGGTTTACGTTCGGTGAAAATGCCGTACTGACTAATTCCAATATCCAGAATTTTCCGGCGGGTAACCCGATCTACGACATGGCCGGTATGTTGCCCGTTATTCCGGTTCAGGACCCACGTTATGTCAATGCCAGTAATCCGGGTGGCTACGGTATAGGCACGAATCCCGATGCGGTAACCTATTTTTACAATCCGGTAGCCGTTCGGGCTTTGGCTAGTAACAAGAGCAACTTTGCCAAGATGGTGGGCAATGCCTATCTGGACATTAAGTTGACCGACTGGCTGACCTACCGGGCCAATGCAGGTCTGGAAGTGAGCTTCGATTACACGCAGAATCTTCGGAAACTGGGTACCTACCAATACAGTGCTTCGCCCGTACCCAGTTCGGTCAGTGAAGATCGGTCGCGCTACCTGAGCTTGTTGTTCGAGCATACACTGAACTTCAACAAAACGTTTGGCCTGCACAGTCTTAACGGGGTATTGGGAATTAGCCAGCAAACGACCCGTCGGGATATTACGTCCGGCTCGCGGACCAATCTGGGATTTGCGGGTGGTCAGTATTTCACAACCATCAATGCGGCTACGGGTATCTCAAACTCAGCCGGGAGTACCCCCGACGACTACCGGATTCTGGGCTACATTGGTCGGGTTAACTATGCCTACAACGACAAGTACCTGCTGACACTGACCGGGCGAGTAGATCAGGATTCTCGGTTTGGGGCCAATTTCCGAACGGGCTTTTTCCCGTCTATCGCAGGAGCCTGGCGTATCAGTCAGGAGAAATTCTTCCACGTCGACTGGATATCCGACCTGAAATTGAATGCGTCGTATGGGAAACTGGGTATTGTGGTGCCAACGCTGGGCTCGTTCCCGTACACGGCCTTCATCAACAGTAATCCCCGCGCTATTTTCGGTGTTGATCAAACTCCCAATGTAGGTGCATATCAGGCGCAGTTGGCCAACCCCGATCTGCGCTGGGAAGAACGCATTCAGCAGAACTATGGTGTATCGGCCAGTTTCCTGAACAACCGCATCACAACGGAAATCAACGTGTATAACTCGTTATCGAACGACGCCATTCTGAATCTGGCCGTTCCGGGTTATCTGGGTAATCTGCGTGGGAATCCCTACGTCAACACCGCGTCGATCCGCAACAAAGGGGTTGAATTTTCGGCAACGTATCGCAACAACGAGCATACACTGAAGTGGGATGTATCGGGCAACTTTACCACGATTAAGAACCGGGTCGAAAACGTAGGTAACCAGGGGCAGAACATCAACTACATTCAGAGTGGCAACACGCGCTCGCAGGTGGGCTTACCCGTTGGGCAATGGTATATGTTGAAAACCGCCGGAATTTTCCAGAGCCAGGAAGAGATCAACAACTACAAAGGTCCCAACGGTAATCCGATTCAGCCGTTTGCCAAACCCGGCGATATTAAATACGTCGATACCAACGGCGATGGACAGATCACCCAGAACGACGACCGCCAGTTTGTGTCGTCGCCCTGGCCAAAGCTACAGGCGGGTGCGCAGTTCAATGCCTCGTATGGGCCGTTTAGCCTGAATGTTCAACTGACAGGGGTATTTGGTTACACGGTATATAACGACGTTCGGCGCAGTCTGGATACCTATCAGTTAACCAACTTCCGCCGGGATGTGAGCCCGTGGTCATCCAGCAATACGAACACCAGCGATCCTCGTCTGGGTCTGGAAGCGGGCGATCAGGGTATTATCTCCAACAATTTCGCCTATAGTGATCGCTGGCTGGAGAATGCGTCGTATGTGCGGATGCGCAATCTTGAGATCGGGTACACGCTTCCGAAGGCGTTTCTTTCCCGAATCAAGGTACGCAATGCCCGTGCGTTCGTTAGTGGTCAAAACCTGTTTACGATTACGGGATACAAAGGGCTTGATCCTGATGTAACGGGCGCGAACATTCAGGAACGGGGTGTCGATAACGGGCACTGGCCATCGCCCCGCGTAACATCGATTGGGCTTACCTGTGATTTCTAATGGCAACGTATTTAGTTCTGAAACCAATCATGAAACATACATTCATTTCGCTGGCTATTGTCGCCGTAGGTCTACTGACCGGCTGCGACCGGAGTTTAGACATTGTGAACCCCAACCAGGTGACGACCCAGTCGTTCTGGAAAACCGCCGATGATGCCCTGGCTGGTGTCAACGCCGTGTACAGCACCACGCACCGGGGTGGTATTTCGCGCTGGCTACCGTTTTACTACATCATCCGTTCCGACGAAGGGCGCAGCCAGAGTCCGGCTACCGATATTGTCAACAACATGGACCAGTTTCTGGTCACTGATTACAATTACGGCAATGCCTATAGCGTCTGGAACGATAATTATATTGGCATCAACCGGGCCAATCAGGTGATTGAAAACGTTCCGAATATCCAGATGGATGCGACCCTGCGGAACCGCTATCTGGGCGAGGCCAAATTTATGCGGGCCATGTTCTATTATCACCTGGTAACGCTTTGGGGGAATGTGCCGCTGGTTTTACAAACGCCTGTAGTTGGCGATAAACCGAACTCGGCGACCATCGCGCAGGTGTGGGCACAAATCGAAAAAGACCTGACCGAAGCAGCCGCTGTATTGCCAACGACTTATGGGTCTGCCGATCTGGGTCGGGCTACCAAAGGGGCGGCTTATGCCTTGCTGGCGAGGGCGCAGATGCAGCAACGGAAATACACCGAAGCACTGACTCCACTCCAGTGGCTGGTAGAAGGTGAAGGGAAAAGTGTTTATGCGCTGATGCCCAATTACCGCGACAATTTTCTGATTACGACTGAGAACAATAAAGAGTCGGTATTTGAGTGGCAATTCCAGATGAACCCGTCTGAGTACACCGACGACGATACCGAGACGCCAAATCAGAACTACGGTACCTCGCTGGCGCAGTTTTTCGGACCAAGCGGTATCGGCTGGTCGGATGGTGAAGCGCAGCGCTGGCCTACGCGCGAATTCTATGAAAAAACGACAACAGGTGCTCGCGATCCGCGTCTGGAAGCCTCATTCCTATTCGATTCGACGGATGTTCGAGGGCCGGATTTCACCATGATCTACGGGCAGACCTTCACCCAGCGTTATGGCCGGGATAATAAGCGGGTATGGTTCCGTAAGTTTCAGAACGATCACTGGAAAAATGAAGAAGGATATCGGTCGCCCAACAACTGGCGGTATATCCGCTATGCCGATGTGCTACTGATGTATGCCGAAGCGCTGAACGCTACTGGAAAAACGACACAGGCGTATACCTACGTAGATCAGGTACGGCAGCGGGCTGGTCTGCCTACATTGACCGTTGCCAAGCCTGGTCTTAGCCAGGATCAGTTTCTGGCGCAGTTGAAACACGAACGCGTCACCGAACTCTCAGGCGAAGGCAACCGCTGGAACGATCTGGCCCGCTGGGGTGATCTGGGGCCGCAAATTGCCAATCGCGACCCGGCTTTCTCCACGTTTGTAAAAGGAAAGAGCGAACTGTTGCCGATTCCGCAACTGGATCGCGACCTGAATCCAAACCTGGTTCAAAACCCGAATTATTAAACTTGTGTAACGCGGGTGGAAACCCGCGATGTTAAACGAAATAAGGCGGGTTTCCTCCCGCGTTACCAAACAACCGCCAGGACGCGAGGACGCGAAGAATTGATTTATACCTTGCGCCTTCGCGTCCTCGCGGTAAAAAAAGCAGAGCCGTGAGCGAGCAATCGCCGGGTGTCTGTTTACTTATTTTCGCTCAATGATGAAATACGGCTTTTTTCTTCTCCTGATCGTTCTGTACGGCTGTAAGTCGTCCGATAAGCCCACACCGAATCCACCTGTAACAGCGGTCGATACCGTCGGTAAATTCCAGAATCCACTCCTGACCTCGGCGCCCGATCCGTGGGTAACGGTTAAAGATGGATTCTACTACGTCATGCACACAACGGGCAATAATCTTCGGATTTACAAAACCCAGTCCCTGAGTCGGCTTAGTCAGGCAAGGCCCGTAACGGTCTGGACGCCACCAGCTACCGGCGCCAACTCGCGCGATATCTGGGCTCCTGAACTGCATTTCATCAACGGGAAATGGTACATCTACTACACGGCCGACAACAACGGAGTCGATGCCACGCACCGGATGTTTGTGCTTGAAAACAGCTCAGCCGATCCAACGCAGGGCACCTGGACAGACCGTGGCCAACTCAACCTACCCGATAATAAATGGGCCATTGATGGGACTGTTCTGCAACTGAATGGCAAGCTCTACATGGCCTGGTCGGGCTGGGAGACCGATCTGGGCGGGTTACAGAACATCTATCTGGCCAGTCTGACAAATCCGTATACGGTTGGTACTACCTCCCGCATTCGTATCTCTACGCCAGACTATGCCTGGGAAAAGCAGGGCTTTGGGGTGAATGAAGGCCCCGAATTTTTAGTACACAATACGAAAGTCTTTCTGATTTACTCAGCCAGTTATTGCGGAACGGATTTATACGCCTTAGGCCAACTCTCCGCCGACACCAGCGCCAATCTACTGGACACAAAAGCCTGGACAAAAGCTGCTAACCCCGTTTTCGGCCCCAACGGTGGAAACGGTGCCTACGGTGTCGGGCATAATAGTTTCTTCACCACACCCGATGGGTCGCAAAACTGGCTCGTTTACCATGCCAACGCCGGACCGGGTCAAGGCTGTGGAGACCAACGCTCCATGCGAATCCAGCCCTTCACCTGGAAAGCCGACGGCTCCCCCGATTTCGGCTCCCCCACACCCTTGACCGATTGGATCAAACGCCCAAGTGGTGAGTAAGCATAGAATAATGTCTTGTATTGAGTACCTATTGGATTGTTGCAGAGGACTTTTTTGCTAGACCAATTTTGACGATGGATAGGCAAGGATGGAAATGATTTAAAATAATTTCCGCAATTTAGCGCAAGCCCATTTCCTGTATAGGTCCTTCTAAAGGGATGCATATTAGCACCATCGTAACCTATAATTAATGCTTACACCTATTTCCACTGTTAGAGCAGAAACTATTGTAAAGGAAATTAACACCGAGGGTAGTAGCCCATTGCTGATATTAGCTAATGATGCCGAGTCGTATTTCGCCAAAACTACTGTATCGTCAGTTCCCTTTGTGGAAGTAATTAATGAGGTTTTAGCTGCCTATTTCGCCCAATGCTGGAGTTTAGCGGTGCCGCCTTTTGCTCTGGTTCACATCAGCCAGTCATTAGTAGATAATTACCGCAGTGAAAAAGCATCGCTTTCATCTCGATATGATGCATGCACTTTCGATGAGCAAATTTTCTTTGGTTCAAGGTTAGTTGCCTGCCAGGTTGAAATAGACGATTATTTTTCAGGACCATATCATCAATCTCAGATGCACTATTTCAACAATCCACTGGATTTGCTTAAAATTGGAGTGTTTGATCAGTGGATTGGTAACTTTGACCGGAAACCAGACAACCCTAATATTTTGCTTGCCGAATGTAACGATGGATTATTGGCTTTTAGCCCAATAGATCATACTGCTGCTTTTGGCTATGTCTCCAATCACCGGGAAGTGCGGGAGGAATTACTTTACAGGGAGCCGAAAAAATGGCTACTTTCCCATGATTTCGTCCGGGCAATTGCTAAATTTACACCCCCTGAAACCATTAGCGACTTACAGGCCAACATATTGGCTGGTATGGAAGTTGCGTTAGATACTATGGATTTCGTGTTCGATCAGATTCCGAAATCGTGGGGTTTTAGTGAAAAGGCGCGCAACCATTTAAAAAGCTTTTTGGGAAACCAAGAGCGAAATGAGCGTATAGCATCAATCTATTTATCTTATCTGAAGTAATATGGCCAGCTACTATAGCATATTACGCTTTGTTAACAACCCACTAAGTGATGAAAACATCGCTTTAGGCTTGGTTGTGCTTACCTCAGATCAGATACCCGAAACTACGTCAGAAATGAGAGCGATAGTGCGTATTTCGGAAGCTAAGGTTGATTTTGCTAAAAAATTGAATCCGGGTTGTGTAAAGCTGCTTCATTTTTCGCTCAACCAGCTATATCGTTTCTTTGAACAAGACCTAGCCGATCAGTCTGATCAGATTATGCAATTCCCAGTTCGGCTAAAACGAGAGTTTCTGGATAGGCTAGCTAGCTATAATAATGGTATTCTACAGTTTACGAAACCGGCCTATATTGAATCGAGTAACATCTCCGAGCTTTTCGATCGGTATTTTGCCAAGTTCGTTGAATTCAATATAAATACTTTTCAAAGGGAAAAGGAGTCTTCTTCATCATTCTTGAAAATGCGGATTGAAAAAGATTTCTACAAACCGTTGAGAGGCAAAATAGACATAGATTATACCCTCCGTAAGAGACAGCTTCCGTCTCTATACTTTAATTATCATCTTGAAGGCATTGGAGTGAACGGATCAATCTATACCCTCAAGGCGCTTGATTTGAATGCTAATCACCAGATTGATACGCTGCAACGGGAAGTCAGTGAATATGAAAGTTTAATTAAACGCCTTGATGAATTTGCTGCTCAAAAAGCAATTATGGGTAAACCGAACTATTATCTGGCGGTTGATCCCTACGAAGGTAAGAATAAGGAAAGGCATGAGTTATACGAACTTGTGAAGGACAATCCATTACTTCCTTTTACATGTATTAGCTCAAAGGAGTTACCTGATGTTGTTGAGCAGATAGAGGAAAAAAAGGTTCATAAGTTTTCTGAATTACTCTGAAACGAGTCATAAGAAAAGCCGCTCATAAGCGGCTTTTCTTATTATAGATTTAATGTTTTTTCTATAAATAACCCCCTTATCATTCGCTCAAATTCTGCTTGCCAGGGCGCTGAAATTGTAATCTGTTCCGACGTTATGGGGTGAGTAAACGAGAGCCGTTGGGCGTGGAGCAGCATGGTGTTCATCTCGAAATGCTCTTTGAAGAGTTTGTTCTGTTTGTTGCAACCGTGAGGGCGGTCACCGATGATGGGGTGGAGGATATGCGCCATGTGTTTGCGTAGCTGGTGCATTCGGCCTGTGGTTGGGGTTAATTCGACCAATGAATAGCGTGAGGTAGTATGTTTGCCAAAGGGTAGGGGTATTTCGGTACGCTGTACCGTTTTGAGATGAGTCACTGCTTCCTGGACTACGCCCGTTTCATCGTTTCGTAACACATAGTCGATGGTCTGTTCATCAGGTGTGTAGCCTCGCACAATAGCCAGGTATGTTTTCTGAACACCACCCTCGGCAAAGAGGGTTTGCATGGCCGAGTTCATGGTTTCGTTGAGGGCAAATAGCAGAACGCCCCCGGTTTTGCGGTCGAGCCGATGCACGGGATAAACGCGCTGGCCCAATTGGTCGCGGAGAAGCTGAACGGCAAATTCGCTGGCATCGCTGGCAATGGGCGACCGATGGACTAGTAATCCATGTGGTTTATTTATCGCTACTAGATCGGCCGATTGATAGAGTATGGAGAGTGGATTTGGCAAGATGATTTTATTTTTTTGACAGGATTAACAGGATTTGCAAGATGTAATGCCCTAATTACGGCTAAATAATCCTGTCCATCTTATTCATCCTGTCAAAAAACAATGTAATGCCATTTCATTCGGTACTCCGAGTCGCCCTGTTGTTGGGCTATTTGACGAACTCAATCGTAAGTCCGGCGCAGAAAGCAACCGAAATCAGACGGTTCCAACTCAAACAGGTGCAACAGGGCGTAGCGGTCGATCAAATGCATTTCTACGTCATCAATAATCATTCGCTGACGAAACATACGAAAGTTGATGGGAAACAGGTAGCGGCTTGGGAGGACACGACAGGACTGCTGAAACACCTGAACAGCGGTGTTGTTATTGGGCAGAAGCTCTACTGTACGCATTCCAACTATCCAGATGTGCCGATGGCCAGCTCGATCGAAATTTTCGACACGCGTACGCTGAAGCACGTTGGTAATCATAGCTTTGGGCTGTTCCCCGGCTCCATGACCTGGGCCGATTTTCACAACGGCTATTGGTGGGTGGCGTTTGCGAATTATTCCAACAAGTCGATGGCCGAAGGGCGCGATAACCGCTGGACAACCCTGGTAAAATTCAACGAAAATTGGCAACAACTCGAAGCCTGGGCGTTTCCGGCGAATGTGTTGCAAGCATTTGCCCCCTACAGCACGTCGGGCGGAACCTGGGGGCCGGATGGCCTGATTTATTGTACCGGGCACGACAAGCCCGAATTATATGTGCTCAAATTGCCTGAGCGGGGCCATACCCTGCAATACGTCAAAACCATTCCGACAGTCAGCGAAGGGCAGGCATTTGCCATCGACCGGAGTGTAAAAAATAAAGTAATCCTGTTTGGGATCACACGAAACGACAATTATGTAGTCGTATCGCAAATGGATGGGCTTTAAGTTGACTTGTTGAGCGAACGGTAATTTGTCAGGCTGCGAGGCAGTTATTTGCTTAGGGGTACTGTGCAATTCTGACTAACTAATGTGTACCTGAAAAGCGGTCTCTCTTTAACAGATTTATACATGTAATTGTCAAGTGCTCAAACCCTTATTTAGTCTAGCTGGCCTAATTTACGAAAGGCCAATGGCGAAAGTCCTGTTTGTTGTCTGAACAGCCGATGAAAGTTCGATAGATTCTGAAAGCCACTGACGAACCCAATTTCCTGAACACTCAGTGGGCTATCGGCCAGTAATTTGCGGGCGTGACTGATCCTGATTTCGTTCAGATAGGCGATATAAGTTTTGTGGGTGTATTTCTGAAAATAGCGGCAAAATGACGTAACTGTCAGATGGGCCACATTGGCTGCGTCGACCAGAGTAATATCGTTCTGGAAATTGGCCAGCGTATACTCAATGATGCGCTTCATCCGGTCATTTTCAATCTCTTTCATACTCAACGAGCTTACTGAGCTATTCAACAGTCGTTTATCGGGGTGGCTGGCCAATGAGTCCAGTAACTCCAGAAGCGCAGAGACTCGTCTAACGCCCTTCAAATCAACTAGTTTGGCCAGATCATCGATCAATGGCTGGGTTTTTAGAAACTGGATACCGTGATGGGATTGAGTCAGTAACTGTATTGTCGAACGACATTCGGGGAGGTGCTGGATCACTTGATCACAAAACGAAAGCGAAAAATGAACCACAATCGCTTCAGACTGAAGGGAAGTGCTCTGGTAGTAGGCTGAGTCACTGCGCCAGTAGTGCGGCAGGTTAGAGCCCAGTAGAATCAAATCACCCGCTTCAAAATTGTCAATGCTTACGCCAACGAATCGTTTGCCCGATCCCTGAAGAATATAGGTTAATTCAAATTCGGGATGGAAGTGAAAGGGCGCTAAAAAATAAGGGACAGTAAATCGTTGAGCGGCTACCGACCGCTCGTCCTGAAGCTGAGTTTTTTCTAACTGTGCGCGCATGGTATCGCTCTCGATCAGTCAAAGATGCTATTTATTAGCTTATTGTTAATTAGATAGACTATTAAGAGGATAAAATTTTACACTTTCTGGATAAATCATGAGATTAGGTTCTGCGGCTGAACGAAGAATTTTGAGGTATTAATTAGAACGCAGATCATGATTACGAACTCGACTGAAAACCAACTGGCTCAACTCGACGAGCCCTATGCATTACCATCGGAGGCCATCACCTTTTACCGGGAGAATGGCTACGTAAAGCTGAAAAACGTACTTAGCCCGGACCTGTTGGCGTATTACGGTGATTTGATTACTGAATGGGTCTTTAAGCTTAATACGCTTACCAAACCGATGGAAGAACGTACTACGTATGAGCGGGCGTTTTTACAGGTAATGAACCTCTGGCTCGAAAATGACGCGATCAAAACGTTTGTTTTCTCCCGGCGACTGGCCCGAATCGCTGCTGAACTGATGGGTGTTGAAGGGGTGCGACTGTATCATGATCAGGCGTTGTACAAAGAGCCGTCAGGCGGTATCACCCCCTGGCATGCCGATCAATATTACTGGCCTCTTTCGAGCGATAAGACTATTACGGTCTGGATTCCACTTCAGGATACACCCTATGAAATGGGGCCACTGGCATTTGCCGAACGCAGCCAGACGGTTAATATCGGTCGGGATCTTAAAATATCGGATGAGTCGGAGCAGCAGATTGCCGAAGCCCTAAAAACCTTTACGGTAAACGAAACCCCTTTCGAACTGGGTGAAGTGAGTTTTCACGCGGGCTGGACCTTCCACCGGGCGGGAGCAAACAGTTCGTCGCAGGCCCGTCGGGTCATGACCATGATCTATATGGATAAGGACATTCAGGTAACGGAGCCTGATAACGACAACCGAATTGCCGACTGGAAAACTTGGTTACAGGGTAAAGCTGTTGGCACCACGGCCGATAGTGCCCTGAATCCAATTCTTTATGACGTCCGCTAGTATAACACAATACCCAAGGTATAGTCGTAGCGTGGACAGTTACGACTATACCTTTTTTACTACGGCGTTAGTTTGGGCTTTTTGCTAAACTGGTAGACCAGACCCAGGAATGATTGAAGATTGCCGGTTTTAAAGTCTTTGCGCGAGTATGGAGCTAATTCAAACGCAACCCGCAAATTGGGGAACATCGGCAGTGGCCGCACGCGTACACCAACGTGTAACGAATAGCCTTCCAGAATATCCCGGTCGTCGAGGTTGTTGAGTACGTTGAACCGCACCCCCAACCCAGTGTAGTAATTGACCTGTGGTTTCCTCGTCACGTTGATCATAGGACAAATGGTGGTACTGAGCGAGCCGAATACGGTGTTCGTTTGAAGGCGGGCATCGAGCCATAATGCCCGGTCGGCGTTGGTACTGACCGTAACCAGGCTATTGAATGGGTAATAGGCTACTGAAGCCTGACTAAATGCCGGGAACGTGATACCCAGCAGCAAGACCGTGACTATGTGTTTCATACCCACAAAACAACACGTTTATCGGGCATAAAAAAGCCATGTTCCCTAAAAACGACTATCTGGTTTCGGGTTGAATCGGTTGGTTCTGTAACTATTCGACGGCTGGGTGGTTGACTATAGCAGTAACTTTAAGAGAATGGTCTCGTTTTCTTCGTACCTTTACGACCCTTTCCAGAAAATCGCAAACTGAAAAATGTCTTGGTTCGTCCGAAAAGATAAGGGTATTCAGACCCCAACCGAAATGAAGCGGGAAGCTCCCGACGGGTTGTGGTATCAGTGCCCAAATTGTAAAAAAGCAATGCAAACGCGGGAGCATAAACTCAACGCTTATACCTGTATTCATTGCAATTATCACGAAAAAATTGGCTCAGAAGCCTATTTCTCGCTGCTGTTTGACGATAACGAGTTCACTGAACTCGATGCCAATATGCGCTCGGGCGATCCGCTCAAATTTGTCGATACCAAACCATATCCGGCGCGGATTAAATCGACCATTGAGAAAACAGGCCTCAAAGATGCGGTTCGCACAGCTTATGGCCCAATGAATGGACTGACTGTTACGATGGCCGTTATGGACTTCAATTTTATCGGCGGTTCGATGGGATCGGTTGTCGGTGAAAAAATCGCTCGTGCCATCGATCATGCTATTGCCAATAAGACGCCGTTCCTGATGATCTCCCGTTCGGGGGGAGCCCGGATGATGGAAGCCGGTTTTTCGCTTATGCAAATGGCCAAAACATCGGCTAAACTTGCCTTGCTGGATAAAGCCAAATTGCCTTACATCTCGCTTCTGACCGATCCGACAACGGGTGGCGTTACGGCTTCGTATGCCATGCTGGGCGATTTCAACATTGCCGAACCCAATGCACTGATCGGCTTTGCGGGACCACGTGTTATTCGCGAAACTATCGGTAAGGACCTGCCCAAAGGGTTTCAAAGTGCCGAATTTGTGCTTGAACACGGCTTCCTCGATTTCATTGTCGACCGGAAAGATCTGAAAGACAAAGTTGTGAGTTTGTTTAAGATGCTGGTGTTATAGTTTAGGAGTTAGGAGCGGGGAGTGAGAATGGCTGATGCATATTTTGCTTGATGCGTCAGCCATTCTCACTCCTCGCTCCTAACTCCTCGCTCCTTTCTTATGCGCCTTATCTCCCATCCGGTACTTTGCAATTACTACATCACCTACCGCTGCAATGCGACCTGTAGTTTTTGCGATATATGGGAGCGACCGTCACCGTATGTCACGCTTGAAAATGCCCGGCAAAATCTGCGTGACTTAAAAAAATTAGGGGTTCGGGTTATCGATTTTACGGGTGGGGAGCCTTTACTGCATCGGCAACTGCCCGAATTGCTTCAGGAAGCCAAACGACTTGGCTTGATCACGACCGTTACCACCAACGCACTGCTGTATCCGAAGCAGGCTGACAAGCTCCGTGGCCTGGTCGATATGCTCCACTTTTCGCTCGATTCGCCTATTGCCGACGAACACGACCGTTCGCGTGGGGTAAAGTGCTTCGATAAGGTGATGGAATCCATCGCCATTGCCCGGACACTAGGCGAACGGCCAGATATTCTGTTTACTGTATTTGAGCATAATGTTCACCAGATCAGGCAGCTATACGATGAAATTTGCCAGCCCAATGGCCTGGTACTTATTCTGAATCCCGTGTTCGAATACAACACGGTCGAGACGGGTGAACGCTTTTCAGAAGATGCCCTTCAGCAGATGTCGTGGTGGGGCAAACAACCGAATGTGTACCTGAATGATGGATTTATCCAGCTTCGACGAGATGGAGGGAATCAGGTCGAAGATCCGGTTTGTCGTGCAGCTAGTACTACCCTCGTTATCTCTCCTGAAAACAAGCTGGTGCTACCCTGTTATCATTTAGGGCTGAAAGAGTTTTCTATCGACGGTAAGCTGTACGACCTGTATCGCTCCGACGACGTACAGAAACTGGTTGCGCTGGAAGGCCGTTTGCCCGGCTGCGAAGGCTGCGCTATCAATTGCTACATGCAGCCTTCGTTTGCCGTTGAAATCAATAAATACTTCTGGCGGTCACTTCCAAGTACGCTCAAGTACAACTGGATGAAAGGAACCTGGAAACAATTGTTTTGAGACTTGCTTTATTCTGCTGATCCAGCAACTTGGCAAGATCACCGCTTCACAATTTTCCTTAGCAATGACCGGCCATTGATGTCGGCGCGGAGCATATAGATGCCGGGCGTCAAACTATCCATGCCAATGACCTGTTCATGTTGCCGCGATGCTTTGGCAAAGTTCAATTCGTGTAGTTTTCGGCCATTTACATCCGTCAGTTGCAGGGTAGCGGTGCTAGGATTGCTGGTTTGAATCACGACCTGCATACGACCTTCGACCGGGTTGGGAAAGGTAATAAATACAACATCCGGATCAGAATACACAACTGTATTAGTGACGATACTGCCGGTTCCCAGAATAGCGGGTTCGTAAGGAGGAATTGGGGTAGGGGTTCCGGGTGAATCGGAGATGGTTACGGTAAGTTCTTCAGTTGTCTGGCTGATCAAAGAACCATTCCGGTATTCGTCGATCGTAATAACCAGGCTGTATAGCCCTACCTGAGTAGGGGCATCCCAGACCAGTTCACCCGTTTGGCTGTTTAGCTTGAAAACTCCCTGACGGGTTACATCATTCGGAAACTGGTAGCTAGGCACCTGACGTCTATCACATGATGTTTCGGCGGTACTGGTTAGTGCTTTGGCTAATCCATAAACCAGGCTGTCACCATCGGCATCCGTCGCTTTTAAGGATAGAATAAGCTTTTTATCGACGCCAGCCTGAAAACCCGCCGATGGATACCCAGGTGTTGGCGTCTGATTGACTGCATTGGTGTTGATGACGGTACTTAGGGTAAAAAGCTGGTAGTCGGCCTTTGTAATGTTCTGAACCATTGATCGATTCGAAATGATCGTGGTTAAGGTGTAGGTGTTGGGTGCCGGGTATGTGTGATTAATGCGGTAGGTGTTGATACTCTGCGTATTGTTTGCAATAAACAGTCGACTTTGCCGGGTTACGTTCTGGCTGGTACCATCCCCGAAACAGATGATATAACTATCGGCCTGATCGGCTGCCTGCCTGCCCTGGATTTCGTTCATGTATAAAATGAGCGTTACCTCGTAGGTCAGCGATGATGCTGAAACAGATTTTGCCTGGATATAGCCACCAATCATGTGGGTAGACCGAACGGCTGGAATGCCTAATAGCATCAGGCACAGAAACGTAATGGTTCTCATGGGGAAGTATAGGAAGAAAGCTTTATCATCCAGATAACTCAAAATGGCGATATAACCATATATGAGTTCGGAAAAGATTTTGTAAACGGTATTTCCGTACCTTTCTGCCATGCTGTACACTGCCGAACAAGCCGATTCTTTACCCGCTGAAGGATTTCGTTACCTGCTCACATCGCTCAACGATCATGTGTTTACCATCAGGCTAAACAGGCCTCAGAAAAAGAATGCCCTGCATCCACCGATGTTGTCTGAACTGGCTTTTGCACTAGCCTATGCACAGTACAAATCAGACGTTTGGCTCGTCGTGCTGGCGGCTGAAGGGGATACGTTTTGTGCCGGGATGGACCTGAAAAGTTTATCGCAGGGCGATTCTGAAGACGCAACTGTACCGGCTCCATCTGGTCCAGTTCGACTAGGTGAATTGATGGCTGAACTTCATAAACCCTGTATTGCGAGCGTTCAGGGGGCGGTATATGCAGGTGGGTTTTTGTTGGTAGGCGGTAGTACCTACGTGGTGGCATCGGAAGCGGCAACCTTTAGTTTGCCGGAGGTAAAGCGAGGGCTGTTTCCGTTTCAGGTACTGGCTGTTTTGCTTGAGATTATGCCTGCCCGAACGGCGCTTGATCTATGCCTACGGGCGAAGACGCTCACCGCACATGACGCTGGGGCTGTGGGGTTAGTTACGCATGTGGTGCCAGTGGGTGAACTGGATAACGCTGTTGCTGATCTGGTGGCTGATTTAAAGCAGTATTCGCCTACGGCTATGCAGTTCGGGCTTCGGGCGTTTCAGCAGTTAAAAAGCCTGCCATCGAGCGAACAGCAGGCCTTTTTATACGAACAGTTTCAGCAACTACAGCAAACCCCCGACGCAAAAGAAGGCATGGCCGCTTTTCTGGAAAAACGGCTTCCGAAATGGGGGTGAACGTTTGGATTATGATTTTGGTAAATCCGGGCAGTTGTCCCGTCGACGGGTGTCGATAATGCTTTGAATTTTCCAGTTGCCATTCACCTTTACCAGCGTAAACGCATTAACACCGCAGTGACTTTTTTTGTCGTTCAGATAAAACACATAGGGCGTCCAGGCGGTAGCGAGTTCGGCATCTATTTTTATTTCCATACCCGATAATCGCTCATCCAGCGCAAAGGCCGGATACTTCACAACAGAGGCTGCAAACTTGCCGATGTCTTCGTTCCGCACCGAAATTTCGCCTTCTTTATTTTTGGCGATAGATTGAAGAGAAGCACCCGGTAGAAACGTATTTTTGATCTGCGTGGAATCCCCTTTGCGCATACCATCGAACATCAGTTTAATGGTCGTTTTGACAGCGGCTTCATCCTGCGACTGAGCAAAGGAGGGGATGGCTAAACAGAGCCCAAGTAGGCATAGAACTGACTTCATGAAATACGCTGGTTTCGTCCGATGATGAAATAGAGCAAGGCTCCTACAATGTTAAAGAAAACGATGATAATAACCCAGATTAACTTGTCGTTCGGTCCACGAAATTCGCTGCGAACCACATCGACCAGCGCAAAAACGGGCAGACCTAAAATGAAAAGCACTAACAGCAGTTCCTGGCCACCAAGACCCATAAATGCGTACATCGTTTTAGCAAGTTTATGTTACGGATAAGGTATTGTTTGGCAAGAGTTTGGTGTTGCGGTGTTGTCGGTTACTAATAACCGACACAGCGAGGTTTCTCAAAACCTCGTGTATGTATGATTCGGTTTTGAGAATCGCGGTGGCGAACCACCATCACTGTGTCAGATGTGAGCATCTGACACCACAAAAACTTTAGACTTCTCCACGCACTTTTGCTTTTCCCTGCTCCGAAAGGGCTCCTTTCTCATCACGAGTCATTTTCTTGATGTATTCAACTCGCCGGAATCGTAGGGCACTCCAGTCGTTATCAATAGCTACCATTCGAACAGGTTCAAAACCTAGCTGACCTAGCGTAGCCCAACCTGTATCACGGTTGAAATCGCATGTATATTTCTTTGATGAACCTTTCGGATAAGCCAACCAAAGCAACCCATCACCCATCACCTTATCCGCTAGTTGCTGACTAACGAAATCTACTTCCTGCTGCGTTTTGACAAAGGCAATCGCAAACGTACCTGTCTGAATTTGATTCGGTTCAGTAACGATTGTCGCGAGTTCCCGCATGTCGTCTACAATGGGCTGAAACTCGTCGGGCGCGTTAATAACAGCGATTTCTGATTGGGCTTTGTAGTTCAGTTTGGCGAAAATAGGGTTCACTGACGTACGTTGTTTCGAAACGGGTTTAGCGTTTACTGGGTGGGTAATTGGACGTAAAAAGCATCAGGCTGTTTGAAGCTTTCGGGAACATAATAGTTCCTTCCATCATAACTGCTGGTAGATTTCTGGCTTAAAATCTGATCACGAGGGAGCACTTTTACATCAGAGGCCCAGAATTTGGTATCGATTATGAATTCAGTCTTGAAATCTTTATCGGTCGAAAGTGTCAGGTAATTCCGGAACGTCAACGGCGATTGATCGGCCGAATACGCGTAATTGACAATATCGACCGGTTTTTTCCGGTCAGTCCATTTCGCTTTTTCCTGCTCGGTCGTCGATGGCCCCGTCAGGCGGACACTGCCTTGTGGAACGACGATAAACTGCTTCTTTTCGAGTTTGGTTTGGGGTGGAATAAACGCAATGGGCTCCTGTTTCGTGATCGTCCCACCCAGAGAGATGGGAGAGGCATATCGACTATACCGTGACGACGTACCCGTTAGGTTGACATCAGACACATCGGACCAATAATCGACTTTGTCTTGCCCAATAATGAACGACGACCGTTTCCAGTCGATATACAGCGGTTTGTTTAGTTTATTAACAATGCTAAGCTGCATCAAGCCCCGCTCACTGGCAAAATTGTAACGTAGCGTGAGCGTATCATTATCCATTGCCAGCCCTTCCTGCGAAGGGCTTACGTTTGACCCCCGCAACGTAACAACCTGAACATTGGGCATGCAGCCTACTGCTGCTGCCCAAACCGTTAAGAACAGTGCGAATTTTTTCATAGCGTTTTTTTGAGTTAATATACATAAGAATACCTGTTCAGTTGTATTAGCGGACGCTTAAATTTTTCAGCCATTTTCCATAAGCTTCCCGATAAGCGTCCTGTGCCCGCATGTCGGGTTCAATGGTTTTCGTAACATGTAGTCCTGAGAAGGCTTCCTGTGCATTTTTGTAATAGCCAAGTCCCAGTCCGGCCCCACGAGCAGCACCCTGCGCCCCATCGGTATTGTATAGCTCGATAGTGGCTCCGGTCAGGTTGGCCAGGGTATCGCGGAAGAGTGGACTCAGGAACATATTGGCTTCGCCCGCCCGGATAGTTTGCAGTCCAACGCCTACGCTTTCCATGATCTGAATGCCGTAGTACAGGGCGAAAACAATACCTTCCTGGGCAGCCCGAATCAAATGGGGTAAGCCATGACGGGTCAGTTGCAGTCCATGAAACGATGCGCCCAGATCGGCATTTTCCAGCATCCGTTCGGCACCATTACCAAAGGGCAGGCAGACCAGGCCATCGGCACCGATCGGCGCTTCATGAGCCAGTACGTTCATGTCGGCGTAGCTGATCGAGCGGCCCAGTACCTGGTTTCGAAGCCAGCTATTCAGGATACCCGTGCCATTTACGCACAGCAATACCCCATACCGTGGTGCTTCGGCTGTATGGCTAACGTGTAGAAACGTATTAACCCGTGATTGGGGGTCGTATTTCGCCTGATCGCTAACACCATATACAACGCCCGATGTGCCTGCCGTGGCAGCAATCTGGCCGGGTTCCAGCACGTTCAGCGATAGGGCATTGTTAGGTTGGTCGCCAGCGCGGTAGGTAACGGGTGTACCGGCAGCAAGACCAAGCTCAGCAGCTGCCGAAGCCGATAGGGCACCCTGCGGAGCAAACGTTGGTTTAATCGTTGGAATCAGCGACGAACTGAATCCGAAATAATCGAGCAGAAACTGGGCGGGTTCATTAGCCTGAAAGTCCCAGAAAGCCCCTTCCGAAAGCCCCGATGCGGTGGTCACGATGTCGCCGGTCATACGGGCTGCGAGGTAGTCGCCGGGGAGCATGAAATGAGCTACCTGTGCGTACACATTGGGTTCGTTGGCTTTTACCCAGGCCAGTTTGGCAGCTGTAAAATTGCCCGGTGAGTTGAGCAGATGATGCAGGGTACGGTCGTGCCCCAGGGCATCAAAAGCAGCATTACCATAGGGAACGGCCCGGCTATCGCACCAGATAATGGAAGGCCGTAAGACGTTAAAGGCCTCATCGACAACAACCAGCCCGTGCATTTGATACGAAATACCTATAGCCTTTACGTCGCTGGGTTGGATTGCTGCCTGCTGCATAACGGCTTTACTTGCCAGGCAGGCGTTTTGCCACCAGATTTCCGGTTGCTGTTCGGCAAAGCCCGGCTGTGGGGCTTCGATCACCATTTCGGGCTGAGGAAAAAATGCTGACGCTACGGCTTTACCGCTTTCCGCTTCAATCAAACACGCTTTGACAGACGAACTGCCGAGGTCGAATCCAAGAAAATACATTCGGTTATTGCTTTAGGAGTTCCTGCACGAAAGTACAAAGGGAAGGGCATAGTTTACTGACTTGGATAATCGCCACAGGAAATTTGCTCAGTTTCTCACGCTGTTTACGCGGTCAGTCAATCTGGTATCGACGAGCAAAAAAGTGCTGACGATGAATGAGCACAGGACAGCAAAGTATAGAAAAAGGCTTAGTATATCGTTATTTTGCGACTGCTAAGCTTTTTCCTATGCCTTACCGTTTCTTCTTCGCTCTACTCTTTCTGGTTTCGGCTGTTGCTGTTGCCCAAACGCCTTCGACACCCTCAGCCTGGACTTCACAATACTGGTCGGCCCGGTGGATTGTTCACCCAACGGCGTCGGCTCGTCAATATGGCATCTATCATTTCCGCAAAGCAATCGATCTGGCCCAAAAACCAGCCCGGTTTGTCGTACACGTATCGGCCGATAATCGCTATCGATTTTTCGTCAACGGAAAAGCTATTGCCCTCGGTCCTGCGCGTAGCGATTTGCTGAACTGGAACTACGAAACATTGGATTTAGCGCCGTATTTGCAGGCAGGTCGAAACGTGCTGGCGGCACAGGTTTGGTATATGGGCGAGGGGGCTCCCTTTGCACAAATGAGCTACCAGCTTGGCTTTATTGTTCAGGGCGATACCGATGCCGAAAAAGCGGCCAATACCGATGCCACCTGGAAGGTGTTTCAAAACCTTGCCTATTCTCCTATCAAAAATGATATTCCGAAGCTCCGTACCTACATTGTCATGGGCGATGGCGACCGGGTCGATGCGGCACAGTATCCGTGGGGTTGGGAGTCGTCAACGTTCGACGATAAAAGCTGGGCGGCTGCGAAAGTGTTTGGTTTTCCGGCAAAACCGCGTGGCCTGGGTACGGATGGGAACTGGGGATTAGTACCTCGCACGATTCCGATGATGGAGGAGAAGCCCATCCGGCTGGCTAGTGTTCGGCGGGCCGAAAATGGCAAAATGGACAATGCCTTTTTGCTGGGTAATTCGCCAGTGACGGTTTCAAAGAATACCAAAGCCGTGTTTCTGATCGATCAGGGCTATCTGACGAATGCTTATCCTGAATTGACCGTCAGCAAAGGGAAAGGGGGTGTGGTCACGCTCTCGTATGCCGAAGCCTTGATCGATGCCAAAGGGCAAAAAGGCAATCGAAATGAGGTTGAAGGCCGGTCTATTCGTGGTTTCGACGATCAGTTTGTGGCCGATGGAACTGAGAAACGAACCTTTCGGCCATTGTGGTTTCGTACCTATCGCTACCTGCAACTGACGGTCGAAACGAAAGATGAACCGCTTGTGCTGGACAATCTGATCGGGCAGTTTACGGGCTATCCGTTTGACGAAAAAGCGCAGTTTACGGCCAGCGACTCTACGCTGAAGCCTCTCTGGAATGTGGGTTGGCGAACGGCCCGGCTTTGTGCAGGTGAAACCTACTTCGATTGCCCCTATTACGAGCAGTTGCAGTATACGGGCGATACGCGGATTCAGTCCCTGATTTCACTGTATGTATCGGGCGATGATCGACTGATGCGCAAAGCGATCATGGATTATGACCATAGCCGATTCAGCGACGGTCTGACGCAAAGCCGCTACCCATCCGCCGATTTGCAGGTAATTCCAACGTTTTCGCTGTTCTGGATATGCATGATTCATGATTACTGGATGCACCGGCAAGACGATGCTTTCGTGAAATCGCTGCTGCCGGGTGTGTTGAGCGTACTCGACTGGCATGAGCAGCGAATTGCCAAAACGGGCCTGAATGGACCAATGGAATGGTGGAATTTCGTAGACTGGTCGAAGTGGAAGAATGCGAAGGATGAAATTGCAGGTGGGGTTCCGAATGGAGCCCGGAAAGGCGGATCGAGTATTCTGTCGCTGCAACAGGCCTATACCTACACGCGGGCGGGCGATTTACTGGCGCATTACGGCCAGAACGAGCGGGCTGAGCACTACCGCGAATTGGCCCGACGGATCAACAAAGCTGTTTATGAACAATGCTGGGATGCGGGCCGCAGTCTGTTTGCCGATACCCCGGATAAAACCTCGTTTAGCCAGCATGCCAATATACTGGCGGTTCTGACCAGCGCCGTTCCGACTGAGCAGCAAAAAGTTTTGTTGCAGAAAACCATGACGGATACCTCGCTGACACAGGCCACGTTTTACTTCAAATTTTATCTGTTCGAAGCCCTGAAAAAAACGGGTATGGGCGATCAGTTTGTTGCACAGCTAAAACCCTGGCGCGATATGCTGGCGATGGGCCTAACCACCTTCGCCGAAAACCCTGAACCAACACGCTCCGATTGCCACGCCTGGAGTGCTTCTCCTCTGTATGAGTTTTTATCCATGACCTGCGGCATCCGACCGGGTGAACCTGGTTTCCGAACTGTGCGAATTGAGCCATTCCTGGGCGATCTGACCACCGTGGATGGTAAAATGCCACATCCATTAGGTGAGATTGCGGTTCAATTTCAGAAAACGCCAACAGGTGGGTTAACGGGCAGTGTAACCTTACCAGGCAGCCTCACAGGGACGTTGCGGTGGAAAGGAAAAGCAATACCACTGAAAGCCGGAAAACAGACAGTGAGTTTGTGATCTGGCTGATTGTCAAATCACTTATCCTGCAAAAAAACCGTTGATGTAGTTGATGATGAGTGGCCATATCTACTACTGTATATTGCATAGTTCCTTGTAAAACAATGGTCACTATGAACAATATATTTTGTGGACTTTTTATTGTAGGCATCTTATCGGCCTGCTCCGGGAATGGCGATCTGTCTATTTCGGTATCTGACTCGGATGATGAATATGAGTTTGTGGCCAAATACGATAAGGCAAAGACCCAGCGTGTTCAGGATTTTATTAATGCCAGGATGGCGCCTGCTACATCTGTTAAAGGCGACCACGTGGATATAACCACCAAGCTTGACGATAATACCGAATTCAAGCTGGAAGAGGATGAAGGCAGGCTACGAATACTGCTTGACAAAGACGCTAATACAGATGCTTCCTATCATCGCATCAAATCGATGTGTGAGGGGGTTAAACGAATTATTCAGGAAAAATAAACAGGCTGATGTCGGTAGAACTAATCTGACTTCATTGTAACAGTTTAGCGCCCACGATTTGCTGATTGTCAGTCCGTTGGACGTACACCAGTACGGCCGCCTGATCGGTTGACAAATCGTTGGGAATGGGCAGGGTTGCTGTACCCGATTTGGCCGGATTATCCACCGTTTTAAACTGCCGGACCACATTGGTATTTACTAACGTTCGACCACCATTTTCGCCATTTTTTACCGCCGTATGCGCTTCTTTCTGCACTAATGCCACATTGATTCGGTAAGGGCCTGTGTCGGATAATCCATAGCTGACGGTGACCTGGCTTCCCTGTTTTTTCAGACTGGCCTCAACAGTCACAAAAGAGGAAGCGGGTTGTTGCTGAATCGTCTGAATGGCCTGCTGGATGCGTCCGCGTTGTCCACCAATTACCTCCTGCTGGCCATTAATGATAAGCTGTGGGGTATAGGTCTGCGATTTCAGGAGACGATCATATTGACGCTGGCGATCGGTATAGGATTTCGCGCTAAACGGGTCGCTCCAGCCCAGCCGATTCCAGTAATCGACATGAAACGACAGGCCGTAAATAGCCTGACCCGACTGGGTAGCCCGCTGCGTTATCTCCTGCAAGAGCTTGTCGGCTGGTGGGCAACTGGAACACCCCTGCGACGTAAATAACTCTAGTACGACAACTGGCTGAGGGGCTGGTTTGGCAGATTCATGCGTAAGAAACAGCCCCACTACGCTAATGAAGAAGCTGAGTAGGTGAATCATATAGAACACAGATTTTACAGACCTACATAATAATCATAGCCACGCTCGGCCCAGAAATCGCGGGGGCGCTCATCGGCAAAAAATAGCCGACCAATTCGCTTCAGATTTTTAACCCCGTATTTGACCGGAATAATCAGCCGAAGCGGAGCACCGTGGGCTGCCGAAATGGGTTCTCCATTGAGTTCGTAGGCTAGTAAGGTTTGCGGATGCAGCGCACTCTCGATATCAATACCAACGTAATACCCTTTGTCGGGTGTTTCCATGCCCACATACTTGAACAGATCATCCGTTT
>Ga0209933_1000582_pt1 | contig 60386 bp, 60 predicted proteins | sample ThiBiot_300_biof_FD_183944 | JGI IMG/M metagenome (GOLD analysis project Ga0209933, IMG submission 183944) | Wastewater bioreactor microbial communities from Cape Town, South Africa - Thiocy_cont_300_biof (SPAdes) | ecosystem: Engineered > Bioremediation > Thiocyanate > Unclassified | place...
GCCGCCGCCGCCATCCACGCCATGCTGGCGGTGATGCAGGAGCACCGCCTCGACCAGTCGCAGGGCCGCAATCTCACCATCAAGGGCACCGCCTGGCTCGCGGGCTTCCCGATCAACAATGCCGAGGTCATCCTGCCGCGCGAATCGGCGACGCCGGCGCAAGGCGCACTCGACGATCTGGTGGCCGAGAACTACCGCCTGCTCGACCTGCTGGAACGCGACCCTGCCCGCAAGGCCGACTACAATGCCGACTATGTCGGCCCCTCGATCGATCTCGGCTTCAGGCTGTGCGCCCATTCGACCGCCCGCCAGCTGATCGTCTCGGCCGACCTGGCGTGGCTGCTCTGCCAGGCACATCTCGGCTGCCGGCCAGAGGAACACGAGAGCTGCGACTATCTCCGCGTACCGCGGCTGGGCTACGCCGGCCGCGTCGAGCTCAAGGGCATCGAAGGCGGGGAGCCCTATCCCCTGATCTGGATCGAGGCCGAAGCTGCCACCGAGTTCGACCGCGCCGAGGATCGCCTGCTGGGCAGCGTGCCGCTGGCCGACAAGCCGCACCATGTCGAGGATCTCAAGACCTTCTGCGCCACCTTCCTGAACGGCAGAGGCCCGCTGCGGACGCGCCCCTATATCGCCGACTGCAGCGATGCCGAGGTCGGGCGGGTCGCCGACGGTCACGACGCCGCCTTGCGCTGGCTCACGGCCCACGTGAACGGCGCCGCCCAGCAGCTCGCGAGCCTGCCCGAACGCGACGAGGAACCCGGCAGCGGTGCGCTGCCCGATGCCCTGACACAGTTCGCCGAGACCGTTGTCAGCGATCAGGTGGCGCCTCCGGGCCACGAAGCCCCGCGCAAGTAAGGACGACGCAGGCACCGGATTCTTTCTTCCTTGGACATCATGCGGTGAAAGATGTTCGATCGAGGGGAGCGCGGCCTTCTGCCGACCTCGAAGGCAGGAGCTGGCGGGTTCGGTGACCCCACATCCGGTACATACGGCGAGCGTGAGCACGGCGCGGCCGGACGCGTCGCGGTCGATGGATAGGCTATTGCAGCCGAGCGTGACCTGCTCGCGGCTCGAAAAGGCCCCCCGCTTCGCACCGATCGTGGATGCCGCCGACTATTTCGCCCATCTGCGCGACGCCCTGCTGCGCGCCGATCATTCCGTGATGTTCGTCGGCTGGGAGTTCGACGCGCGGCTGAAGCTCGATCCCGACCACCCGCTGGTCGGCGTGCCGCAGCGGTTGGGCCGGTTTCTTTCCTGGCTCATGGCGCGCAAGCCCGGCCTGAAGATACGCGTGCTGCAGTGGAACCTCGGCGTGCTGGGCACGATCGCCCACGGCACCACGCCGCTTCATCTTCTCAACCTGATCGCGGCCCGGCGGTTCGACTTCCGGCTCGACAGCGCCCACCCGTTGGGCGGCAGCCAGCACCAGAAGATCGTGGTGATCGACGATGCGCTCGCCTTCTGCGGCGGCATCGATGTGACGGCCAAACGCTGGGACAACCGCCGGCATGACGACGACGACGTGCGCCGCCTCGAACCGTCGGGCCGCCGCTACGGGCCGTTCCACGACGTGACCGTCGCAATCGACGGTGCCGCCGCAGCCGCCCTGGGCGATATCGCGCGCGAACGCTGGGCGCGGGCGACCGGCGAGCGGCTGGTACTGCCACCGCCGGCCATCGGCGATCCCTGGCCGCAGGGCCTGGCGCCCCTGCTGCGCGATGTCGAGGTCGGGGTCGCCCGGACCGACCCTGCCTTTCGCAGCCGCCCCGCCGTGCGCGAGGTCGAGGAACTCTACCTGACCGCTATCGCCGCCGCGCGGCGCACCATCTACATCGAAAGCCAGTACTTCACCTCGCGCTGCATCGCGCTCGCAGTCGCGGAACGCCTGGCCGAACCCGACGGGCCGGAGATCGTGGTGATCAACCCGCTGCGCGCCATGGGCTGGCTGGAGGAATTTGCCATGGGCGAGGCGCGACGGCGCACCCTCGCCCATATCGCCGCCGCCGACCGCCACGGTCGCTTTCGCATCTACCGGCCCGTCACCGACAAGGGACAGCCGATCTACGTCCATGCCAAGGTCCTGATCGTCGATGATCGCCTGCTACGGATCGGCTCATCGAACCTCAACAACCGCTCCATGGGCCTCGACGCCGAATGCGACGTCGCCGTCGAGGCGACGGACAACGATGAAGGCTCCGGCACGACCAGAGCGGCCATCGAATCGTTGCGTCACACCTTGTTGGCCGAGCACCTCGGCGTCGCGCCCGAAACCGTCGCCGGCGCAGCAGCGGCCATGGGGTCGCTGATCGGTGCGATCGAGCAGTTCCGCCGCGAGCAAGGCCGCACGCTGGTGCCGCTGGACGGGCTCGCGGCGGGAGAGGCACGCCTGCTCGGGGCCGGCGAGCTGCTCGACCCCGAGCATCCGGAACCGGTCTGGAAGGCTATCCTTCACAATCTCCAGGACGGTTTGCGGCGGCGCAAGCCGTCGTAGCCGCTAGAGCAGCGCCCGGAAGATGGAACCGCATGCGGTTCCATCTTCCGGGCATAAGCTGCTCTAGAAACAATAGAATCTAGAGCACGACCTTCCGCTCGACTTCCAGTCGAGCGGAACGTGCTCTATCCGAGCTTGAAAACGCACAGCTTGTTGCCGTCGAGGTCGCGGAAGTAGGCGCCGTAGAAGGTTGGCATCCGCTCGCCGGGCTTGCCCTCGCAGGTGCCGCCGGCGCTCATCGCCTCGGCATAGGCCGCGTCGACCGCCTCGCGCGAAGGTGCCGCCAGTGCGACCATCATGCCGTTGCCGGATGTTGCGGCTCCTCCGTCATAGGGCTTGCACAAGGCGAGGGCGCCCGTCCCCGGCTGGCCGTAGAACTGGATGCGGCCGATATCGAGGCCGCGCTTGACGCCGAGCGGCGCCAGCACCTTGTCGTAGAAACCCTTCGCACGTTCGAGATCGTTGCTGCCGAGTGTCGCGTAGCCAATCATGTGTCACCTCCAGTTCATGGAGCAGCGGGAAGCGCCAGGTCGGCCTTAGCGCCGCTGCCACGCCACCGGCTGTACCACACCGTCGATCGTGACGTGACGGAAACCGACACCGTAGGCGGCATCGACCACTTCGGCCCGCAGCGCCGCCTCGGGTGGACCGTCGGCCGCTACCTTCGCGTCGGCCAGCACGATGATGCGGTCGGCGAAGCGTGCCGCCAGGCCGAGGTCGTGCAGCACCACGATCACGGTCGCGCCACGATGCGCCTCGTTGCGCAGTACCTCCATCGCCTGCAGCCCGTAAGCGGGATCGAGGCTCGCCACCGGTTCGTCGGCCAGCAGGACGGGAGCTTCCGTCGCGAGGGTACGCGCCAGCATCAGCCGGGCGCGCTCGCCCTGGCTCATCGTGTCGATGGCGCGGTCTGCCAGTGCGGCGCCATCGACCCGCGCGACGGCGTGCCGGATCGCCTCCTCGTCGGTCGGCTTCAGGGGCCGGCTGAGGTCGGCGCCGTGCGGCAGGCGGCCCAGCGCCACGAGATCGTGCCCGGTGAGCGGCCAGTAGGCCGAGGCGGCCTGCGGCAGGTAGGCGATATGCCGGGCGCGCACCGCCGCCGGCAATCCCAGGAGAGGCTGGCCATCGAGCTCGACCGTGCCGGCCTCGGGCTTTTCGAGACCTGCGAGATGGCGCAGCAGGGTCGTCTTGCCCGCGCCGTTGGGACCCACCAGCACGGTGAGCGCCCCCGGCTCGAACGCAAGTTCGATCCCCTCGAGGATCGTCCTGCCGGCGCGGCGGCAGACGAGCGCGCGGACGGCCAGGCGGTTCATGCCGCCAACCAGGCGGCGCGCGCCTTGCGCACGGCGCGCACCAGGAAAGGTGCCCCGACCAGAGACGTGAAGACGCCGAGCTGCAGCTCGTAGGCGGTCGGCAGCAGGCGCACCACGATATCGGCCGCCAGCACCAGCACAGCGCCCATCAGCATGGACGGCACCAGGGTGGCGCCCGGCCGGTAGCCGACCTTTGCCCGCACGAGATGCGGCGCCACCAGGCCCACGAAGCCGATCACGCCGGCGATCGAAGTGGCGGCCCCCACCATCAGCCCGACACCGAGTGTCAGCCGCAGGCCGAGCGACCTTGTATCGGCGCCGAGACTCTTCGCCGTGTCTTCGCCCAGTGCCAGCGCGTCGAGCCAGCGCCCCGCCCCCAGCACGATCGCACCACCCAGCAGCAGGAAGGGCGCGGCGATGGCGAGGTAGCGCAGGTCGCGATCGACGATCGAGCCGGCAAGCCAGAGCGAGATCTCCTGGAAGGCAAACGGGTTGGGCGACATTGCCAGCACCAGCGCGATGGCGGCCGCGGCGATGGCATTGATCGCCACGCCCATCAGCAGCAACGAGACCGTGCCGGTCCCGGCCCGCACCGCATTCATGAGCAGTGCCACGGCAATGGCCGCCCCCAGGATGCCCGCAAGCGGCAGCGCCAGGGTGAAGGCCGCCGCAAGGCCGGAATAGAAGGCACACACGGCGGCGAAGCCCGCGCAGGAGGAAACGCCGATGACGCCGGGCTCAGCCAGGGGATTGCGCAGCCAGCCCTGCAGCACGGCGCCGCTCAGCCCCAGCGCACCACCGATCAGCAGCCCCAAGCTGGCGCGCGGCACCCTGAGCTCCCAGACGATGGTCCAGCCGATCGCGTCGCCGAGGCGCCACGGCCACCAGACGGGACCGACGGCAAGCGACAGCGCATAGAGGGCGGCCACCAGGACCAGCAGGGCGCCGATCAACCGACGGTTCATCGCGCCGCGGTCCCGGGCTTTACGGCGGCGCGCGCTTCGGCCAGGCGGCGCAGCACCTCGACGCTCTCCGGCCCGGCGCAGACTGCGTACTTCATCGGCACCTGCGCGACCTTTGCCCGTTCTTCGAGAACCTTCATCAGATGGTGATCAACGAATTCCGTGCCGCGTGCGGGATTGGCGTTGGTCTCGGCATCGAGCACCAGCAGATCGGGCTGGCCGGCCAGCACCGTCTCCAGCGACATGCGGCCGAAGGCGGGAAGGCCAAGTTCGGCCGCGAGATTGCGGAAACCCGACAGGCCCAGCAGCTCGTTCATCAGGCTGCCCCGGCCGTTGGTGCCGCGATTGGCCTGCAGCACCGCGGCCGTCCCGACCGGCGGCTGGGTCCAGGCGAGCACCTGACGATCGGCCTGCATCTTCTCGACCAGCCTGCGGCCTTCGACTTCGTTCCCCAGTGCCTTGGCCATGCGGGCGATCAGCGTCTCGGACTCCGCCAACGTGGACGCCCAGTGCAGTTCAAGGATAGGCACGCCAGCCTCGCGCAACAGTCGCTTGATGTTGGCATGGCTGGCCTCGTCCATGATCACGAGGTCAGGCTCGAGCGCTAGAATCGATTCGACCTTGGCTCGCACGGGAGCGATGGCGCGGGCCCGATCGGCCAGGGTCGAGAGCCTGGGATCGTGCGACAGGTAGCTCACGCCCACGAGCTGACCGGGAGCGGCGAGACGCAGCGCCATCAGGTCGAGGCAGAGATTGACCGTGACGACACGCTTCGGCGGTGGCGTCTGTGCGGCCGCAGGAAGCGCGCCCAGCAGGACAGCAAGCAGGAGCAGAAGACGGCGCATCGACTAAACCCTGCCTGCCGCAAGGCGCCAATTGTCGAGCCGGCGCGTCGCCGGCTGCCAGTCGACCAGCACGGTCGCCGCCTCGGGCGAGGCGTGTGTGTTGGCAAGCACGCCATCGACCGCCGCGATCGAGCAGGCGCCGGTGAAATCCAAGGTATCGCACCCGGTGCGATTGCAGACGAGGACGGGCCGTCCCGTCGCCTGCGAGGCCCGCTCCCATTCGCCGTTCGGCCCGTGCTCGCCCGGCGCCCAGGCCGCCGACGACAACAGCAGATCGCAGCCGAGGCCGGCCGTCTCCGCCACCAGCCGCTCAGAATACATGTCGGCGCAGATGAAAAGACCGACCCGGCCGACGCCTTCGACCGGCAAGACCGTCGGCCGGTCGCCCGGCATCGACCAGGATTCGCAGCCGACCCGCAGCACGTTGATCTTGCGATGGCGGCCGATCTCGCTGCCGTCGGGCGCGAAGACGATCAGGCCGTTATACAGCGCCCCGCCCTCGGCGAGCGGCAGACCGACCGCCAGGAAGATCCCGGCCTCGCGGGCCAAGCCGGAAACGCGGCGCAGCAGGACGGCCTGGTCGCGTTCGATCCAGGCCGTGCCGATGCGGTCGCGAAAGCCGTAGCCGCTCAGGGCCAGTTCCGGGCTGACGGCCAGCGCCGCGCCCTGGCGCGCCGCAGCGCGCACGGCGATGTCGAGTGCATGCAGGTTATGCTCGATCTCGCCGGGTTCGGGCGCGAGATGCAGCAGGGCGATCGTCGACCGGAACATCGCCCTGAAGCTACCTCACGCCGGCCCGGTTCAAAACTTCACCGAGCTCAAAACTTCGCCTTCACGCCGAAGAAGGCCTGGAAGTACGGCGCCTGGAAGCCTTCCGGCTCCTCGTAGACGCGGTTCAGCAGGTTCTCGGCGCGCGCGAACAGCTCGACGCCCGGCGTGACATCGTAGGAAGCGGTCAGCCGCACCAGGGAATAAGGAGCAGGCTGCATCAAGGCGCCGGTGGTGGCGTTGAAGTCGTTGCGTTCGTTGACCTGCAGCAGGCCCGCGCCCAGTCGCACGTTGCTCCAGGGCCGCGCGACGGCACGGACGTTGAAGACGCTGACCGGACGGCGCACCAGCGGCTGGTCGGTGTCGACATTGCGCGCCAGGGTGTAGGTGTAGTCGAAGTGGAAGTCGAGCCAGCTGGTGATCGCCGCATCGAGCACGAACTCGAAGCCCTGGCTCTGGGCGTTGGCGACGTTCTGCAGCGACACGAACGGCGGCGGGCACTGGATGAGGTTGTTGAAGGTGTTGAAGAAGTAGGTGGCGCTGACAGTCACCTTCTTGTTGAACAGGCTCTGCTCAACGCCGGCTTCCCAGCCGCGACTGTATTCCGGCTGGATGTTGCGGTTACCGCCACAGAAGAAGCCGGCGCCGTAGAGCTCGAACAGCGACGGTGCCTTGAAGGCCGTGCCGTAGGACGCCTTGAGGCGCGTCTCGGTCTCACGGATCAGGTAAGTCGCGCCGGCACGCCAGGTCGAGACCGTGCCGAAAGTGTCGTTGAGGTCGATGCGACCGCCCAGCGACAGGGTGAGATTCTCCAGCACCGTCGCCTTCACCTGGGCGTAGAGCCCGGTCTGCGCCATGGTGCCCCAGGCCAACGCACCATCGGCATTGCTGTAGGCCCAGGTGCGCTCGTAGTCGACGCCGAGCAGCACCATCAAGTTGTCGGTGACATTGATCTGGTTCTTGAAGTCGGCCGCCAGCCGCCGGCCGTTGTAGTACGCGTCCTGGGTGAACGGGAACGGGTTCTGGAAACTCGGGAAATCCTGGTCGTGGCGATACGTGGTCGAGTAGTTGATGCCGATCGTCGGCTTCCAGCGGCCGTCGAAATAGTTGCCCTCGAACTCCAGGCGATTGAAGAATTGCTGCGTGAAGCCGCCGGCATTCGGATCTTCCAGACCGACCTGGTCGTACTTCACCTGCGTGTCGATGAAGCGGCCGAAGTAGTTGACGCGCGTATTGTCGTCGATCTGGAAGCCCAGCCGCCCCGCCACGGTGAAGTTGCGGTAGGGATCGGTATCGACGAAGCCGTTGGGCGGCCAGAAGCGCGCCGGCACGATCGTATCGTTGGGCGAGTAGGTGAAGGCACCCGTGAGGTTGTAGTCGAAGCGGCCGATGCTGCCGCGCACGTAGCCGCCGCTATTGGTCTGCAGGCGCGTGCCGAGTTCGGTGAAGGCAGCGCCGTTCATCGGTCCCTTGCCGGCCTTGGTCACCATGTTGATGACGCCGCCAATCGCCTGGCTGCCGTAGAGCGTGCTCATGGGGCCGCGCACCACCTCGATACGGTCGAGATTCTCGGTGAGGAAATGCGCGAAATCGACCGCGCCGTTGGGCGACGAAGGATCGGAGACGTTGACGCCGTCGATCAGCACCAGCACGTGGTTGGAATTGGAGCCACGTACGAACACCGAGGTCAGCGTGCCCTGCCCGCCCGACTGCTGCACCGAGATGCCGGGAACGGTGCGCAGCACGTCAGTCGCCGTGCGCAGCTGACGCTCCTGCATTTCCTTGTTGGTGATCACCGTCACCGTGCCGGTCACCTTGTCGGCGTCGGTCGGCACGCGATCAGGCGTCACGACGAGCGACGGCAGCAGCACATCGGGTTCAGTCTGCGCCTTTGCAGCACCGAACGGCATCGCCAAAAGCGACGACAACAAAAAAACACACGAAAAACGACGGATCGGCGTCATCTGACGATCTCCCCAACAGCCACGCACGCACTCGGCGCGTCACCGCTCGGTTGACCGTCCCGTTGGAACTTCCCGTCCATCGGAAAAGCGACGCTATCGCCGGCAGGTCTTCTGGCTTGCGGGTCACGGCTCCTGCCCGTCTTCCCGGATTCTTTGATCCAGTGACACTTAGGCAGTCGCTCTCCGCTTACAGCTACGGGCATAGCCGCCGATTGGCCCCTCGATCTCTCGGGGCGGCACGGCGTTCCCTCTTAGCTTCCGGTTAAGGAAGACCGACGATGCTCAATCGATACGCACATGAGGACTTTGCGTCAAGACTAGGGCAGCCAGGGACGTTGTCGCTGCCCGATGCGAAAGCCGGTCCGTTCGGCGCGCGTCGCGAGATCGCGCTCGCTCGTTTTGCCGTCGATCGCGGCCTGTTTTCCTCTGAGCAGCGCCGGATCGCCGTAGCGGTTGAGAACCTTCTGAAAGGCGTCGTAGCGCATCGCGTCGAAGCCGATCGGCTCACCGTCATGATCATCGCCAGCGCGCTGCAAAGGATGCGCAGGATAGAGTGTCATGCCGGCAAAGCACCCCTCGGGCACCGGCACGGTGGCGGCATGATTGCGGCGCAGCGCCAGAAGGCGCTGCCGCACATGGGTGTGAGGCCCTTCAGGTGACTTGCCGGTCTCCGGCGGCACCGGGTTGTAGACCTCGACCCGGCCCAGCTTGCAGCGGAAGACGCGATGCGGGCTGAGCTGCGGCAGACGATGAAGGAAGTCGTGGCCGTGCGTGAACAACGGCTTGCCGCAAATGGCACGTAGAAGCATCAGCGCTTCCGCATCGTCGGTCCGCACACATATCTCTGTGTAGCGACCGCCGAGACCGAGATCGAACAGGAGAGCGTCGCGATCTTGCAGTCGCACGGCTTCGCGATCTGGGCCCAGTTCAGTGACAACAGAGCGGCCGCTCATGCGCGCCTCCGCCTCCGACAGGCAGAGTGCCACGCCCTGTCCCCAGGTCATGCACTTGCTTACCGTCTCGTAGGCGATCGGCTGCAGTTCCGGCAGCAGCGTCACGCGCATCGCGCCGCGATCCGTCGCAGCAGTCAGGGCAGGCGATGTCGCGATCGCGACAGGCTCATCCTCGTCGCGATGGAATTCGGCGATTGCCCCGAAGCGACCGCACATCCAGCTCGAGCTGGCATCGTTGAGGTGTTCGACAAGAAGATCGTGCGCCACGGTCGTGTTCCCCTTCCTCTGCAACGACTATCGCGTCTCGCCGCGCGCGTGAAGCTCGACGATCTGTTTCAAGCAATCAGGGCAGAGACAGGAGAGGGTCGCTGCCTTCCTTCTCTCATCGGCCGAATAGCTGCCTACCGGCATCACCGGCGGCAATGTCATGCACCAGCATCCGCCTTCGGGCTTGCATTCGAAAACGGCGCGGCAACGCGGGCAGCCCGCGTTCATGGCACCCCTCTTCATGTCGCGGGATATGGCGCAAAACGGCTGCGAGTCTCGTCGATCGTCAACCTTCGGCCGATCGGCGGGAAAGCGCGTTGCGGGCAGGCCGGCCGCTCGCAGACCTTGCAGCCTGCACCGATCGGCGTGGCGCTCGCCGCATCATCGAGCGCGAGTCCCTTGGAATAGACCAGCCGCCCGGCGTGCCGCAGATCGCAGCCGAGGCCGATCGAGAAAGTCTTGTCGGGCGCGCCATATTCGCCATGGCCGCGCTGTACGGTGCGCGCGATCCAGAGATAGGTGCGGCCGTCCGGCATCTGTGCGAGCTGCGTCAGAATGCGGCCGGGGCGCGCGAAGGCTTCGTAGACGTTCCAGAGCGGACAGGATCCGCCGACGCGCGAGAAATGGAAATCGGTCGCCGACTGGCGTTTGGAGATGTTGCCGGCGCGGTCGACGCGCACGAAGAAGAACGGAACGCCGCGGGCCGAGGGACGCTGCAAGGTGCTGAGGCGATGGCAGACCGTCTCGTAGCCGACGCCGAACCAGCGGCCGAGCTGCTCGATGTCGTAGCGCATGGCTTCTGCGGCCCGCAGGAAGACGCCATAAGGCAGCACCAGCGCACCGGCATAGTAGTTGGCAAGACCGATGCGGGCCAGCGCCCGCGCTTCCTCGCCGGAGAAGGCGGTCTCGTCGACCAGCCGGCGCAGCAGGTCACCGACCTCGAGGAAGGCAAGCTGAGTCGCCATCTGGAAAGCCTGCTGACCAGGGCGCAGATGGGGCGACAGATACAGCACGCGCGTCGCCGCATCGTAGCGACGCTGGATGCCGGTAGGCTCGTTACCCGACGGTTCGTCACTCGGCCGGCGCGCGACCCGCACGCCATGGCGGCGTGACATGTACTCGACCAAGCTGCTGTTGAGGTTGCCAACCGACAGGCCGGTGGCTTCGTAGAGCCGCTCCGCCGCCTCGTCGAGTTCGGCCACGTGATTGTGGCGCGCATAGAAGAAGTCCCGGACTTCCTCGAAGGGCGCCGGAGCTAGTGGCGAGGCCGCCCCCTCGTCGCCGAGCTGCAGGGCAAGGGCATGGGCGCGCTCGGCCTCGCTGCGATAGCGGCGGTGTAGCCCAATCAAGGCCCGGGCGATGGACGGCATGCCGGCCGCCAGCTCTCGCAGCTCGGCGAGCGGCACGCTTTCACCGGGCTGCACTTCCGACAATGCATCGCGCAGATCGGAGATGAGCCGTGCTTCCTCGTTGTCGGAGAAGAGCTGCACGTCGACGCCGAACACCGCATTGATCTTCAGCAGCACCGGCACGGTGAGCGGCCGCTGGTTCTTCTCGAGCTGGCTGAGGTAGCTGGTCGACAGGCCGAGCGCCTGGGCGAGTGAGGCCTGGGTCATTCCCCGCCCCTCGCGCAACGACCGCAGCCGCACACCCATGAACGTCTTGCGCATCGCATCCCTCGCCCGGGAGATTATTCGCAAAGTTTGCAAACTTGTCTCTGGTTGTCCGCAAAACCTCACAAATTCAGCAATTCCCGCGGACCTTCGATCTGCAGATATTGCGGATACCGCGCCTTTTCAACCAGGAGAATCGCCCATGGGAGAATTGCCCCGTCCGGGCCCCGTCGCGAGCCGACCGCCGACGCGCTTCCTTGAAATGGTCTTCCCCGAACAGTCGAACCATTACGGCACCCTGTTCGGCGGCACGGCACTCAGCCTGATGAGCAAGGCGGCCTTCGTTGCCGCGAGCCGGCATGCGCGGCGCGCCGTAGTGATGGCCGGCTCGCACGATGTCGAGTTCCATGCGCCAGTGGCCGTCGGCCAAGTGGTCGAACTTGCCGCCGAGATCACGCGCGTCGGCGAAAGCTCGATGAGCGTCGTTGTCGAAGTCGTCGCCGAGACCCTGCTGAGCGGCCAGCGCGCGCTCGCCATGCGTGGCCGTTTCGAAATGGTCGCGCTCGACGCCACCGGCCGGCCGACCCGCATCGAAACGCTCCCCTCGTCCCACCCAGTCAAGGAAACCGCTCGTGAAGCTTCATAAGGTCCGCACCTACAAGTCTGCCGAACCGCTGCCGCGCGAGCAGCAGCTCGCCTGGAAGCTGGCCGAGGTGGCGGCCGATCCCGTACCGGTGCCACCCGACGTCATCGAGATGATCGGCAACCGCATCATCGACAATGCCGCTGTCGCGGCCGCTTCTCTCAACCGCGCGCCGATCGTCAATGCACGGGCGCAAGCTCTAGCCCATCCCGCCAAGCCAGGCGCCACTCTATTCGGCCTGTCGGGCCATCCCTATCGCCGTGTCTCACCGGAATGGGCCGCCTGGGCCAACAGCGTCGCCGTCCGCGAGCTCGACTATCATGACACGTTCCTCGCCGCCGACTATTCCCATCCCGGCGACAACATCCCGGCGGTCCTGGCGGTAGCACAGCATTGCAGCCGCTCTGGCGCAGACCTCGTGCGCGGCATCGCTGCGGGCTATGAGGTCCAGGTCGACCTGGTGAAGGGCATCTGCCTGCATGAGCACAAGATCGACCACATCGCCCATCTCGGCCCGTCGGCTGCCGCAGGCATCGGCGCTCTCCTGGGCTTATCGGTCGAGACGATCTACCAGGCGATCCAGCAGGCGCTGCACGTCACCACCACGACCCGCCAGTCGCGCAAGGGCGAGATCTCGAGCTGGAAGGCCTATGCGCCGGCCTTCGCCGGCAAGATGGCAGTCGAAGCCGTCGACCGCGCGATGCGCGGCGAAGGTGCGCCCTCACCGATCTACGAGGGCGAGGATGGCTTCATTGCCTGGCTGCTGGGTGGCCCCGACAAGGAATACGCCGTGCCGCTGCCGGAGCGCGCCGAGGCCAAGCGCGCCATCCTCGACACCTACACCAAGGAACATTCGGCGGAGTATCAGAGCCAGGCGCTGATCGACCTCGCACGTCGCATGGGGCCGAAGATCGGCGACCTGTCGAAAGTACGCAGCATCGTCATCCACACCAGCCATCACACGCACTACGTGATCGGCACCGGCGCCAACGATCCGCAAAAGATGGATCCCACAGCCAGCCGCGAAACTCTCGACCATTCGATCATGTACATCTTCGCCGTCGCTCTGCAGGACGGCGGCTGGCATCACGAACGCTCCTATGCGCCTGAACGGGCGAAACGGCCCGACACGGTCGCGTTGTGGCACAAGATCAGCACGATCGAGGATCCCGAGTGGACACGGCGTTACCACTCGACCGATCCGATGGAGAAGGCATTCGGCGGTCGCGTGGTCGTAACTCTCGACAACGGTCGCGCCATCGTCGACCAGCTCGCCGTGGCCGATGCCCATCCGTTGGGCGCCAGGCCATGGCGCCGGCCGGACTATGTTGCAAAGTTCCGCACGCTCGCCGACGGCATCGTCTCCGAGCGCGAGCAGCAGCGCTTCCTCTCTACCGTCGAGCGCCTGCCGGAGCTGCGCGCTGCTGAACTCGGCGACCTCACCTTCGCCGTCGTTCCCGACGACCTCGCCCCGGCTGCCAGCCGCGGCCTCTTCGAAGCGGCCTGACCTCCGTCCCACACTTGGCCCCGCCAGCTAGAGAACTCCCCCATGACACTCCAGATCAAGCCTGCCCCGAAGAAATCCGTCGCACTGTCCGGCATCCAGGCCGGCACGACGGCGCTTTGCACCGTAGGTCGCAACGGCAACGACCTGCATTATCGCGGCTACGACATTCTAGAGATCGCTGAGCGCTGCTGCTTCGAAGAGATCGCCCATCTGCTGGTCCACGGCACACTGCCGACCGAAACGCAGCTTGGCGCCTACAAGACGAAGCTGCGCGCTTTGCGCGGCCTGCCCGCCGCGGTGAAACGCACCCTGGAGGCCATTCCGGCCGCCGCGCACCCAATGGATGTCATGCGCTCCGGCGTCTCGGCGCTAGGCTGCGTGCTGCCCGAGGCGGCGGATCACAACCATCCCGGCGCGCGCGACATTGCCGATCGGCTGATGGCGTCGCTGGGATCGATGCTGCTCTACTGGCATCATTACGCCCACAACGGCCGCACGGTCGACGTCGAGACCGACGACGAAAGCATCGCGGCCCACTTCCTGCATCTGCTGCACGGCACCCGTCCCGGCGCCTCGCACGTCCGGGCGATGGACACGTCGCTGATCCTCTATGCCGAGCACGAATTCAACGCCTCGACCTTCACGGCGCGCTCGATCGCCGGCACCGGCGCGGACGTCTACTCGGCGGTGACCGGGGCCATCGGTGCGCTGCGCGGCCCCAAACATGGCGGCGCCAACGAGGTCGCCTTCGAGATCCAGCAGCGCTACGAGGAACCGGATGCGGCCGAGGCCGACATCCGCCGCCGTATCACCGCCAAGGAAGTGGTGATCGGCTTCGGCCATCCCGTCTACACCATCGCCGATCCGCGCAACGAGGTGATCAAGCGAGTTGCACGGCAGCTCAGCGCAGAGAGCGGCACGATGCGCCTGTTCGAGGTCGCCGACCGCATCGAGCGCGTCATGGCCGAGACCAAGAAGATGTTCGCCAACCTCGACTGGTTCAGCGCTGTCTCCTACCACCTGATGGGCGTGCCGACGGCGATGTTCACGCCGCTGTTCGTCATCGCCCGTACCTCCGGCTGGTGCGCCCACATCATCGAGCAGCGGGTCGACAACAAGATCATCCGGCCGGCTGCACACTATACCGGCCCCGAGCACCGCGCCTTCGTGCCGCTCGGCGAGCGCGGTAAGGCGCCGCGCCACGCTGCGGCAAGCTGAGCGCCACCATGCCCTATCTCGTCGCCGACGATTTGCCGGCTGCGCCTGCCGGCGAACGCTTTCGTACCGCGCTCGCCCGTTCCGGCATCCTCCGGATGCCGGGCGCCCACAATGGCATGGCCGCGCTCCAGGCCCGCGCCGCGGGCTTCGAGGCGCTCTATCTCTCGGGTGCCGCGATGACGGCCTCGATGGGCCTGCCCGATCTCGGCATCATCACCGTCGAGGAGGTCTGCTTCTTCATCCGGCAGGTGGCGCGATCGAGCAGGCTGCCGGTGCTGGTCGACGGCGACACCGGTTACGGCGAAGCGCTGAACGTAATGCACATGGTGCGGTCGTTCGAAGATTCCGGTGCAGCCGCAGTCCATATCGAAGACCAGCTCCTGCCCAAGAAATGCGGCCACCTCAACGACAAGAAGCTCGCGAACGCGCACGACATGGCGGCCAAGGTCGCAGCCGCCTCCCGCGCACGCCGCCACCTCTACGTGATTGCCCGCACCGATGCCGCCGCGAGCGAAGGTATCGACGGCGCCGTGGCCCGCGCCAGGCTCTATATCGAAGCCGGTGCCGACGCGATCTTCCCCGAGGCATTGAACACGGCCGAGATGTTCCGCGCCTTCGCCGAACGCCTGCCCGACGTGCCGTTGCTGGCCAACATGACCGAGTTCGGCCGCACGCCCTTCTTCACCGCCGACGAGTTCGAACGGATGGGCTACCGGATGGTGATCTGGCCGGTCTCCGCGCTGCGTGTCGCCAGCAAGGCTCAGGAGACGCTTTACGCCGCCCTCAGCCGCGACGGCAGCACTCACACCATGCTCGACGCGATGCAGACCCGCGCCGAGCTCTATCGAACGATCGGCTACAGCGCCTACGAGGCCCTCGATTCGTCGATCGTCGCCAGCATCGTTCCCAAAGGCATGCCGCAGTAGAGGATTGGAGAAGTCTCATGTCCGTCACCGTCGCTTCGCTGGGCTTTCCGCGCATCGGACCACGCCGTGAACTGAAGAAGTCCTTGGAGGATCATTGGGCCGGCCGCACCGGTGAAGCAGAGCTGCTGCGTGACGCAGCGGCGTTGCGTGCCGCTGCCTGGGCGCGCCTGAAGTCGGCAGGGATCGACTGGCTGCCGAGCAATGATTTTTCGCTCTACGACCACGTACTGGACACCAGCGCCATGGTCGGCGCTATCCCGGCGGTCTACGGCGACCAGGGTAGCGCGGTGCCACTCGCGACCTACTTCGCCATGGCGCGCGGCACACGCGGTGCGGAAGGATCGGCCACCTGTGTCGGTCACACACATGATCATGCACGAGCCCACGGCCTGCCTGCGCTCGAAATGACCAAGTGGTTCGACACCAACTACCACTACATGGTGCCCGAGTTCACCGCCGGACAGACCTTCCGCCTGGCTTCGACCAAGCCGATCGACGAGTTCCTCGAAGCCAGATCGCTGGGCTTTGCGACGCGTCCCGTATTGCTGGGACCAGTGACCTATCTCCTGATCGGCAAAAGCCGCGAGGCTGGCACCTCACCGCTGACGTTGCTGCCCGGCCTTCTCGAGGTCTATGGCGAGGTTCTGCGGCGTCTTCAGGCGGCGGGGGCCAGCTGGGTGCAGATCGACGAGCCGGCGCTGGTCCTCGACCTCGACGACGATGCTCGCAAGGCCTTCGAAACCGCCTATCGTACGCTGGCGGCCGCAACACCGAGCCTCAAGCTGATGCTCACCACCTATTTCGGCGATTTGCGGGAGAATCTCGAAACGGCGCTTGCGTTGCCCGTGGCTGGCCTGCATCTCGACCTGGTGCGCGCGCCGCATCAACTCGACGAGGCGTTGACCAAGGCGCCGCCGGATCTGGTGTTGTCACTGGGTGTCATCGACGGACGCAATGTCTGGCGAGCCGACCTGGAGAAGATCCTCGACTGGATCGAGCCAGCCGTTCAACGACTTGGCCCCGACCGCGTGATGCTGGCGCCGTCCTGCTCCTTGCTGCATGTGCCGATCGACCTCGCGCAGGAGACCAACCTCGATCGCGACCTGACAAGCTGGCTGGCCTTCGCCACGCAGAAACTCGAGGAGTTGCGCGTACTGGCGTCCGCGCTGAACCAGGGACGCAACACCGTTTCCGCCCCCTTGCGCGAAGCCACCGAAGCGGCAGCCGGACGTCGCACGTCGGCCAAGATCCATCATCCCGATGTGCAGTCGCGCCTCGCGGCCGTGACGCCGGCCATGGCGAAGCGCCGGTCGACCTTCGATGCTCGGCGCGACATCCAGCAGAGCCGCCTCAACCTGCCGGTCTATCCGACGACGACCATCGGTTCGTTCCCCCAGACGAAGGAGGTGCGAAACGCCCGCGCCGACCATCAGCGCGGCACTTTGAGCGACACCGACTACAACGCCTTCCTGAAGCGTGAGACCGAGGCGGCGGTGCACTGGCAGGAAAGCATCGGCATCGACGTGCTGGTGCACGGTGAGTTCGAACGCAACGATATGGTGCAGTATTTCGGTGAACAGCTCTCAGGTTACGCCTTTACGCGCCACGGCTGGGTGCAGAGCTACGGCTCACGCTATGTGCGGCCGCCGATCATCTTCGGCGACGTGTCGCGGCCGACGCCGATGACTGTCGGCTGGTCTGCCTACGCGCAGTCGCTGACACCGAAACCGATGAAAGGCATGCTGACAGGCCCGGTGACGATGCTGCAATGGTCGTTCGTACGCGACGACCAGCCGCGCCAGGAGACATGCCGACAGATCGCGCTGGCGCTGCGCGACGAGGTCACCGACCTCGAGAAGGCGCGTATCGCGGTCATCCAGATCGACGAACCGGCGCTGCGCGAAGGCTTGCCGCTGCGCAAGGCCGACTGGAAACACTACCTCGATTGGGCGGTGCAGTGCTTCGGGCTCACTGCCGGCGGTGTCGACGACGCAACCCAGATCCACACCCACATGTGCTACTCGGAGTTCAACGACATCATCGAGGCGATCGGCGCCCTGGATGCCGACGTGATCTCGATCGAAACGGCGCGCTCGAAGATGGAACTGCTCGACGCCTTTACACGGTACCGCTATCCCAATGAGATCGGTCCCGGCGTCTACGACATTCATGCACCACGCCAGCCCACGGTCGGCGAGATGGCCGGGCTGCTTGCCATCGCCGGCCGCAACCTGTCGCCCGGCCAGATCTGGGTGAATCCCGATTGCGGCCTGAAGACCCGTACCTGGGACGAGGTCAAGCCGGCTCTCCTCAACATGGTCGAGGCCGCTCGCCAGATGCGGCAGTCGGAAACTTCGAACGCATCTCGGTCACCTTCTTGACCAACGACGCGGAGCCACTTAACGAGAAGTAATCGACGGTCCTCCTTAACCGGAGGCGAACAGGGAATGCCGTGCCGCTCCCTCCAGGAGCCAATCGGCAGCTGTACCCGCAGCTGTAAGCGGCGAGCGACTGCCCACCATGTCACTGGATCAGGTGATCCGGGAAGACGGGCAGGAGCGGTGACCCGTGAGCCAGAAGACCTGCCGGCGATAGCGTCGCTCTTCCGATGGACGGGATGATCCATTGGGACGGTCAACCGAGCGGTGACGCGCTGGTGCGTGAACCGTTTGGGAGATCGTCAGATGACGTCGATCCGTGAGCCTTATCCTGCACGCCTGCTGGAAGCCTTCGCTTCCGGCACCGGGGCCGCCCGCCTGCAGCGCTATGCCGGCACCCTGACCGCGACCCCGACGCAGCCTGTGCCGCCGGGACCACCGACGCCGACGCGCAATACCGCGCTGCCCTTTCGCCGCGGCGGCTTTGCGAGCCTCGTCGAAGCGCTGGACTACGCGGCCCAGGGCGAAACCGGGCTCAACTTCTTCGACGCGCGCGGGGCCCTCACCGCGCGCCTGCCTTGGGCCGACCTGCGCGTGCAGGCGGAGCGCTTCGCACGGCGGCTGATGGGAGGCGGGATCGGCCGCGGCGAGCGGCTGGTGATCGTGGCCGACACCTGGCCGGGCTTCTGCGTCGCCTTCTTCGGCGCGCAATATGCCGGTGTGCTGCCAGTTCCAGTCGCCGTGCCCGTGGGCCTCGGCGCCCGGGAAAGCTACATCGCCCAACTGCACCGGCAGATCCTCGCGGCCGGCGCGATCGGTGTCGTCGCGCCCGCCGAGCTTTCTGAGTTCGCCGTCGCCGCGGCCGCCGGCACCTGGGCGCGCATCGTCGGGCCCTTGTCGGTCTTCGAAGACCTGCCGGAGTCGCGCGAACCGCTGCAACCGCTCAGCCCGGACGAACGCTGCTACATCCAGTTCTCGTCGGGCAGCACACGCGCCCCGCTCGGTGTCGACATTCGGCAGGATCGCCTGATGGCCAATATCGACGGCTCGATCGCTCGCCAGGAACTCGATGACGACGATTCCGGCGTGAGCTGGCTGCCGCTTTATCACGACATGGGCCTGATCGGCTTCGTGCTGGCGCCGCTCTGCGCACAACGCAGCGTCGACTTGATGGCGCCGCGTGACTTCGCGCGCCGGCCGATGCAGTGGCTGTCGCTGATCTCGCGGCGACGCGCCACCATCACCTACAGTCCCGGCTTCGGCTACGAGCTGGTGGCGCGGCGGGCGCAGGCCCCGCGCCGACAGGCGCGAGAGGAGACCGCCCTCGACCTTTCCTGCCTGAAGCTCGCCGGCATCGGGGCCGACATGATCCAGCCCGGTGTGCTGAGCCGGTTCGCAGAGGCCTTCGCCGCGCAGGGGTTCGACCCGCGCGCCTTCCTGCCGAGCTACGGCATGGCCGAAGTCTGTGTCGGCCTGAGCTTCCCGCAGCGCTTCGCCGGGGTGCGTACCGACATTCTCAATGGCCGGGAGTTCGTCTCCTGCGGTCGGCCAATGGACGGGCACCTCGTGCAGGTACGCGGACCGAGCGGCATGCCGCTGGCCGAACGCCGCGTCGGCCGCTTCTTCGTGCATGGCCCCAGCGTGATGCCGGGCTACTATCTCAAGACCGAGGAGACAGCAGCGGTACTCGCCGATGGCTGGCTCGACACAGGCGATCTCGGCTACATCGCCGACGGCGAGCTGATCGTCACCGGCCGCGCCAAGGACCTGATCATCGTCAACGGCCGCAATATCTGGCCACAGGATATCGAATGGGCGGTCGAGGCCCTGCCGTGCCTGCGCCGCGGCGATGCCTGCGCTTTCTCCCTCGACGCCGCCGACGGCGGCACCGAGGAGGTGGTCGTGCTCGTACAAGGCGTTCCGGCCGATGACGGCAAACGCATCACATTGATCGGCGACATCCGCCAGACTGTGAAGGAAGCCGCCGGGATCGACTGTCGTATCGTGCTGATCTCTCGCCAGATCGGCCTGCCGCTCACGTCTTCCGGCAAGCTCAGCCGCACCAAGGCCAAGGAGCAGTATCTGCGCGGGGACTTCGGGTCGGCGTGACGGCCCGGTCGACAGTGCCTGGAAATCGCGCGAGGTAACACGGCGCGCGAAGCGCCGGTCGGTATGCGTATCGGAACGCGTGGGGATAGGTGGGGTCGACCTGCCGGCTGAGCACGCTACTATGCAACGGGGGATCACGTGCGACTGTCGCCAGAGGTTCGGTCTGCGAACCCGTTACAGGAGTCCGCGTGTCGTCCCGCCGTTTCAAGCTGTTCACCCGTGCCGTCTATGTCGCCGCTACGCTCACCGCGCTGGCGTTGGTCGCGGCGAGCGCCTGGGCATGGCAGGAGCCAGGCACGCATCCCTTCTTCCGCTTCGGCCTGCCGGCACTCCTGGCTTGGCTGGTGCTTGCGACCGCCCGGCTGACGCTCGGCCTGCGGCGCCAGCAGCGCGACGCCCGCGCCACGCTCGATCCGCTGAAGGCGCTCGCCACCGCCCCCAAGGCGATCGCCAGTCCGGAGATGCGCAAAACCTATCCCGGCGCCGAATCCTACCGGCAGATCCTGCTGCCGCCCGAGCCCGGCAGCCGCCGCCCGCGGATCGTGCGGCACATCTCGTTCGGTGACGGACGCCAGCGCTATGTCGTGACGTCGCGGCGCAAGAGGCGATCGAGGTAACGACAGCATATCGGCAGCGCCCGTGCTATCTTCCGCGCCGACCGAGCGACAACCCAGGGCAGCCAGATGATCCGATGTGTGCGTATCTGGACAGGTGAGGATCAGAACTCGCACTTCGAGGAAGGCTGGATCGAACTGGCCCCCGGGGCGCACGGCGATCAGGCAAGCGGCAAGGTCGGTACCTCGACGGCCTCCTTCCAGGAAACCAAGGCCGGCGGCACACTTGCCTGGCACACCGCCCCGGTCCGCCAGCTGGTGATCACCTTGAGCGGCACCCTGGAGTTCATGACTCGGTCGGGCCAGCATTTCGTGCTGACGCCGGGCGACATCCTGCTGGCCGAAGACACGGCCGGCGGCGGCCATACCTGGAAGCTGGTCGACGACCAACCCTGGCGCCGGCTTTATGTCGTGCTGGCCAAGGACGCGGTCGTGCCCTTCAAGCGGGCGCAGTAGAAAAACCAATCAAGTCGCTGGAGACATCGATGGCAGACGACACTCAACCCGACGATGCGGATGTCGTGCTGGTCGGCGCCGGCATCATGAGCATGACGCTCGCGACCTTCCTGAAGGAGCTGCAGCCGCATCTGCGCTTGGAGATCGTCGAACGCTTGCCTGGCGAGGCCCAGGAAAGCTCGGCCGCCTGGAACAATGCCGGCACCGGCCACGCTGCCAACTGCGAGCTGAACTACACGCCGCAGCGGCCCGACGGCAGCGTCGACATCTCGCGTGCGCTGGAAGTGAATGTCGAATTCGACATGTCGCGCCAGTTCTGGTCGTACCTGATCCGCAAGGGGGCGATCAAATCGGCCGACGCCTTCATCCACCCCGTGCCGCATATGAGCTTCATCACCGGCGCCGACCGCGTCGCCTTCCTGAAGGCACGCCACGCCGCCATGAGCGCGCATCACTGCTATCGCGGCATGGAGTTTTCCGAGGATCCCCGCCAGATCGCCGAATGGGCGCCGCTGATCATGGAGGGCCGCGACTCCTCCCAGCCGGTCGCCGCCACCCGCATGGTCACCGGCGCCGACGTGAATTACGGCGCGCTGACCTCGGCCCTGCTCGGCTATCTCCGCGGCCAGGACGGCTTCGCCATCCACTTCAATCACGAGGTGACCGACCTGCACCGCCGCTCCGACGGCGGCTGGCAGGTCGACATCACCGACGAGAAGACCGGCGACAAGCGCCGCATCGGCGCCAAGTACGTCTTCCTCGGCGCCGGAGGTGCCGCGATCTCGCTGCTGCAGAAGTCGGAAATCCCCGAGGCGCACGGCTTCGCCGGCTTCCCGGTGAGCGGCATCTGGCTGCGCTGCGGCAAGCCCGAGATCGCCGACCGGCACAACGCCAAGGTCTACGGCATGGCCGCCACCGGCACGCCGCCGATGTCGGTGCCGCATCTCGACACCCGGATCATCGACGGCAAGCGCTGGCTGCTGTTCGGACCCTATGCCGGCTTCTCGACCAAGTTCCTGAAGCAGGGCTCGCTGCTCGACCTGCCGAAGTCGGTGCGGCCCGACAACCTGCTGCAGCTGCTGGCCGTGGCGCGCGACAATTTCCCGCTCGAGGAATACCTGGTCGGCCAGGTGCTGCAGAGCGACAGCCATCGCTTCAAGGCGCTGCGCGAGTTCTATCCCGAGCTGAACGAGAAGGACTGGGAATTCGACGTCGCCGGCCAGCGCGTGCAGATCATCCGCAAGGACCATCTGCATACCGGCAAGCTCGAGTTCGGCACCGAGATCGTGCATTCCGCCGATTCGAGCATCGTGGCCCTGCTCGGTGCCTCGCCCGGCGCCTCGACTGCGGTCTGGATCATGGTTCACATGCTGGAGAACTGCTTCCACAAGCAGCTGGTCGGCCACTGGGTGCCCAAGCTCACTGAAATGATCCCGTCCTACGGCCACGACCTCAAGACCGACGCTGCCTTGGTCGAGCGCATTCGCAAGGACACCGCCGAGGTGCTGGGCCTGCGCACCGTCTGATATCCGGCAGCCGATGCCCTCCATCGACTCGGAAACGGCGGACGACGCGCTCGCCGTGCTGCTGCGCTTCGGCGCGATGATGCTGCGGGCCGGCGACACGGCCTTCCGCGTGCGTCAGGCGATGGACCAGCTGGCGCCGCGCCTCGGCATCGAGCGGCTGGCCCTGCATATCAGCCTGGGCAGCATCACTGCGACGGCGTGGCGGCAGGGTCATGCCACGACGCTGACGACCGAGATCGCGCCACCCGGGATCGATGCCGCCCGCATCGCCGCTCTCGAAGCCATCGCGGGCGACGGTCGCGATCCGCTGACGCCGGGCGACCTCGCAGTCGACCTCGACCGTCTGGCGGCGGCGAAGCCTTTGCATTCCGTCGCGACGGTCGCCGTCGCGATCGGGCTCGCATCGGCGGCTTTCTCCTACCTCAACGGCGGCGACCTGCTGGGCACGCTCGCGGCGATGGTGGCCGGCGCCGCCGGCCAGACGACGCGCGCGCTGCTCTTTCGCCGACGGCTGAACCAGTATGCGGTCAGCGCCTTCGCCGCCCTCCTGGCCTCGGGCCTTTACTGCTTGATCGTGTTTGCAATCGCCGGCCGCGGCTTCTCGACAGCACATGCGGTGGGCTTCATCTCCTCCGCCCTCTTCCTGGTGCCGGGCTTTCCGCTGGTCGCTGCGCTTCTCGATCTGGTGCAGCACCAGATCACCGCCGGCATCGCGCGTTTCTTCTATGCGCTGATGATCCTGCTGGCTGCCGCCTTCGGCCTGTCGGTGGCGGCGGGAATCGCGAACCTGCCGGCAGTGCCGGCACCCTCGCCCGGCCACGGCATCGAAGCCATGAGCCTCGTCTGGCGGGCACTGGCGAGCTTCGCCGGCGGCTGCGGTTTTGCCCTGCTCTACAACAGCCGGCCGGGCACCGTGCTTGCGGTCGGCCTGCTGTCGCTCGCCGGCAACGAGCTCAGGCTGGCGCTGCACGATCTCGGCATGGGCCTGCCGCCTGCCACCTTCCTCGGGGCGCTGACGGTGGGGCTGCTGGCGTCGGTGGCGCGGGCACGGCTGCACGATCCAAGGATCGCCCTGACCGTGCCGGGCATCATCATCATGACGCCCGGCATCTATGCCTTCCGCACCATCGTTCTCCTGAACCAGGGCGAGGTGCTCGCGGCTGTCGAAGCCGGCGCCGTTTGTGCCTTCGTCGTCGGCGCCATGGCGCTGGGCCTCGCCGCCGCCCGGTTTGCGACCGAGCGGCATTGGATGGTGGAGAGGTAGCCTCTCCGCTCTGCTGGGAGCGGGCTACTTCGCCACGTAGGGATGCACCATCTTGGCAGGATCGACGACCCTGTCGAATTCGGCTTCGCTGACGAAGCCAAGCTTCAGGGCCGCCTGCTTCAAGGTCAGGTCGTGGTCGGACGCGTAGTGGGCGATCTGCGAGGCCTTGTCGTAACCGATCACCGGCGCCAGCGCGGTCACCAGCATCAGCGAGCGCTCGACATATTCCTGGATCTTCTTGTGGTTGGGCTCGGTGCCTTCGACCAGGTACTTGCGGAAGTTGGTGCAGCCGTCGGCCATCAGCACGATCGAGTGGGTGACGTTGTAGATCATCAGCGGCTTATAGACGTTCATCTCGAGATAGCCGCCGGCGCCGCCGAAGCCGACGGCGACGTCGTTGGCCATCACCTGGGCCGCCACCATGGTGAGCGCCTCGGCCTGGGTCGGGTTGACCTTGCCCGGCATGATCGACGAACCGGGCTCGTTCTCCGGAATGTGCAGCTCGGCAAAGCCGGCGCGCGGTCCGCAGGAAAGCAGGCGGATGTCGTTGGCGATCTTGTAGAGCGAGACTGCGAGCGTGCGGAACGAACCCGAGAGCTGCACCAGCGCATCGTGCGCGCCCTGCACCGTGAACTTGTTGGGCGCCGTGATGAACGGCAGGCCGGTCAGCTGCGCGATCTCGGCGGCACTTGCCTCGGCGAAGCCGGGCGCTGCATTGATGCCGGTGCCTACCGCCGTACCGCCCAGCGCCAGGTGATAGACGTCCTTCAGCGAATCCTCGATGCGGCCGATGCCGTCGGCCAGCATGCCGGCATAGCCCGACCATTCCTGGCCGAGCGTGATGGGCGTTGCATCCTGCATGTGGGTGCGGCCGATCTTGACGATGCCGTCCCATGCCTTGGCCTTGGCGTCGACCGCGTCGTGCAGGGCCTGCACGGCCGGCAGCAGTTGCTGCTTGGTATGCACGGCAGCCGCGATATACATGGCCGCCGGGAAGCTGTCGTTCGACGACTGCGACATGTTCACGTGATCGTTGGGGTGCACCGGCTTCTTGGAGCCGAGCGACGTCCCTGCGATCTGGCAGCAGCGGTTGGAGATCACCTCGTTCACGTTCATGTTGAACTGCGTGCCGCTGCCGGTCATCCAGACATGCAGGGGAAACATGTCGTGATGCTGGCCGGCCAGGATCTCGTCGCAGACCTGGACGATCAGCTTGTGCGCCGTGGCGTCCAGACGGCCGCTGGCATGATTGACGATGGCGCAGGCCTTCTTCAGCACGGCATAGGCCGTGATCATCTCGCGCGGCATCAGATCCCGGCCGATGCTGAAATGCTCCAGCGAACGCTGCGTCTGCGCGCCCCACAGCTTGTCCGCCGGGACGCTCACCTCACCCAGACTGTCGGTTTCCTTGCGAACTTCGGCCACGCTGCACCTCTTGATGTGACGGGAACGGCAGGGCCGGAGCATATCCCGTTCGCTCCCGGCCGGTCGGTCGAAAAATGTCCTGCGCTGGCTTGCGCCGCGCATTCCCCTAATTCGTCAACGTGTTCTTCACGCGGACGGACACGGACAGGTACCAGTACCAGAGCCCCATCGCGACGACGCCGGCGATACCGCGTGCAACCTCCGGTCCGGTGAACAGCATTTCCGGCGTCACGCCCGGAACCGTGAGCATCAGCAGGGCACTCGCCGGCACCAGCACCGAAAGCGCCCAGAGGATCAGGTAGAGCGGTCGCAGGACTCGCCGTTTCTGGAACAGGGCGACGATGGCCAGCAGATTCACGACCATATGGACCACCGTCACCAGCCCAACGAGGACGAGCTGCACATGGGCGTCGGGATTCTGAAACCCCGACAGGTAGTCGGAGAATCCCCCGATGAAGTCCACGATGTTGCGAAGAAGGCCGACACACAGACCGAACGCCAGGAAGGCGAGCCAGCCGCCGATCCCCACCAGCGCCGAGCCCGACGGCGACGAACGCCTCTCGCGCAGCGCTCGGATCAGGATCCAGACCGGGATGCCGACCACCACCAGGGCAATGGCCCAGTGCCAGACCGAAAAAGCCCCCATGCGATGCTCCCCGACCCCGATGCGCCTCATCCCTTAACGCAAGGCCGGATGTCGGGCCAGCCCATGGCGCCAGGGCGGGGATCGTTGCGCGATCGGAGGCGAAACGACCCGAGGATGGCCTCGTGCCGAATCTCCGTCCCGGGCTCAGTAATCGCCGCCGACGGCCCTTTTCACCGTTTCATATAGCAGGCGGTTCCCTGCCTCGCTGAAATGGATGTCGCCGCCGATGTAATACTTGCGCACCGCTTCCGGGGCCGGCTCGTCGAAGAAGGGCGCGAAGCCGTTGATGAAGCGCACGTCGCGAGAGGCCGCCCAAGCACGCCAATGCGTCACCTGGATGCTGTCGCGATCCCGCGACACGAGGCTGTCCGGCCAGGGATAGACGACCAGGGTCATGCGGCAATTCCACTCCCGGCAGAGCGCGACGATCTCGTCGAGATTCTTGCCCGCCGTTTCCAGACCGCGCCGGCCCCAACTGGCCATGAGATCGGGATCGACGGTCCAGAGCGCGCGGTCCTTGCCCACCGATCCCACCGTCGCCAGCGACGAGCTGATGAAGGCATTGTAGAGCAGCCGGAAGGTCGCGAAGTTGCCGAGCAGGAACTGGCCGATATGGTAGCCGTGAAAGACCGATGCTTTCACCGTGCCGTCCGGCTGCAGATGATAGACATTGGCGTCGTCGTCGATATCCGACAGATCCAGGAAGACATAGATCTCGGCCGGCTTGATGCCGAGCCGGTGCACCGCTTCGCGAATCTTGCGGAAGTAGATGATCGGGCTGTAGGAGGCGACACCGAGATTCCACACCGCCTTGCCCTGCCGCGCGGCATCGCAGGCCATCAGGCCGACAAAGCTCTTCTCGTAGCTCGTGCCGATGCCTTCGGTGAACGAATCACCGATGGCAAAAATGGCCGGCCAGCTCTTCTCGGCCTCGCCGGGGGCGCACTCGCCGGTCCTGAAGCCGTAATGGTCGGTCCGCCACGGATAGACGATATTGCCCCAGGCGCGTGTCGAGTCCGCATTGGGCGCCAGGTCGTGATCGTAGGGCGAGGACACATAAGCCTGGGTGTAGGCCGTGGCGGCATCTTTCCAACGCTGCTTCCAGTCCGACAGCACCGTGGCCAACAGGATGTAGTCCAGGGCCAGCGTTATCACCAGGATCACGAGGATCTGGCCCAGCAGCCGCACCACCCAGAGCCCCGCCCGCGCCAACCGGCTGCCGAGCCCGCCGGCCCCACCTGCACTATCGTTCGCCATTTCCTAGAACCAGAGCTTGCTGTTCGGCGAATGCGCCAGCAGGGCGGGCCGGAACACCAGAGTGACGAAAATCTCCCAGCCGAGCGAGATCATCAGCAGCCGCCCCATCGTGGCCGTCCCCGGATGGGTCGAGAGCCAGAGGGCGCCGAAGGCGCTGGCGGTGGTCAGCGCACTGAAGACCACGGCGCGCATCAGGCTCGACCTCAGCATCGCCGTCTCGCCCCGCCGCCACGCCATCACGAAATAGATGTTGAAGGCCACGCCTACGCCGAACAGCAGCGGCAGGGCGATGATGTTGGCGAAATTGAGCGGCAGATCGAGGACGGCGCAGGTCGCGAAGGTCAACAGGCCGCTCAACAGGACCGGCAGGATGGTGAGCACCACGTCGCGGACCCGGCGCAACACCAGCACCAGGAGCAGGACGATGGCGACAAAGGAAAAGAGCCCGGCCTGCAGAAAAGCATCGACAACACTGTCGCCCGAAGCCTGGGTATAGATCGGTGCACCCGTCGCATCGGGCGCGATCCGCTGCACGGCGGTCGCAAAACGCCGCAGGAAGTCGTTGTCGTACCGGCCGTCGGCCGGCGTTACCTGAATACGGGCGCGGCCATCCTTGGTCACCCAATCCACAACCAGATCGGCCGGCAGGGTCTCCCTCGTCACCTCGCCAGCCTTCAACTGCTGGCGCACCTGGTCGAGAACGATGGTCAGGGGAACCTTCACGATTGCAGCGGCCCTCTCACGGGCATCGGCGGGGGCGGCCTCGAGCCGGTCGAGCGCCTCGGCCAAGCGCCGCACCGACGCCGTTGCCGGCCCCGGCTTGGCATCGGCGACCACCTTCCGCAGCGCGCCGGCCGTGTTCTTGAGGCTTTGCCGCAACTCTTCGTCGGTGGGCGGAGGATATCGAGGATCTTCATCGAGGGCAGGCCCGAGAAGTTCCGCCGTCTCGCCGATCGCTTCGAGCTTCTTTTCCTGGTCGGCCGGAATGAAGCTCTGCAAGGTGATGGTGTGCCGCACTTCGGGCAGCTCCGCGAGACGGCGCGCCAGCGCATCGGCCTCGGCGAGCGATGGCCTCAGGATGTTGATGGTGTAGGGCGTCCAGTCGGGATCGGCCACGAGATCCTTCAGGGTCGTCATCGATTCCACCTCGTGGCTCTTGAGATGGAACGGGTCGAAGTCGAACCGCACGAACGGCAGCATTGCCGCCGAAACGACAGCCGCCAGAAGGGCCGTTCCAAGCACGCCGACACGATGCCGGGTCACGAAGCGATCGACCGGCGCCAAGAGCGTGAAGCCGACTTCCGCGTGCTGGGTCGCAGGAAACCGCAGCAGGACCAGAAGCGCCGGCAGCAACGCAACGCTGAGCACGAGCGCCACGATCATGCCGAGACCAGCGACAGTGCCGAGTTCGGCCACACCGAGATAGCTGGTCGGCAGGAAAGCGAAGAAGCCGACGCCGATCGCAACCGCCGACAGGACCAGGGCCCGTCCGATACCGGCGCCCGCCGCGATCAACGCCGCTTCGCGCGTCGGCTGGACCAGGCGCTCGGCGAGGCTGCGGACGCTGAACTGGATACTGAAATCGACGCCGAGACCGACGAAGAGTGGAATGAAGGCAACGGAGATGAGGTTGAACCGCCCGGTCGCCCACAGCCCGAGGGCCGTCGTCATGGCAAGGCCGACAAGGGTCGTGATCACGATGGCAAGGACGACCCGGATGGACCGGACGGCCAGCCAGAGAATACCCAGCAGCGACACGACCATTACCGCGAGGACGATATCGGCGTCCTGAGCCAGCGACACGAATTCTTCGTCGCCGAGAGGCACGGGACCGGTCAGCCGGACAGTAACGCCGTGAGCCGGATCGAGGCCAAGCGCACGGGCGGTCTCCCGAATCGCCGCGCTCGAGGCTGCGCCAGGCTGCAGCTCCGCATAGTCCAACACCGGTTGGACCAATATGACGCGCCGCGATACGCGCGCTTCGGTCGGCGCTCCGGCGACGAAGGCCTGCCAGGAAAAGTACGCCGGCTGGCCTGCCACCGTCTTCTCGATGGCATCGGCGAGGGCACCTACCATCGGCCCGATACTGTCGAGCGAACCCTGCTCGGACTGGACGCCCTGCGCCGCGGTGGCCATCGCCGCCACGACGCCTCGCAGGCTCGGGTCCGCATTCAACAGCGCCAGGAAAGGGGCCATCTGCCCCAGGCCCGCCATTGCCGTCCTGACCTGATCGAGCGGCAGAAGCAGCAGGCCCTCACGCTCGAAGAAGGGACCGGCGTCGGGACGCCGCACCGAGTGGAAAAGCTCGGGTTTCTTTTTCAGGGCAGCGGCCAACTGCCGAGACGCGCTTTCGGCCAGTTCAGGCGTAGCGGCGTCGACGACGATCAAGGTCAGGTTGTTGAACTGGGGGAACGCCGCTTCGAAGGCCAGCTCCCGCTTTCGCCACTCCAGTTGCGGCGAGATCAGCTTCGAGACGTCGGCGGTCATCGCGAAGTTGCGGGCCGTGAAGACAAGCGCCGCCGCCGTGATCACGAGGGCAAGCACCACCACCATGACGGGATGCCGGCTGCAGGCCGCCACGATGCGGCCGATCGACGAACTCCGGGTCGACACGACGCCTCTCCAAGATTTGTTCAGCCCGGACGCAAAACACCCGGACCCAGCGATCCGGACCCTGAGATCCAGGACTGTACGCGGCTCGTACGCCGGCAAGTCATGCAAAGCCGCGTCGCAAGGCGCCCCTGGGCCCTTCTGGAGGACGAGGTTGTTCGCCAGCGCCGGGAGTAAATCGGCACCGCCCCCCGGCCTGTCAAGCCGGACCTTGGATTATCCGGCATCCCGACCGGGTCATGCGACAACCGGCCGAAAGACACCGCGCCCGTCGGCGACGATAGCCGATCCGGCGCGGTGCCACGGTTGCCCCGACGTCGAGGGCTACTTGTACTCGACCAGGATCTCGCGATAGGGCGTCGGACCGATATTCCTGGCCTTGTGCCGGGCAGGGACGCGGGCTCCCTTGCCGATGTCGGAGAGCACTTCGAGGAAGCCATTGTCGAGCTTCAGGGAAAAGATCCCACCCGTCGGCACATCGAAGACGCCGAGATCCTTGCCGTTCTCGTCGTAGATCTGCAGCGGCGCGCCGGCGATGGCATACCACATGTAATTGTGCTCGTGCGTATGGACGGGCGTCTCCTCACCTGGCGCCAGCTCGAAGTTCCACACGATCACCTTGTCGTTCTCGAAGACCTTCTCCGAGCCGACGCCCGCCTTCTCCGTTGCGACACCAGCCTTTGCTTTCGCAGCGACAGCCATTGTTTCCTCCTCGATTTCGGTCTGTCGGCGACGACACGACTTCTGCGGCCTTTCCCGGTACCGAGATCGTAGAAGAGCTTCCTGCCGGTGGCGGCCTGTCCTGCATCGCCACGATCAGCATAGGCGCGCCGGTGGCGGCCAGAAATGCGTGTGGGACAGATCAGCCTTCGAGAAATCGACGCCAGGGTTCTAGTCGTCGGTCCGCGTGCGCCGCAGCGATTTGACCGCACCGTGGCGTTTCTTGTCGTCGAGGCGACGGCGCTTGCTGGCCAGCGTGGGACGGGTTTTCTTGCGCGGGACCGGCGGGCGGGCGGCGTCGCGGATCAGGTCGATCAGCCTCGCCAGCGCCTCCTCCCGATTGCGCAACTGGCTGCGATGCCCCTGCGCCACGAGGATCAGCACGCCGTCCTGCGTCAGCCGCCGGCCGGCCAGTCGCTCCAGGCGCTGACGCACCTCCTCGGGCAGCGACGGCGAGTGGCGCACATCGAAGCGCAGCTGCACCGCCGTCGAGGTTGTGTTGACGTGCTGGCCGCCCGGCCCCGCCGCGCGCACGAAAGTCTCCTGGATCTCAGCCGGATCGATGCTGAGACCGGGACCGATCCTGAGCGGCGCGGTGCCGGCGGCGATGGTCATTCCTTGGCGCCGGCACCGCGCAACATGGCCTCGACCGCCACGCGGTTGTTCTGCTTCGCATAATTCAGCGCCGAGCGTCCGGTGAAGTCGCGCGCATTGGGATCGGCCTTCTTGCCGAGCAGCAGCTTCACGATCTCGGCATAGCCGCGGCCCGCCGCGATCATCAGCGCCGTCTGGCCCTGGCGGTTCTGCCCCCGGGTATTGGCATTGCGCCGCAGCAGGATCTCGACGATGTCGACATCGTTCTTTTCGGCAGCCCGCATCAGCGCCGTATAGCTTTCGCGATCGACGGTATCGACGATCGCTCCGCCCTTGAGGAGGGTCTCGACCACCGGAATGTGGCCCGCTGTAACCGCGACGATCAGCAGCGGCTGGCCGTTGTTGGCCGTCTGATTGGGGCTCTCGTTGCGCAGCAGCGCCTGGCGCACCTTCTCCTCGTCACCCTGAAGCACAGCGGTCACGATCGGCTTCTGGGCAAAGATGTCCGTCTGCGCATGTGCCGAACCGGCAAACGGCAGCACGAGCAGCGATGCGAGCACCGAACGGCGGATCATCCTCGACCTCCTTGAACTACTCTACGAACGCGTCTCTTGGTAACGGACCTCGATACGATCCCAGATCTGCGCCTCGAGCGAGACGCCGTCGAACCGATTGATCTGCTGCAGGCCGGTCGGCGAGGTGACGTTGATCTCGGTGAGGTAGTCGCCGATCACGTCGATGCCGACGAAGATCAGGCCGCGGCGAGCGAGTTCCGGTCCGATCGTCTCGCAGATCTCGATGTCACGCTTGGTCAGCGAGGCCTTCACCGCCTTGCCGCCGACATGCATGTTGGACCGCGCTTCGCCTTCGGCCGGCACGCGGTCGATCGCGCCGACGGCCTTGCCGTCGATCAGGATGATGCGCTTGTCGCCCTTGCGGACTTCCGGCAGGTAGCGTTGGGCGATCACTGGCTCGCGGCTCCGCTGCGAGAACATCTCGAGCAACGAGGCGAAGTTCTCGTCGTCGGGCTTCAGGCGGAAGACACCGGCACCCCCGTTGCCGAACAGCGGCTTCAGAATGATGTCCTTGTGCTCTTCGCGGAACTCGCGAATGGCGCGTGCGTCGGAGCTGATGAGCGTCGGCGGCATGACGCCGTCGAAATGCGTGACGAACAGTTTCTCCGGCGCGTTGCGGACATGCGCCGGATCGTTCACCACCAGCGTCTTGGGATGGACATGCTCGAGAAGATGCGTCGTGGTGATGTAGGACATGTCGAAGGGCGGGTCCTGACGCAGCAGCACGACATCGAACTTGGAGAGGTCGAGCATCTCCGGCGCGCCGAGGCTGAAATGGTTGCCCTTCTCACGGCGCAGTTTCATCGGCTGGGCGCGTGCCAGCACCTTGCGATCGCGAAACACCAGATCGGGCGGCGTGTAGTGCCAGACCTCGTAACCGCGGCGCTCCGCTTCCAACCCCAGCACGAAAGTCGAATCGCCGTCGATGTCGATGGTCGACACGTGGTCCATCTGGATGGCGACTCTGAGCTTCATGAGATTTCCTTGCGTGACCGAAAGCGAATCTGGGGACGCTGCAGCCCTCAGTTAAGGCCACGCCGCAGTTCCTGCAACAGGGTCTCGGTCCGATGGCGCAGCTCGGGATCCGCCAGCGCATCGTCCAGCGCCAACAGGCGTTCGTAGGCAGCGATGGCGGCGCGGCGCTTGTCCAGTCGGGCATTGACCTGCCCCGCCTCGAACAGCAGGTCGGGCCGGTCCGGTGCGATCGCCAGCATGCGTTCCAGCGAGCGTGCAGTCTCCGTCCAATTCTCGCGCTTGACCAGACGCAGCCGCACGTTGTTCTCCAGCCGCAGCAGCACATCGCGATCCGGCACCGGATCGAAATGCACGGGCTTGAGCTCGGCGCCGGGACCCAGCACCTGCTGCAGGAGGCCGCGCAACTCCGCCGCGTCGCGCACGCTGCCGTCGTGGAACGGATCGACGACATGGCGGGCGCCGTCGATGCCGATGCGGATCAGGAAGTGTCCGGGAAAGGCCAGGCCTTCGGCCTGCCAGGCCTGGGCACGCGCGACATGCAGGTAAAGGATCGACAAGGCCACCGGCAGGCCCTTGCGTCGCTCGATGACCCGGACGAGATCGGCATTCTGCAGGTCGTCGTAGGTTTCACTGTCGCCGCGGTAGGCGTAGGCGCGCGCAATGACGTCGGCCAGTGCTTCCGGCTGGGCACCCCGGCGGCGCACCAGGTCGGCAACCTCGTCGGCCATTGCCGCGACATGCTGACGGAAAGGGACGAGATCGAGGCGCTCTTCGGCATGAAGGGTGCTGAGCGCCAAGCCCGCTTCGAGCAAATCCAGCCGCTCGCCGTCACCGGCACAGAGGTCGCGCAACCGCGACAGGCCTTGCCGATGCCGATCTTGTCCCGAATCGTGCTCGCTGCTCGACACGCGCTACTCCGGCGGCCGCCAGACGTCGGGCAGATGATGTGGCCAGAAGCCGCCCACCAGCACCGCGTCGAAACGCACCGCACACACGGCATAGCGCGGATGCTGGGCGAGGAACAGGCTGGCGGCGCGCGACACACGGCCGAACTGGCGCTGGCGCAGCGCTTCGGCGGCCGTCGTCATCTGCCGCCGGGCCTTGACCTCGACGAAGGCGAGCACGTTGCCGCGCCGCGCCACGATGTCGATCTCGCCCAAGCGTGTCTTGTAGCGACGCGCCAGGATCGTGTAGCCGGCCAGGCGCAGCCGCCACACCGCCCGCCATTCCGCGGTATGGCCCAGCCGATGGGCGCGCTGGCGGGCCTCGACGCTCACGCCGCGCCCCGCTTCAGCTCCAGCGCCCGGGCATAGACGTCGCGGCGCTTCAGGCCGTAGCGCGCGGCCACCTCGGCAGCGGCATCCTTGACGGAAGCTGCCGCCATCGCCGCGCGCAGCGCCTCGTCGATCGCCGCGGCGCTCTGCGCCGTCTCTGCCGAGGGCGGGCCGACCACGACCACGATCTCGCCTTTCACGTCGGGATGGGCCGCATAGTGCCGGGCGAGGTCGCCGAGCGGAGCGCGGCGGACCTCCTCGAACAGCTTGGTGAGCTCGCGCGCCACCGCGGCCGGCCGATCGCCGAGCAGCTCAGCGAGATCCTGCAGCGCCTCCGCCAACCGATGCGGTGCCTCGAAGAACACCAGGGTCGAGGGCACCGCCGCAGCTTCACCGATCGCCCGGCGGCGCTCCGTCGGCTTGGCGGGCAGGAAGCCGGCGAAGAAGAAGCGGTCGGTCGGCAGGCCGGCCAGCGCCAGCGCCATCGGCACGGCCGAGGCGCCGGGCGCCGCACTCACGCGGTGTCCGCCGGCCAGCGCGGCGCGGACCAGGCGGTAGCCGGGGTCGGAGATCAGCGGCATGCCGGCGTCGGAAACCAGCGCCACCCGCTTGCCGCTGGCCAGCGCCCGCACGAGCCGCGGCTCGGCCGCTTCCTGGGTGGCATCGCTGTAGGCTACGGTCGGAACGGAAATGCCGTAATGGCTGGCAAGCTTGGCGAACACACGCGTATCTTCGCAGGCAATCAGGTCGGCGGCACGCAGGACGTCGAGCGCGCGCAGCGTGATGTCGCCCATGTTACCGATCGGCGTGGCCACAATATGCAGCCCGGCCTCCAGCGGCGGTTTACGCGGCGCCTGCCCCCCGGTAGCTTGGTCCTGAGCTTGCCCCTGTCCGTTCACACCGTCCGTTCCCTTTCTCTCGCGCCGTTTGCCGGAGTTTCGCACCGATGATGCGCCCGATGATGCGTAGGTCTCTTTTCGCACTCGCCGTCTCTGCCTTCCTGCTGGGCGCCTGCGGCGGGTCACCGAAGACTAGCACGCCTGCTCCGCTCACCACGACTGCGCCAACTGTGGGATCGCCGACGACCGCCTCCGGAAAGACCCGCATCGCCCTCCTGCTGCCGTTGAGCGGCCGCGCCGCGCCGATCGGCCAGCAAATGCAGCAAGCCGCCGAAATGGCGCTGTTCGACACCGGTGCCAAGGAGCTGGCGCTCGCCGCCTACGACAGCGGCGACAGTGCCGACGCCGCCGTCCAGTCCTACCGCAAAGCACGCACCGACGGTGCAGCGCTGGTGCTCGGGCCGCTCTACGGCACGTCGGCCACGGCCCTCGTGCCGCTGGTGAACCAGGGCGGCGCCAACGTCATTTCCTTCTCCAACGACGAGCAGGTCGCACAGCGCGGCGTCTGGATCATGGGAATCGCGGCCCCGCCGCAGGTGCGCCGTGTCGTCGACAAGGCCGTCGAATCGGGCATCCGCCGCTTTGCGGCCTTCGCGCCGCAGACCTCCTATGGCGAACAGATGGTGCGCACGCTCGAAAGCCACGTCGCCGTCCGCGGCGGCTCGGTGGTCGGCGTGGAGTTCTTCGACGCCAACGCCACCGACCTCGCCACGCCGGCACGCCGCCTCGCCGACGAGGTCAAGGGCGACAGCAAGGTCGCCGTCCTCGTGCCGGTCGCGCCGCCGCGCGTGTCGGCAGTGCTGGCCGCCCTGGCCACCGCCGGCATCGACGGCAAGGCCGTGCAGTTCATCGGCACCGGCGTGTGGGACACGCCCGGGGTCGGCAGCGAGACCATGCTGCGTGGTGCCTGGTATGCCGCGCCCGATCCGGCGCGCCGCGCCGATTTCGAGCGCCGCTTCCTGTCGACCTACGGCAAGCCACCGCATCGTCTGGCGACGCTTGCCTACGACGCGGTCGCGCTGGCCGGCCATCTCGCGCGCCAGAAGGCGGGCGGCGACTTCTCGGCCGAGGCGATCACCAATCCCAACGGCTGGTCCGGCATCGACGGCGCCTTCCGCTTCTTCCCCGACGGCCGCTCGGAACGCGCGCTGGCGGTGATCGAGATTCAGGGCGGCGACCGCACCGTGGTGGTGAGCCCTGCCCCGACGGGTTTCGCCGAACGGCCGACCTTCTGACGTCTCCACGACTCGTTCCTTTCAGCCGACGATGACCAAGCTGCCGCGCGCCATCCTGTTCGATCTCGACGACACGTTGATTCGCGCCTATGCCCAGCCCGAGGAGGCCTGGACGCGCCTGCTCAAGGTTTTTGCCGCCCATCTCGACGCCCACGAACCCGCCGCCATCGAGCGCGTGCGTGCGGCGGTCATGGAGGAAGCGCGCGCCTTCTGGAGCGACCCCCTCGCCGCCGCCAAGTGGCGGCTCGACATCCCCGGCGCTCGCCGGCACTCGGTGCGTCGTGGCCTCGCCAAGCTCGGCCGCTCCGACGACGCTTTGGCCGACCGCATCGCCGACGCCTTCACCGAGCTGCGCCGCCAGGAATACCGCCTGTATCCCGACGCGCATGCCACAGTCGATGCGCTGCGCGACGCGGGTGTGCGGCTGGCGTTGGTGACCAACGGCGCCTCGGAAACGCAGCGCGCCAAGATCGAGCGCTTCGAGCTCGCGCATCGCTTCCATCACATCCAGATCGAGGGCGAGTTCGGCCAAGGCAAGCCCGAGCTCGCCGTCTACCGCCATGCGCTGGAGCGGCTGGCCGTCGATCCCGGTGAGGCCTGGATGGTCGGCGACAACTACGAATGGGAAGTCGTGGCGCCGCAGGCGCTCGGCATGTGCGGCATCTGGTACGACCCGTTCGGCGCCGGCATTCCCGCCAACGCCACCGCCCAGCCCACCCGCATCATCAAGCGGCTGGCCGAACTGGTCGAGTAGGCTATTCCGCCATAGGCCCTCGCATGAAGCGTATCCTGCTGCTCGCGCGCTCGGCTGCGACCGGCGCGGCTTTGCGCGAAATGGAAGCTTTGCGCGATCAGGCCACCTCGTTGCCGGACGTCGCCGACGCGCTTTTCGCTTTTGCCGAGGAAGGCTCGCCCTCCCTGCGATCGGCGATCGAGACGCTGATCGCAACGCCGGAGCCCGTTCTGATCGTGCCGATCCTCGTGCCCGTCGAGCCGAGCTTCCTCCTCGGCGTGAAGCGTTCGTTGCAACGCTGGCAGGGAGGCGATTCCCGGCCCTGGCCCGAGATCCGCATCGCTCCGCCCTTCAGCCGGCAGGCCCCCATGCGCGAGCTGCTGGCCATCGTCATCGATACCGCCGAGGCGGAAACGACCGCGGTCGAGAAAGTGGAGGCACCGCCGCCGCTCGAAGGCTCGGTCGTGCCGGCGCAGCGTCGCCGTGTGCTGGTCTGCCAGGGTGGTCCCTGCATTCGCGCCGGCGCCGAGACGATCTGGGGTCATCTGCGCAACGAGCAGAAGCGTCTTTCCCTGCGCACCTCCGGCGAGGGCACGATGAGCGCCAAGACGAGCTGCCTCGGCCCCTGTTCGCTGGCGCCGGTTCTGCAGGTCTGGCCGGAGGGCACCTATTATGGCGGCGTCGACGAAGCCGGCATCGACCGCATCGTCGAAGAGCACCTGCTGCGCGGCGATATCGTCGAGGACCTCGCCTACCTGCCGACCGGCACGAAACAGCGACTGCGCGGCTGAAAGCTACGCCGCTTCCGTCGCCCCCTTGCGGTCCGACGGCAGCTTTTCATTGGGCTGCAGCATCAACCGCTCGACTCGCCCACCCTTCACCAGGTGGGTTTCCAGGATCTCGTCGATGTCTTCCTTGGTCGGTGCCGAGTACCAAATGCCTTCCGGATAGATCACCAGGGTCGGCCCCAGCTCGCAGCGGTCGAGACAGCCGGCATTGTTGATCCGCACGTTCTTGAGGCCGAGCGCCTTGGCGCGGCTCTTCATGTGATCGCGCAGCGCCTCGCCTCCCCTCTCGGCGCAGCAGCCGCGAGGATGGCCGGCCGGGCGGCGGTTGGTGCAGCAGAAGACGTGGGCTTCGTAGTAGGGCTTGGGATCGGCTGGCTGGTTACGCTGGCTCATGACTGCCCTATTCCTTCTTGCCGCCGCTACCGCTCGCGATGTTGGCGAGCTGATTCCAGAAAACCTGCTGCATCTGCTGCATCTGTTCCATGCCCTGCATGGAGGCCGGCAGCCAGGTCTTGAACACCGTCTCCGGGTTCATCGAGTTCAGGCTGGAGCGCAGACGATCTTCGATCTCGCCCATGATGCGATCCTGCATCGGCTTGATATCCGGCAGGCCAAAGAAGGCACGGGCTTCTTCGGGGGTGCAGGTCACTTCGACGTTCACTTTCATGGTCTGCTCTCCGTTTGGCGGACCATAGCATGCTATCGTCCCGGGTTGACGACTCCCGACGGCCAAAAGCCGGGCCGCTATTGCGGGGTAATGTTCAGCTCCTGCACGGCCCGGGTGAGCAACGGGCCCATGTCGCGGATGAAGCCGGCAAAGTCCTGCCGGCTCTGCGCGCCCTGATCGAGGCCGAACTTGTCGACGAAGTCCTTCATGCGCGGCTCGTCGTTCAGGGCGACCAAGCCGGCCGACAATGCCTCAACGATCGGCTGCGGCGTACCGGTCGGCGCCACACAGCACACCATGCTCTCCAGCAGGAAGTAGGGATGCGTCGCCCCCTGCTCATGGAAGGTCGCGACCTCGGGCAGGCGGCGCGAGCGTGTCTTCGACGGAACCGCGACCGGCCGGGCATTCCCGGCCTGGATCGCGGCCGAGGCGCCCTGCAGGGTCGAACAGGCGGCCTGCGTCACGCCGGCCGAGAGATCGGCCCACATCGGCGCCTCGCCCCGATAGTGCACCGGCTCCATCTCGATGCCGAAGGTTTCGTTCAGCTTCATGCAGAAGACATGGGCCAGCGAGCCGATGCCCGTCGTGCCGAAGCTGGTCTTGTTGGCCTTCGCGTGGGCGACCAAACCGGCAAGACCACCGCCCGGCACCGACTTGTGCACGCAGAGCGGCACCTTGCCGGCCGACAACATGGACACCGGCACGAAATCCTTCGCCGTATCGTAGGGCACGCTCTTGAAGATGACCTGGTTCTGGAACATCGCCGTCGAGTTCGTGAACAGGATCGTGTAACCGTCGGCCGGTGACTTGGCGACCATGTCGGCGGCGATGATGGAGCCGGCGCCGGTCTTGTTCTCGACCACGAAGGGCTGCTTGTACTTCGTCGTCAGATATTCGGCGGCGAGCCGGGCGAACAGGTCGGTGAGACCACCGGCAGCATAGCCGCAGACGAATCGCACCGGCTTGGCCGGCCATTCGCTCGCCCGCACAGGCACCGTCGCGAGGGCCATGGCCGCCGCGCCTCCCGCCAGGAAACCGCGTCGCCCCGGAAACGGAATTCCGCTCATCCTCTCCTCCGTCGTTCTTGTCTTGCCGGTTCGATTACAGGAAGATACTTGCTAGTTAGCAAGTGAGTTTCTGAGGAAGGGCCTTGATCCTATCGACCGACGAAACGACGGCCGCGCCGCGGCGCACGCAGGCGACCCGGCGCCGCGAATCGGACAACCGCATGCTGCGCGCCGCCGAGCGCCTGATTGCCGAGCGCGGCGTTGCCGGCACCAGCCTCGCCGACGTCGGCGTGGCCGCGGGCTACAGCCGTGGCCTGCCGGTGGAACGCTTCGGCAGCAAGGTCGGGTTGGTGCGGGCGCTGCTCGAATCGATGGATGGCTGGTTCCAGGCCTATCTCGCGAGACATCTCGATGGCGTGGCAGGCCTTGCCGCCGTAAAGCTGCGGATCGACGCCCATCTCGGCAGCGCCGACCGCAACGCCGCGGCGACGGCGGCGCTCTACTCGATCTACACCGAATCGATGTTCGGCCTGCCCGAACTGCAGCCGCTGGTGGCCCAGGTCGCCGGCCGCTGGCGCGACGGTCTCGCCGCCGATCTGCGCGAGGCGCGACGGCGCGGCGAGATCGCCCGCTCGGCCGACTGTGCGGCCGAAGCCTCCTTCCTGCTGGCCGCCATGCGCGGCCTGATGGTGCAATACCTGATGGACCGCTCGGCGAGCGGCCTCGCCAAGTCCAAGGCCCTGCTGCTGGCGCGGCTGCCGCGGCCACGAACGGTGACACGATGACGGCGGCACAGACATCCTGGCGCGATCCGCGCATCCCGCGGCCGGACGCAAGCGTGCTGCGCCCCCTGCTCGACCGCCGCGCCCGCGAAACACCCGACAAGATCTTCGTGCAGTTCGCCGCGACCGGCCTCGCCTGGACCTATGCCGAACTGCATCGCATCGTCGTCGAAACCGCCGCGGCCCTGCAAAGAGAAGGCGTACAGCAAGACGATGCAGTGCTCACCTGGCTGCCCAATGGACCGGAGGCGCTCCGCCTCTGGCTCGCCGTCAATTATCTGGGTGCGGTCTACGTGCCGCTCAATCTCGCCTATCGCGGCACGCTGCTGGAACATGCCGTGCGCCTCTCCGGGGCACGCCTGATTGCCGGCCATCCCGATCTGCTGCCGCGGCTCGACGGCATCGATCTCGGGGGCGCCTTGCTGCGCCGCATCGCAGTCGACGGCCCGGCGGCGCTGCGCCTGCCCGGCGAGCGTCCCGCGCCGCCGGCGCGCGAGATCATGCCGTGGGACACACAGTGCGTGATCTACACCTCGGGCACGACCGGCCCCTCGAAGGGCGTGCTCTGCTCGTATCTACAGACGACGTCGGTGGCGCATGCCCTCTATGCCTACACCGCCGACGACCGGAACATGGTTAATCTGCCGTTGTTCCATGCCGGCGGCACCGGTGCGGTCTATCGCATGCTGGTCTGTGGCGGCTCGATCGCACTGGTCGAGGCCTTCGACACCAGTTCCTTCTGGGACACGGTGCGTGCCACCGGCACGACCTGCCTCACCCTGCTGGGCGCGATGGTGCCCTTCCTGCTGAAGGCGCCGCCCGGGCCGCGCGACCGCGACCACACGCTGAAGAAGGCCGTGGTGGTGCCGCTCAGCGACGATGCCCAGCTCTTCGCTGACCGTTTCGGCGTCGACATCTACACCACCTTCAACATGACCGAGACCTCCTGCCCGCTGATCTCGGAGCGCAACCCGACCGTACGCGGCACCTGCGGCCGGCCGCGCGAGGGCGTCGAGGCCCGCATTGTCGACGAGCACGACTGCGAGGTCGCGCCGGGCGCGATCGGCGAACTGATCGTCCGCACCGACGTGCCGTGGGCGATGAATCACGGCTATCACAACAATCCGGAAGCCACCGCCCGCGCCTGGCGCAACGGCTGGTTCCATACCGGCGACGCCTTCCGTCGCGACGAGGCCGGCAACTTCTTCTTCGTCGACCGCATGAAGGACGCGATCCGCCGTCGCGGCGAGAACATTTCCTCCTTCGAGGTCGAGGCCGAGCTGATGGCACATCCCGCCGTGCGCGAGGCCGCCGCGGTGGCCGTGCCGTCGGAGCATGGCGAGGACGAGGTGCTGGCGGTGGTCGCGCCCGTCGAAGGCACCACCATCGACCCGGCCGAGTTGCTGCGCTTCCTGCAGCCGCGCATGGCCCACTTCATGGTGCCGCGCTTCGTGCGCGTGCTGCCGGCTTTGCCCAAGACGCCGACGCAGAAGGTGGAGAAGCATTTGCTGCGCGCCGACGGCGTCACCGCCGATACCTGGGACCGCGAGGCTGCGGGCATCCGCATCCGACGCGAGCGCCTGTCCTGACTTATCGAGGAGATCATCATGAGCAGTGATGTGACGATGCGCGACCTGATCGGCCGCATCGAGGCCGTGCGCGACAGCTTGAGCGACAAGGCCCGCGCCGCCGCCGTCGAGAAACTGGCACGCCGCGGCCGACTGAGCGCCCGTGTCCGCATCGACCGACTGGTCGATGACGAAAGCTTCACCGAATTCGGCGGACTGGTGACGGCGGAGGACGATGGCATCGGGGCAGACGCCTTTCCGGTACGCACCGCGTCGCCGGCCGACGGCGTCGTGGCCGGCACCGCCACGATCGACGGCCGACCGGTGGTGGTTTTTTCGCAGGATTTCGCCGTGCATGGCGGCAGCATCGGCCGGCTGGGCAGCGCCAAGGTCCAGCGCTCACTGCAGATCGCCATCACCCGCGGCCTGCCGCTGATCATGATCCTGGACGGTGGCGGCCATCGCATCCAGGACGGCCAGGATGCGCGGCACTTCGCCAACGCCAACACCACCTTCCACCACTTCGCCCGCGCCTCGGGCTGGGTGCCGATGGTGGCGCTGATGCTTGGCGCGGGCTTCGCCGGCCCGACCAACTATGCCGGCATGGCCGACTTCGTCGTGATGGTGCGCGGCCTGTCGACCATGGGCATCGCGGGCCCGGCCCTGGTCAAGGCGGCGACCGGCGAGGAGATCGACGCGCAGGAGCTGGGGGGCGCCGACGTGCAGGTCGACCGCCAGGGTCTCGCCGATCTCGGCGTCGAAAGCGAGGAAGATGCTTTCGCGGCGACGCGACGCTTTCTCTCCTATTTGCCGACCAATGCGCGGGCACCGCAGCAGACGACCGCCGACGCGCGGCCGCTCGCCCGTTCGCCCGACGCGCTGCTCGACCTCGTGCCGGTCTCGACCCGCAAGGCCTACGACGTGCGCAAGGTCCTGCGCGAGCTGGCCGATCCCGGCACGCTGTTCGAGCTGAAGCCGACGTTTGCCGGCAACATGGTGACGGCGCTGGCGCGGCTGGGCGGACGGCCGGTCGGCTTCATGGCCAACCAGCCGCTGCGGCTCGGCGGCATGATCAACAGCGACGCCTGCGACAAGGGTGCGCATTTCATCGCGCTCTGCGACGCTTTCGGCCTGCCCATCGTCTCCTTCGTCGACGTGCCGGGCTTCTCGATCGGCTCGAGTGCCGAACGCACCAGCCTCGGCCGGCGCAGCGCCAAGCTGGTGTTCGAGTGGGGCCATGCCTCAGTGCCGCGCATATCGGTCGTGCTGCGCAAGGGCTACGGGCTCGGCTACTTCGCCATGTGCGGCGGCCGCTCCTTCGCGGCCGACGCCTGCCTCGCCTGGCCGTCGGCCGAGATCTGCGCCATGTCGATCGAGGGCGCCATCGACGTTGCCTTCCGCAAGGAGTACGAGGCCGCCCCCGATCCCGCCGCGCGCCGCCGCCAGATGATCGACGAGACCCGTACCCGCATCGGCGCATTGCGCGCCGCCGAAGGTTTCGGCATCGACGACATCATCGACCCGCGCGACACGCGCCAGCGCCTCACCGAGATCCTCGACGCCGCCCAGCCGCGCCGCCCGCACGACCATCCACCGAAATTCCGCTCGATCGCACCGATCTGAGCGGCTCCTTCGGGCACCTGCACCGGCCTAACCGACAGTTGTACTTGCCGAACGGTATCTCTTGTCGATAGCATCCTCGCCGGCCGGTTTACCGGCTGGGGGAGAAAACGAGTGAATGTCGGGCGTTTGGCGGCCATTGGCCGCCTTGTGGTGGTGATTGCGCTGGGTTTTGTCGCTTCAGCTTGCGCAACGGTGGTCGGGGGAACGACACAGGACGTCTTGATCGAATCCCAGCCGCCGGGGGCCGAATGCAAGATCGATCGGGCAGGCGCCAACATCGGTGTCGTCAACCCGACGCCGGGTCGGGTCAATGTCGCCCGCTCCAAAGACAATGTGGTCGTCAGCTGCACGCGGGAAGGCTACGCGCGGTCGGACGAGCTCCTGGCATCGAGCTTCACCGGCGCCACCCTGGGCAATTTGCTGCTGGGCGGTCTTGTCGGCGTAGCGGTCGATGCCGCGTCTGGGGCCAACAACAAGTACCCCGAGCGGGTCATGGTGGTGCTTACACCCGCGAGTTTCCCGAGCGATGAGGCGCGCGACGCTCACTTTGCCGGGATCAGGACACGGATCGAAGATGGCGCGAACGCCGAGATCAAGACGATCGAGACACGCTGCAATTCGGGCAACCGCGAACTTTGCACCATCGAAATCAAGAAGCTCACCGAAGCCCGCGACAAGGCTCTGGCCGACCTCGACCGCCGCCGTCTTGCCGCCACGGTCGATCCTGCCGCGCCCGCCCTGCCGACCGGATGAACGCCTTGCCTGATCGCTGACCGCGACGCATCCTGTGGGCAAATCCCACAGGAGTTCAGTTTCGTGCAGCTTCAGCTCAAGACGTGGCAGTTCGTCGACGACTACCTCAAGACCAAGACCGGCATCATCATCCCGATCGGCTCGACCGAGCAGCACGGGCCGACCGGCCTGATCGGCACCGACGCGCTGACCGCCGAGATGATCGCCCGCGGCGCCGGTGACAAGGTCGGCGCCCTGGTGGCGCCCACCATCTCGGTCGGCATGGCACAGCATCACCTGGCTTTCGCGGGCTCGGTGACGCTGCGGCCCACCACCCTCATCGCCGTGGTGCGCGACACCGTGGTGTCGCTGGCGCGGCACGGCTTCACGCGCTTCTTCTTCGTGAACGGCCACGGCGGCAACATCGCCACGGTGACGGCCGCCTTCTCCGAGATCTACGCCGAACGCTCGATGGAGCGGCTGTCCAACCAGCCCTCGATCAAGTGCGCCCTGCGCAACTGGTGGGATGGGCCCGGCATCAAGCGGCTGAGCCAAGAGCTTTATCCGGTCGGCGAGGGCAGCCACGCCACTGCCTCGGAAGTGGCGCTCACCTGGTACAAGTACCCCGAGACCATGCAGCAGAAGCAGATGGAGCCGCGCATCGCGCCCAACGGCTCTTTCGCCGACGCCGAAGACTATCGCCGCACCTTCCCCGACGGACGGATCGGTTCCGACCCCAACCAGGCGACGCCCGAGCACGGCAAGCGCTTCTACGATACCGCCGTGGAAGAAGTGGCGCGCGACTACGAATCGTGGGTCGCTCGATAGATCGGGGTCGCTCGATAGGGCCGGATCCGCCAGCTCAGCACGGCTCCTAGCGCGGCTCCCAGACCGGGGGCCGCTTGGCTGCAAAGGCGTTGACGCCTTCCTGGCTGTCCGGCGTCGAGGCGATGGTGCAGAAGGCCTCGACGATCTCCGCGACGTTGTGGCGGTAGCCCATGTCGCAGGCCCGCCCGAAGGCGGCACGGGCCAGGCGCATCACCGCCGGCGACTTGGCCGCGAAAGTACGGGCGAGCCTGTGTGCCTCGGCCAGGACCTCGGCATCCGGCACCACCTTGCTCACCAGCCCCAGCGAGGCCGCTTCGGCGGCATCGAAGCTCCGACCACTGAAGAGAAGCTCGAAGGCCCGGTGCTTGCCGATGATGCGCGGCAGGTGGACGAAATGGATGCCGGGGATCAGCCCGACATCGATCTCGGGATAGCCGAATGTCGCCTTGTCGCCCGCAATGATCACATCGCAGGAGATCGAGAGCGTCATGCCCGCGCCGCGCGCCGCGCCGGCGACGGCGGCAATCGACGGCTTGCCGAGCGCGAGCTGGACGTCGTGCAGCTCGACATAGAGGGCAGAGAGCAACGTGTGCATCTCGGCGATCGACTTGCCCTGCACCTGATCGAGATCGAGTCCGGCGCAAAAGCGGCGCGGCGTGCCGCTCGAGATCACGACGGCCCCCACGTCCCGGTCGGCGCTCGCGCGCTTCAGCGCCGTGATGATCTCCCGCACCGTCTCGAGATTGAGCGCATTGACCGGCGGCCGGGTAAGAACGATATCGGCGATGCCTTCGGTCACGGAGTAGCTGACGGCGCCTGTCATGAGAACCTCTGCGTTGATAGGTGTCGATATCAGGCGAGCCAGGCCACACTCAACGCCGCACGCGCTCGCGATGCAGAATGTACAGGCCGGAGCCCACGATCACCGCAATGCCGGCGATGGCCAGGGCATTGGGCACCTCGCCCCATACGACGTAGCCGATGCCCAGGGCCCACAGGATCGAGGAGTAGCGGAACGAGGCCATGACCGAGATCTCGCCGCCCGAGCGCAGCGCAACGACCAGGAACTGATAGCCGGCGGCGAGCAGCAGCGACGAGGCGACGATGAAGCCGATGCCGCGCCAGTCCATCGGCTGCCAGCCGTCGATCAGCGCCCAGACGCAGCCGACCAGCGCGACGCCGAGCGCGGTCGTGAAGGACACGACCAGGGTCGGCACGGCCGGCGGCAGATAGCGGGCGATGATGTCGCGGAAGGCACCGATCAGGGTCGCCAGCAGCACCAGCCAGGTCCAGGCATTGATGTCGCCCGGTCGCGGCTGGATCACCAGCAACACGCCCAGGAAGCCCACGATCACCGCGCTCCAGCGCCGCCAGCGCACGTTCTCCTTCAGGATCAGGACGGCGAGCACCGTCAGCACCAGCGGTGTCGAGAGGTTGATGGCCGTGGCGATGGCGAAGGGAATCTGGAACAGCGCGATCAGGTAGAAGATCGCCGCGCCCGACTCCAGGCCACCGCGCAGCATCACCAGCGGATGCACCGCCATCGGGAGCTGCCGCCAGGCGCCGCTCACCAGCAGGGCGAGGCTGCACCAGAGCGTGGCGAACAGGCCGCGCACACCGATCGCCTGGACCGAGGGAATGGTCTCGGCCGCGAGCTTGATCAGCGCATCGTTGAAGATGAAGACGACGACCGACGCCGCCATCGCGAGGATGCCGCGCGTATTGTCGACCATCGACGCTTACCTCTCCCGCCCCTGTCGACGGACTCGACCGGCATCGCAGCCGGCCAATCCGTCTCCCCAAAACGCCGTCGGCTCCGATCAGCCGCCCGCCATCTTCATGATCATCTTCCACTGCTCGTCGCTCACCGGCACGACGGAGAGGCGCGACTGGCGGACCAGGCCGAAATCCTTGAGCTTCGGATCGGCCTTGATGGCGGCGAGCGTCACCGGCGTCTTCACCGGTTCGAGGGCCTTCACGTCGACGGTGACGGCTTTGCCGGCCTTGTCGGTAGGATCGAGATAGGCCGCCTTCACCACCTCGGCGATGCCCACGATCTCCTTGCCTTCATTCGAGTGGTAGAAGAAGCAGCGGTCGCCCACCTTCATGGCCTTGAGATTGATCGACGCCTGGGCATTGCGCACGCCGGTCCAGGAGGTCTTCTTCTCCTTCACGAACTGCGCCCAGCCATAAACCGACGGCTCGGACTTGATGAGCCAATGCGCCATGTCTTCCCCCTACTCGTCTCGTCTTACGTGCCTTCGCGGCGCAACGGTCGCGCCAGCAGGCCGCGGATCGCCTCGTCGAGGTCCGCGCCGCGATGCAGGATAGCATCGACGGCGGTGCAAATCGGCATCTCGATGCCGAGCTTGGCTGCTCGCGCCAGCACCGCCGGCGCCGTCGCCGCGCCTTCGACGACCTGCCGTCGGCCCTGCAGGTAGTCGGCGAGGCTCGCCCCCCGGCCGAGCGCTGCGCCCAGCGAACGGTTGCGCGACAATGGGCCATGGCAGGTCAGCACCAGATCGCCGAGACCGCTCAGCCCGGTCAGCGTCTCGAGGTTGGCGCCCATGGCGAGGCCGAGCCGCGCCATCTCGGCGAAGCCACGCGTGATCAGCGCGGCGGCCGCGTTGTGGCCGAGCCCGCGGCCTTCGACAATGCCGGCGGCAATCGCCAGGACGTTCTTCACCGCGCCGCCCAATGAGACGCCCGTGACGTCGTCGATCCAGTAGGGCCGGAACATGCCGGCGGCGAGCGCCCCGGCGAGGTCGCGGCCGAGATCGGCATCGTGCGTGGCGATGCTGACCGCCGTCGGCAGTCCCTGCACCGCCTCCTCAGCGAAGCTCGGCCCCGAGAGCATGGCGATCGCCCGCCCCGGCAGGGCCTCCGCCAGCACTTCCGGCATCAGCAGGCCGGTCGAGGCCTCGATGCCCTTGGCACAGATCACCACCGGCGACCTACCCGGCAGGTCGCGGGCGACGCCGCGCAGCGCCTGTGCCGGGCAGACCAGCAGGATCGCATCGCAGGCGGCGAGTGCGCTGAGATCGGCGACGGCCTCGATGCCGGCGTCGAGCGACTGGCCCGGCAGGTAGATCTCGTTGCGCTGCTCCGCCGCGATGGCGCGCGAGACGGCGGGATCGCGCGACCACAAGGTGACCCGGCGGCCGGCGCGGCGAGCCAGGCAGGCAAGCGCGGTGCCCCAGGCGCCGCCGCCCACGACGCCGATATGGTCGAGCGCGCTCACAGGCTGAGATTGAAGGCGATGGAGATGCGCTGCGCCGTGCCGCGATAGGGCCGGACCTGATGCAGCAGCCAGGCCGGGAACATCACCAGCCGGCCGGCTTTGGGCACGATCGTCTGGTTGGTGCCGACCGACAGGCCGCCTGGCAGCGCGAAGGCGAGATGCGGCGCATACATGGCCGGCGCCGGCCCGCGCGGATCCATGAATTCGAGTTCGCCGCCCAGCGACGGATCGGCCGAGACACCGCCATCGTCGACATAGTAGACGCCCGACCAATAGCTGCCGGGATGGGAATGGAACTCGTTGCCGTGGCCGCTGCGGTTGATGTTCGCCCACATGTTGGCCTGCCACAGGATGGTGACGGGCTTGCCGGTACGGTCGGTGGTGATGCGGTTGGCGATGTTGCGCGCGATCGCCAGCAGCTTGATCGCCGGCGCGCCCGCCCATTTGTCGAGATCGAGACTCGACTGCCAGCCGCCGAGCGTGCTGCGCGACTCGCTTTTCTTCTCGGCCTCGCGCTTCAGCAGCACCGGCACCAGCGCTGCATTGAGCTGCGCCCCATCCGGCAGATCGACCACGATGATCGGTGTCGCGAAAGCCGCGACCGTTTCGAAGGCGAGGGTACCGCTGCTCATGGGCACATCCTACAGGCGATGAGCCGTCGAGGGATCGAGCGGCCAACGGGGGCGCGGGCGAAAATCGAGACCGTCGATCCGGCCGAGGCGCAGCCGTTCGACGCCGGCCCAGGCGATCATCGCGCCATTGTCGGTGCAGAGCCGGACCGGCGGCGCCACCAGCTGGGCGCCGTGGGCCGCGGCCACCTCCTCCAGCCGGCCGCGCAGATAGGCATTGGCCGCCACGCCGCCGGCCACGACGAGCGTGGGCATCGGCGCAAGGGCGAGCGCATTGGTGCAGCGATCGACGAACACATCGCCCACCGTGCGCTGGAAGGAGGCGCAGAGATCGGCCACCGCGGTCGCGTCGTTGGGATCGAGCTTTTCCGCCGTCTGGCGTACCGCTGTCTTCAAGCCCGAGAAGGAGAAGTCACAGCCGGGCTTGCGCCACATCGGCCGCGGCAGGGCAAAACGCCGGGGATCGCCGCCGACCGCGGCCTTCTCGACCGCCGGCCCGCCCGGGAAACCCAGCCCCAGGAGCTTGGCCGTCTTGTCGAAGCACTCGCCGGCCGCATCGTCGATGGTCGTGCCGAGCCGCGTGAAGTCGCCGGGCCCGCGCACGGTGAGAAGCTGGCAGTGGCCGCCCGACACCAGCAGCAGCAGATAGGGAAACGCGACCGGCTCGGTCAGGCGCACGGAAAGCGCGTGGCCCTCGAGGTGGTTGATCGCCAGGAACGGCTTCTCGTGGGCGAAAGCCAGCGCCTTGCCGGTCATGACTCCCACCATGACCCCGCCGATCAGCCCCGGCCCGCCGGTCGCGGCGATGCCGTCGAGATCGGCGAGCCCCACACCGGCCTCGACCATAGCCTGCTCGATCAGCCCGTCGATCCGCTCCAAGTGGGCACGGGCGGCGATTTCCGGGACCACGCCGCCAAAGCGGCGATGCTCGGTGAGCTGACTGTAGATCGTGTTCGACAAAATCCGGCCGACCGGCTGCATCGCCGCCGGCCCAGTTCCGGGCGGCCCCTCGACCACGGCAACGGCCGTTTCGTCGCAGCTCGTTTCGATGCCCAGCACCAGCATGCGGGTCTTCTGGCATGATGCGACTGCTTACGCTAGAGCAGCGCCATGACGGCACCTCTTCTTCGGCTCGGCACGCGCGGCAGCCGGCTCGCGCTCACCCAGACCGGCCTGGTCCGCGACGCTCTGGCGCGGGCCGTGCCGGCGCTGGCTGCGCCCGACGCGGTCGAGATCGTCGCCATCAAGACCACGGGCGATGCGATCCAGGACCGTCCGCTCTCCGAGGCGGGCGGCAAGGGCCTGTTCGTGAAGGAAATCGAGGAGGCCATGTTCTCCGGCCGCATCGACGCGGCCGTCCACAGCATGAAGGACATGCCGACGGCGCAACCGCCGGGCCTCGTCATTTCCGCGTTCCTGCCGCGCGAAGATACACGTGACGTGTTGATCGCCAATGATGCCGCCCGTATCGCCGACCTGCGCCAGGGCGCGATCGTGGGCACGTCGGCGCTCCGCCGCCGCGCCCTGCTGCTGCATCGCCGCCCCGACCTCGCGATCGTGACCTTGCGCGGCAATGTCGAGACCCGGCTGGCCAAATGCCGGTCAGGCACTGTGCAGGCGACGATCCTGGCGCTCGCCGGCCTGAAGCGGCTCGGTATGGAAAGGGTCGGCACGCCGATCCCGGAAGACGAGATGCTGCCCGCCGTCGGTCAGGGGGCGGTCTGCATCGAGACCCGCATCGACGATCAGCGCACGCGCGGCTGGCTGGCGGCGATCGACCATCAGCCGACGTCGATTTGCGTCAGCGCCGAGCATGCGATGCTCGCGGTGCTCGACGGTTCCTGCCGCACGCCGATCGCCGGCCATGCGGTGCTGACCGGCGACGGCCTGCATCTGCGCGGCCTCATCGCCCGGCCCGACGGATCGGAAGTGATCTTCACCGAACGCCGTGGCCCCCTTGCCGACGCCGAAGCCCTGGGACGTGACGCTGGCGAGGAACTGAAGCGCAAAGGCGGGCCGGACTTCTTCGCGACCTGACATCGCGAGCGCGGCCTACATTTTCTGGCAGACGAAGGCGTAGCCAGGGAACAGGCCGGATTTCTCGCGTTCGAGTTGTTCCCAATTCGCGAGATCGGACAGGGTGCGCTCGCTCGGAAACCGCGCGGCGTAGAGCGCGAGCGGGCCGGCGCCGGCGTCGGCACGCTGCGAGGCACCGACATTGAACTCGAAGCCGAGGAAGTTGAGGCCGCTGCCCTCGAGGAAGCTGCGCACGCGCGAGACCGTGTAACGATGCTCCTGCACATGGAAGCAGAGGTCGCGCAGCAGGCTGGCACTCCAGAAGTCCTCCCATTCGGTGAGCCCGCGCAGCCGTCGCCACTGGCCGGTCATGACCCTGCGGCGGAAGTCGCGCAGGCCATCGAGCGTCGCCGGCAACTTGGCGGCCTCGATATCGCGCCGCGCCCGCACCACAAGGGTGCGCGCGCCCTCGCCATAGAGGCCGAGCCGCAGGAAGGCGCCAGGCCGCAGCACCGACGAAATAGCCATCAGGCCGGCGCGCGGATCGGCCATGTGGTGCAGCACGCCGACGCATTCGGCATGGTCGAAGGTGCGGCCGAGCTTGGCCAGATCGAGAATGTCACCGCGCAGGAACTCGATGTTTGCGATGCCGTGCCGGCTCGCCATGCGCTTGCCGTAGGCGAGGCTCGCCCGGGAGAGATCGACGCCGGTGACCTGCGCCCCGGCATAGGACGACGCCACGGTGAGCGGATGCTGGCCGGTGCCGGCGCCCGGCATCAGCACCTGCAGCGGGCCATCGCCGAAATCGACCGGAGCGGCGTGCGGAAAGTCGTGCAGAAGAGCTGCGCGCACATCGACCGTCGGCCGGCGCGCAAGATGCGTCCAGCGCGGATAGGGATTGGCTTCGTACATCGCCGCCACCGACTGCGACACGGCATCGATGATGGGTGCGATCTCGGGAATCTCTGCCGCCAGCCGACGCTCCTCGATGACGTCGGCGCGCGGCGTCGCCGACGGGCGGAACATCGCGGCGGCCGAGCCGTCCGGCACCGTGGCGTCGTCGGACCAGATATATTCGTTGTGCCAGGCCTGCTCGGCAAGCGCATCGGCCAGCGCCACGATCGCCTCGCCCGGCGCTTCGGCGGCCAGCAGCGCGTCGGCCACGGCGCGGCGCAGCGCGATCAACCTCCGCTCCAGGGCGGCATCGCGATTGAGCGACTTCCTCAGGAATTCGCGCAGCAGCGGATCGGCGGCAAGGACGGCGAGATCGTTGTCCTGCGGCCAACCGACCAGGAGCTGGTTGGCGGCGCCCCAACCGACCGCCTCCCAGTTGGCGCCGTCGTCGGCATAGGCTTGCAACAGCAGCTCACGCAGCAGAGCGTTGGGCTGCTCGGTGCGCGCCCGCTCCAGGATCGCATCGAGCCCCATGCGTGCCGCGGCGTCGGCCGGATCCTTGGCGAGGATCTGACGGTAGGCTGCCATCGCCTCGTCGAAGCGGCCGGCGGCAAACAGCTCGTCGCCGCTGAGACTCACGGCGAAGCGCTCACAGGCTGAGGTTGAACGCGATCGAGATTCGCGTGGCGTTGCCGCGATAGGCGCGGACCTGATGGGCAAGCCACGAGGGGAACATCACCAGCCGGCCGGCCTTGGGCATCACCACCTCGTTGGCGCCGCCCGACAGGCCGCCCTGCATGGCAAAGCCGAGATGCGGCGCGTACATCACCGGCCCGGCACCGCGTGGATCCATGAATTCGAGGGCGCCGCCCAGCGTCGGATTCTCGAAAACGCCGCCGTCGTCGACGTAGTAGACAGCGGACCAGAACGAACCCGGGTGCGAGTGCATGAGGTTGGCATCGCCACTGCGGTTGATGTTCGCCCACATGTTGGCACGCCAAGTCACCGCGAAGTAACCCGGATGAGGTCCGGTACCGGCCGTTCCCTTGCGATCCGTCGTCATCTTGTTGGCGGTGTTACGACCGATCGCCAGCAGCTTCAGCGCCGGCGCACCGCCCCAGCGGTCCATGTCCCAGCTCGACTGCCAGCCACCTTCGTTGGAGTGCTGGGTCGAAGCATTGGTCTTTTCGCGTTCTTCGATCACGCGACGCAGATCGGCGTTGAGCGATCCTGAATCCGGGACGTCGTAGAGGACAAGTGGTGTCGCAAAGAGAGGAACGATCTCGGCCACGGCGCTCATGCGGACAACCGTTCCACTAGGGACGATACGCCGCGAACCGAATACACTGCGGTGATCATAGGTTTCATATTCTGTGCGGAATCATTTCGATCTGCATCCCCGAGAGCCATGCAGCGTTGCATGGCTGATTTCTCGGGATAGCGACTGCAAATTCGCTTTTTGGGCACGTGTTCACGAACTCGTTATTTGGCTACGCTCAAGACTTCGAAGCGGCGATGGCGCTGTCGCGATACCACGCCCGCGACCTCCCGAAGAACAACTAAGAGTGATGAAAGGAGAGGCTGAATGTCCGTCGCGCTGCGCCTGCTGCTGACGATCTGCGGACTGACGCTTGCTCTCGCAGCCTGCGAAACGGCGCCCGTGTCCGGCCGCTCGCAGATCATGCTGGTGAGCGAGAACGAGGAACGCGAGATGGGCCTCAGAGCCTATCGCGAGGTGCTGAGCAAGGAGCAGCTCTCGAGCAATTCGCAGGCAAACGCCCTGGTCGAGAAAGTCGGCCGACGCATCGCCGCGGCCGCCGAGCGGCCACCTGAGGACATGTGGCGGGCGCCGCACTATCGCTGGGAGTTCAAGACCATCGACAAGAACGAACCCAACGCCTTCTGCCTGCCCGGCGGCAAGATCGCCGTCTACACCGGCCTGCTGCCGATCACCCAGACCGAAGCGGGCCTCGCCGTCGTCGTCGCCCACGAGGTGGCGCACGCGCTCGCCCGCCACGGCGCGGAGCGCATGAGCGACCAGATGGTGGCCTCGGTCGGCACCACGGCCGCAGCCGTCGCCTTGTCGGCCACCGTTTCGGGTCGCAGCCGCACCTACCTGCCGGTCATGATGGCGGCGGTCGGCGCCGGCGCAACGGTGGGTTTCGTCCTGCCGATGTCACGGGCACAGGAGTCCGAAGCCGACCGCATCGGCCTGGTGCTGATGGCCCTGGCCGGCTACGACCCACGCGAAGCCGTCGGCCTGTGGGAGCGCATGCGCGCTGCCAATTCCGGTCGGCGGCAAGCGGAATGGCTGAGCACGCATCCCGCCGACACGACGCGTATCGCCGATATCAAGCGCTGGCTTCCCGAAGCGATGCAGTATTATCGCCCACGATGACCGACACGCCCGCCAACGATACGCCGGTGACGCTCGAGTACGACGCGACCGGCCTGCTCTGCCCGCTGCCTGTGCTGCGCGCCAACCGCAAGCTGCGCGAGCTGCCGCCTGGCGGATTGCTCACGGTGCGCGCGACCGATCCGGCCGCCGAAGCCGATTTCCCGGCCTATTGCCGCCAGACCGGCCACGAACTGGTCTCAACGGCCCGCGAAGGCGAGGTACTGGTCTTCGTCATCCGGAAACGCTAGGGGAGCAGGGTACTTCCGACATCGCAGAGAGACTCAATGCCCAAGGCGACGTTCAAGACGATCGACTCCATCGACATGGCCGGCAAGCGCGTACTGGTGCGCGTGGACCTCAACGTGCCGATGAAGAACGGCCAGGTGACCGACGCCACACGCATCGAGCGCGCTGCGCCGACACTGTCGGAGCTGGCGGCCAAGGGCGCGAAGGTGATCGTGCTCAGCCACTTCGGCCGGCCCGATGGCAAGCGGGTGCCGGAGATGAGCCTGCGCCCGCTGGTCGAGCCGCTGGCCAAGGCGCTCGGCAAGCCGGTCGGCTTCGCCGAGGATTGCATCGGCCCGCTGGCCGAAGACGCCGTGCGCAACATGAAGGCGGGCGACGTGCTGCTGCTGGAGAATCTCCGCTTCCACAAGGAAGAGGAGAAGAACGACCCGGCCTTCGTCGACAAGCTCTCGCTGGTGGGCGACATCTACGTGAACGACGCCTTCTCGGCGGCACATCGCGCACATGCCTCGACCGAGGGTCTCGCCCATCGCCTACCCGCCGTCGCCGGGCGGCTGATGCAGGGTGAGCTCGAAGCGCTCGACAAGGCGCTGGGCAACCCCAAGCGGCCGGTCGCCGCCATCGTCGGCGGCGCCAAGGTGTCGACCAAGCTCGATCTGCTGGGCAACCTCGTCGGCAAGGTCGACAAGCTGATCATCGGCGGCGGCATGGCCAACACCTTCCTGCATGCGCAAGGGATCCAGATCGGCAAGTCGTTGGCCGAGAAGGATCTCGCGCCCACGGCCCTCGAGATCCTGAAGAAGGCCCAGGCGGCCAAGTGCAAAGTGCTGCTACCGGTCGACGCTGTGGTCGCGGGCGAGTTCAAGGCCGGTGCAGCCAGCACGACGGTCGACGCCACGGCCTGCCCCAACGATCAGATGATCCTCGATGTCGGGCCGAAGTCGGTCGCGATCTACAAGGAGGAGCTCGGCCAGTGCGCCACTCTGGTATGGAACGGCCCGCTCGGCGCCTTCGAGCTGAAGCCCTTCGATGCCGGCACGGTGGCACTCGCCCAGGAAGCGGCCCGGCTCACCGGCGCCGGCAAGCTGCTCTCGGTGGCGGGCGGCGGTGACACGGTGGCCGCGTTGGCCGCCGCTGGTGTCGAGGAGAAGTTCTCCTACGTCTCGACCGCAGGCGGCGCCTTCCTTGAATGGATGGAAGGCAAGACCCTGCCCGGCGTTGCGGCCCTGATACGGGCGGCGTAGGACTGGGCGCCATGAGTGCGCCCACCCTTCCCGAACGGCCCCGCCTGCCGTGGGATCCGCCGGAGCATTTCGAGAAACGGATCCCCGAAGGCGACAATCGCGAGCGACTGGTCTGCGGCCGCTGCGAATTCATCCATTACCAGAATCCCAAGATCGTCGCGGGCGCGGTATGCACGTGGCGAGACCCTGGGGACGACGGCGGCAAGGAAAAGATCCTCCTCGCCAAGCGGGCCATCGAGCCGCGCAAGGGGTTCTGGACCTTGCCGGCCGGCTATATGGAACTCGGCGAGACGACCGAACAGGCCGCCCAGCGCGAGGCGCGGGAAGAAGCCTGCGCCACCATCGAGATCGATCGGCTATTGGCCATGTACAGCGTGGCGCGCATCGGCCAGGTGCAGATCATGTACCGTGCTCGACTGCTGAGCGCCGACGTGGCGGCCGGTCCGGAGAGCGAAGACGTGGCCCTGGTCGACTGGGCCGATATTCCCTGGGATCAGCTCGCCTTCCCCACCGTCGTCTGGGCGCTGGCGCATTTCCACGAGTCGCGCGACAAGGCCGACTTTGCGACCTATTCGAATCCGACCGGCGATCTGGCCCGCATGTGGCCGCCGCGCAAGCCGGAAGGCGTCTGACTCGAACCGACGCGGGAAGGGGTCAGCTGCCCCGTACGAAGGGATTGTCGTCGCCGTCCCAGTGACGCTTGAGCAACGGGATCTGCAGGAAGGCAAAGACCAGAGTGAGCGGGAAGCTCAGGAACATCTTGCTGGCGATCCAGGTGTCGGTCGGGAAGTTGCGCCACATCACCTCGTTCACCGCGGCCAGCACGAAGAAGAAGAGTGTCCAGCGCATGGTGAGGAGACGCCAGCCTTCGCCGGTCAGCTTGAAGGCGGCACCGAACAGGGGCTTCAGCAACGGCTTCTTGAAGAGCAGGCCGGCCCCCAGGATGACGCCGAACAGGCAGTTCACGATGGTGGGCTTCAGCTTGATGAAAGTGTCGTCCTGCAGCCAGATGGTGAGGCCGCCGAACACCAGTACGAAGAAGCCGCCGACCAGCGGCATGATCGGCCAGCGCTTCTCGAGCAGCCGATAGCAAGGCAGCGCGATCGCCGTCGCGACGATGAAGATGCCGGTCCCCCAGTAGATGCCCCAGCGGCCGTTGGCGATGAAGAACAGGACCAATGGCCCCAATTCGAGGGCCGTGGCGTAGAGCTTGCGCGCGCCGCCTTCCTCGCCGGTCTTCTCGGTGCTCATGCCGGCAATCCCATCAGGCCGCGCGCAAACGCCCGCGCCTCGAAGGGACGGAGATCATCTATGCCCTCGCCGACGCCGATCGCCACGACCGGCAGCTTGAACTTCTCGGCCAGCGCCACCAGCACGCCGCCCTTGGCGCTGCCGTCGAGCTTGGTCACCACCAGGGCATCGACCGGCGACATGGTCTTGAAGGTTTCGACCTGCGCATGGGCGTTCTGGCCGGTCGTGGCGTCGAGCACCAGCAGGCAGGAATGCGGCGCCTCGGGATCGAGCTTGCGGATCACGCGCACAATCTTGGCCAGCTCTTCCATCAGGTTGGTCTTGTTGTGCAGGCGACCGGCCGTGTCGATCAGCAGCACATCGGTCTTCTCCGCCCGCGCCCGCTCCAGCGCCTCGTAGGCAAGGCCCGCTGCATCGGCGCCGGTCGGCTTGGAGACGACCGGCACGCCGGCGCGGTCGCCCCAGACCTTGAGCTGCTCGACTGCGGCGGCGCGGAACGTGTCGCCCGCCGCCAGCATCACCGAGCGGCCCTCGCCGCGATAGAGGTTGGCGAGCTTGGCGATGGTCGTGGTCTTGCCGCTGCCGTTGACGCCGATCACCAGCACGACATGCGGCTTGCGAACGGCGTCGATGGCCAGCGGCACGGCGACCGGCTGCAGGATTTCGGCGATGTCGTCGGCGAAGGCGGCGCGCACTTCCTCGTCGGTCACTTCCTTGCCGAACCGCTCCTTGCCCAGCTTCTCGACCAGCCGCGCCGCGACGGTGACGCCGAGATCGGCCTGGATCAACGCATCTTCGAGTTCGTTCAGGGTCTCCTGATCGAGCTTCTTCTTGGTGAAGAGGCCAGTGATGCTTTCGGTGACGCGTTTGGTCGACTTGGCGAGGCCGTCGCGCAGCCGCGACAACCAACCCTTCTTCTCGACCTCGGGCTTCTCGACCTCAGGTTCCTTCTCGGCCACCGCTTCGACGGGGGCCGTCTCGGGCTGCGGCGCCGTCTGCACCGGCTCGCTCGCCAGCTCATTCTGGGGCGGAACGGCCCGTGTCTCGGGCTCGGCCGCGACGGCCGGCTCTACCGGTTCGGTTTTCTCGACCTCAGGCTCGGCCGGCTTGGGCGTCTCGACGGCCGGGGTCCCCCGGGAGCGAAACCGCGCAAACCAACCCTTCTTCTGGGGTTCCGTCTCGCTCATCGCAGCACCTCAGGAAAGCAGCGAACGGTCGAGTTCGCCCCTGTAAGCGAGCGCGATACCGCCGGTCATCGACACGTGGTCGTCGTGCAACCACTCGATGGTGAGCGTGCCGTGCTCGACGACGACATCGACCTTGCGGCCGGTGAGCCTGCGCCGCGCCGCGGCCACGCCGGCCGCACACGCGCCCGATCCGCAGGCGAGCGTCAGCCCCGCGCCGCGTTCCCAGACGTTGAGCTTCACCTTGTTCTCACCGATGACCTGGGCCACGCTGACGTTCACGCGCTCGGGAAAGAACGGATCGTGCTCTAGCTTCGGCCCCAACTCGGTGATCGGGATCGCGGCCAGGTCATCGACGAAGAAGGTCGCGTGCGGATTGCCCACGTTGGTGCCGACCGGCTCCTGTAGCGGACCGATGCCGACCGGCATGCGGTTGGTATCGCAGGCCTTGGCGACCGGGATCTCGCGCCAGTCCATGCGCACCAGTCCCATGTCGACGGAAATCACCGGCAGGCCGTTGGCGCCGCGGCCGACCTTCTGCGATTCGAGCAGGCCGGCGATCGTCTGGATGGTCGCTTCCTCGGCCTTGAGCTCATCCATGACCACCGAGGCAACGCAGCGTGTGGCGTTGCCACAGGCCTGGGCCTCCGTGCCGTCGGGATTGTAGATGCGCATGAACACGTCGGCGTCGCCCTCGGTCGGTGGCTCCAGCACGATCAGCTGGTCGCAGCCCACGCCCAGCCGGCGATCGGCGATGGCGCGCCGGCGCGGCGGCGTCAGATCGAGCTTGCTGATCCGCGCATCGAGCACGACAAAATCGTTGCCCAGCCCATGCATCTTGAGAAAAGGCGTTCCGGCCATGCGGCGCTATATGGCGGTTCGCAGGGATCAGCGCAACGGAGGGGGCCAGCGCAACGAGCGCGGCCGGACCTGGCCGGCGTGCGGTCCGCCGATTTCGCGCACATCGAGCGTCGCCAGCCGCTTAGTGTAGATGGTGAGGTGCAGGATGCCCAGCGCCTCGTAGGGCATGGCAGGCTCGACGAACAGGCCGCGGTCGGCGTCCCAGGCCGGGGTCGCATGATGGACCGGCCAGTTGCAGCGGCTGGGCAACGGCTCGTGGCGGAAGCCTTTGTCGTAGACCAGCACATTGAGGGCGAGCTGATCGGTGAGGTCGGTCGAACGCTGCAGTGCCTCGCCGTAGAGCTCGGCCCAGCCCGCCCAGTGCGGTGCGTCGGCCTTCAGCGCAAAGACGCCGGCATTGATCATCGGGTAGCGGATCAGCCGGTCAGCCGTCGCCTGGTCGAAGCAGGCCGCATAGGCCGCGCCGCAGACGCCGGAGAATTCCTCCCAGGCGTGATGGTAATGACGCATCGAGCGATGGATCTCCGGCGCCACCGCCAGCGCCCCGGTGTGCGCTGCCCTGAGGAACAGCGCAACGGCATCGCCCTGCTGCACCCAGCAATCGGCATCGATCCAGAAATAGAAGTCAAAGCCCGGAAAATAACGCGGCAGGAAGGGCCGCGCCGTCAACGCCTTGTAACCGTCCTTGAGCGCGGCGCGGCCGGGGAAATCGAAATCCCATTGCGGCACCACCAGCTCGCCGCCCTGTGCACGGCACCATGCGCGTTGCTCGTCGGTCAGGCCGCAATCGAGCACGCCCAGCGCCAGCTCGCGCCCCTCCGGGCAGGCACGCAGCGAAGCGATGCAGTCGCGCATCAGGTCGAAATAGGCGGCATCGCCGCCCGTCAGGGCTATCGCTCTTTCGCTCACCGAAGCGACCTTGGCCGAACGGGGCTTTGCTGTCGCCTGCCAATCCGCCACAGTCGCGGCCACGGAGGAAACGATGGCCAAGCATGTCGATTACTACGTCTCGCTGAATTCGCCCTGGACCTATCTCGGCGCCGGGCGTTTCGAGGCCATGGCGAAGAAGCACGGCGCGGACGTCACCATCTGGCCGGTCGATTTCGGCTCGGTGTTCGCGGTGTCGGGCGGCCTGCCGCTGCCCAAGCGCGCGCCGCAGCGTCAGGCCTACCGCATGATGGAGCTCAAGCGCTGGCGCGACCATCTCGGCGTGAAGACGACCCTCGAACCCAAGTTCTTCCCGGCCAACGAAGTCCCCGCCGCGAAATGCGTGATTGCGCTGCGCGAGCAGGGCCGCATGGCCGATGCCATCAAGCTCGCCCATGCGGTGCTGACGGCCTTGTGGGCCGAAGAGAAGAACACCGGCGATCCGGCGACGCTCAAGGCCATCATCGCAAGCTGCGGTCTCGACGCCGAGGCGGTGGTGGCCGCCAGCGAAGCGCCGGCGCTGGCCGACAAGCGCGAGGCCTACACCAAACACGCCATCTCCCAGGGCGTGTTCGGGGCGCCGTCCTTCGTGATCGACGGCGAGATCTTCTGGGGTCAGGACCGGCTCGACTTCGTCGACCGCAAGCTTGGCGCCTGAGCGGAGGTTGATCGGAAACCCTAGAGCACGTTCCGCTCGACTGGAATCAGTCGAGCGGAAGGTCGTGCTCTAGATTCTA